>Ga0208597_1001166_pt1 | contig 10223 bp, 6 predicted proteins | sample LakMenEpi05May12_FD_150673 | JGI IMG/M metagenome (GOLD analysis project Ga0208597, IMG submission 150673) | Freshwater microbial communities from Lake Mendota, WI - 05MAY2012 deep hole epilimnion (SPAdes) | ecosystem: Environmental > Aquatic > Freshwater > Lake > Epilimnion/Euphotic zone ...
ATCGCTATTTGCATATGATGTCCAGGTATTGCTTCATGTGCCGTCAATGCTTCCATTTGATATTTTGGCTCATCCGCCATATTGAAGAGATTTACATAATATCTTCCCGGTCTTTTACCATCCAATGTTGGATTTTCATAAAAAGCACCTCCAACCGATTGTTCTCTAAATTTCTCTACAGCCTTAACAACTACATCCGCTTTTGGAAACGTTTTAAATAAAGATTGATACTTGGATTTGGTACCATTTATATACTTATTGGCATCGTCTAGCAATGCATTTCTACCTGCATCATCATTGGTATATTGAAACTGCTTATCGGTTCTTACAAATTGGAAAAAATCTTGTAAATTATCATTTTTGAAATTCACTTTTTTCATAATTTGTCTCATTTCTCCATGAATTCGTGCAACTTCTTTTTCACCAATCGCAAATACTTCGTCAGGCGTATAATTTGTCGTTGTGCTATTTTTAATACAATATTGATAGTATTCATTTCCTTTTGGCAAAGACCAAACGCCTTGATTTTGCGTAGCTGATGGAGCAAGACTAGCCCAATAAACTCCCATATTTTTATATGCAGGCAATACTTTATTTGCTATAGCTAGCTTTGCTTGCACTATCAAAGTATCTTTTTCCGTTTGTGAAATGCTCAATTTCTCAATCTTTGATTTAAAATCAATGATCAATACATTATCATCCGAATTTGAAAACATTTTTTCAAATGAAATAATACTTTCTTTTACATAAGGAAAGGTAAACTGTGGCGGCACAATGCCTTTTGCCTTGCTTTTTTCTATATTTTCTATTGTTTGTTCAAATGGTATATTATATGCATTCAATCTGCTGATATAATCTTTTGCTTCTTGTAGCGTGTCAATAGTATGCACATTTATCAAAAAAGCGGGCATATCGGTAACTACACCGCCCATTTGATTCAACTCGTAGTAATAATTTTTCCATTTTTGCCCCTCCTCCATTTTTAGAACTTCTTCTTTGAATAATTGCAAACTCAATTTGGAATTTTCATCCAATTTGGCTGTATCCATCATACATAGACTATCCAAAGTCACTTTTGCAATTTCATATTCTTTGTCATAAAATTGCTCCGAACGATCGGTCCAGTTACCATTTCCGTATTTCAACCCCAATGACGATGCAAACTCTGGATTTCGCATCAATCCTTCTTCAAATTTACGATCCAAAAAATCATTGAATTGTTTTGAAACTTCTTTATCTACTTGATTGCATGAAGTAATGACAATCAAACCTATGATTGAAGCAAATAAACTTAATTTTCTCATATTCAACATTTTATTAATTAATAGCATTTACTATTTGTTTTACTTCTTCTGTATCTAATTTATCTTCAATATTTTCAATTTTAGACAATTCTTCTAGCATTTTATATTGTTTTTTGCCTGTTTGATAAGCAAAGGAATACGGTTCATTTGAAAAAGAGACATATTGATACATCGAAGTATAATTATAAGAAGGATTTTCCATGATTTCATGCTCGATATGTTTGCGTCTCAAAAACTCTTTATCGCCCACCAAGTCTCTCATTTCTATAAAGTTATCCAATGCCATTTGCGCTATTGCATCCGCATTTTCTTTTCTCAAATCTTCAAATTCAGAATAAAATTCTTCAACATCTGTATGTTTTTCAAATAATTCATCAAAAACACGAACATCTTCAAAGCCACAATTCATTCCTTGACCAAAAAATGGAACAATCGCATGCACTGCATCGCCCATCAAAGCGACATTGTTCTTATGCCAAGGGAAGCATTTAACCGTAACCAAAGCCGAGGTAGGATTTTTGAAAAAATCTTCAATCAACGTAGGCATGAGCTGCATAGCATCGGGGAAATGATTTTCAAAATACGCTTTCACTTCGCTTTCACTCGTCAAATCATCAAAAGCATTTTCTCCTTCAAAAGGCACAAACAAGGTGCAGGTAAAACTACCGTCCAAATTGGGCAACGCTATCATCATAAACTCGCCTCTAGGCCAAATATGCAAGGCATTTTTGTCAATTAAAAAAGAACCGTTGGGTCCCGCAGGAATGGTCAATTCTTTATAACCATAATTGATATAAAATTGCTGATAATCAAATCTTGGCATAGTGTACATCGATGCACGAACTTTTGAAAAAGCACCATCTGTTCCTATGATCATTTCATCTTTGACAGAGGTTAATTGCTGTGTTTCGGTATTTAAAAAAGTGGCTTCTCCTTTTTGCAAATCTACATTTTGACAAAATTGATTGAAATGGAATTTTACATTATCAAAATTATCGGCCAACTCTACCAATCTTTTGTTCAATTCGCCTCTTGAAACGGAATAAATTGCCTCATTTTCTTTCCCATACGGTTGATAATCTGTGCTGCCATCTTTTTGATGAATGACCCTACCGTACATCGGAATAGAAATCGCTTCTATTTCTTGAGTCAACCCCACTTTTTCCAATGCCGTCCATCCACGTGTACTCAACGCTAAATTGATACTTCGGCCACCTATATAGCCTACACTTCGCATATCGCCTCTACTTTCATACACATTCACGTTCAAGCCTTTTTTTTGCATATAACAGGCTAATAATGAACCTACTAATCCTCCTCCTACGATGGATATATCTTTATTAGAAATCATTTTATTTGTATTTTAGATATGCAAATTTATAAATTCTAGGACAAACATTTCGATTTAAAAAAAAATAGCGTATTCCATAAAAAAATCAAGTCATTTTTTCGATTATAGACTATTTTTACCCTTTAAAATTTTATACGTGAAGGAATTTGTAGAATATAAAACAATAATTGAGAATTACATCGATTCTAATATACCCAAAATAAGTCCTGCCGAGCTTTTTGAGCCATATAAATACATTTTACAGCTTCCTTCAAAGCGAATTCGTCCCATAATGCTTCTCGCCATTCATGATTGTTTTAAGCCGATGAATGACGATGCGCTCAATTGTGCTATGACCATTGAATTGTTTCATAATTTCACCTTGATGCACGACGATATTATGGACAAATCGGATACGAGAAGAGGCATGGCTACGGTTCATAAAAAATATAATGAAAACATTGCTATCTTGTCGGGTGATGTTCTACTCATTTTGACATATCAATTGCTTGAAAAACAATTACAGGCACCTAATTTCTCCGAAATATTCAAATTGTACAACAAAACAGCCATAGAAATCTGTAGCGGACAACAATTGGATATGAATTTTGAGAGTCAATTCCAAATTTCAGAAATGGAATATTTATTGATGATAGAATATAAAACGGCGGTTTTGCTGGCTACCAGTATGAAAATTGGAGCTATTTTGGGAAATGCGAATGCGGAAGACTGTGACAATATTTTCAAATTTGGCTTGAACATAGGTATGGCGTTCCAAATTCAAGATGATTTGCTCGATTCTTTTGGAAATACGGCAGAAACAGGCAAAATTGTAGGTGGCGATATTTGCAACAATAAAAAGACACTTTTGATGATCAAAGCCATGCAAAGTCCTAATAGATATCACAAAGAACTTATAAACAATTGGTTGCAAACTCAAGAATTCAACGAACAAAAAGTGAGTGATTTTAAAACTATTTTTGAAGAAAGTGGCGCCTATAAATATGTAGTGGCCAAAAGAGATGTTTATTATGACAAAGCCTTGGCTTTTCTTGAAAAAACATCAATTTCTGAGTCAAATAAAGTTCAATTAACTAAATTTGCACAAAAAGCAACCGTAAGAATTCAGTAATATGACGCCTATAGATTATTGGTTATCAGATTTTAAGCACAATTGGGGTGCTTTTTTTAACAAAAAATCCAATATATTAGAAATGGTTATTACCCTAGCTTTTTTCTACTTCATTTCCTATATGTTTAAGATTAATTTGGTGTGGTTAGAAAGCATTAAAGGCGTTCAGCTCAATGATTTATTCATCAATTGGATTCCAGCACAAGATGTCTCAGTTTATGTTTTTGTGGTATTGTATTGGGTGGTTTTTTACACTTATATTTTACTACTAGCTTATCCAAAATTACTCAAATTCACTTTTCAATTCTATATTATTTGCCTTACCATAAGGCTTCTGATGATTTATTTTGTAAATCTAGAGCCTCCTATCAATCTCGTTTTTCTTGAAGATCCTATTTTGAATTCGACTACGTATAGTGGCTATAAAATTACAAAAGATTTGTTTTTCAGCGGTCATGCGGTATCTATATTGGTGTGTTATTTTGTCATGCCCAATCATTTTATCAAAAGAGTCATTTTAATTCTTACATTTGTATTATTCTTATTTTTACTAATGCAGCACATTCACTATACAATAGATATTGCAGGAGCTTATATAGTGGTATTGCTCATTTACAAAGTATTTTATATCAAAAAAATTCAAAATATTAGCGATAAATATCAACATTCAAAACAAATTATTAATTAAAAATATATGAGCTTAGAGGCAAATATCAATGAAGATGCAATGAAAATGATCCTTTCCAAGCATAAACATCTTCAAGAAATTCAAAAGTTGGGAGGTGGTAAAAAAGCCATTGAAAAACTCCACGGTCAAGGAAAAATGACGGCGCGCGAGCGTATCGAAATGCTTTTGGACAAAGACATGGATCAGATAGAAATAGGCGAATTTACAGGCTATGAAATGTATGCCGAGCATGGTGGTTGTGCAGCGGGAGGCGTAGTGGTTATGATTGGTTATATTCAAAAAAGAATGGTCATTGTAGTTGCAAACGATGCTACGGTAAAGGCTGGTGCGTGGTTTCCTATTACAGGAAAGAAAAATCTTCGCGCACAGGAAATAGCTATGGAAAATAATATTCCCATTATCTATTTGGTAGACAGTGCAGGCGTATATTTACCGATGCAAGATGAAATTTTCCCGGATAAAGAGCATTTTGGACGAATTTTTAGAAATAATGCCAAAATGAGTGCCATGGGCATTACACAAATATCCGCAATTATGGGCAGCTGTGTAGCCGGAGGTGCTTATTTACCTATTATGAGCGATGAAAGCTTGATTGTAAATAAAACGGGCAGTATCTTCTTGGCAGGTTCTTTTCTCGTAAAAGCCGCTATTGGCGAAGATATAGATAACGAAACTCTTGGTGGTGCTACTACACACTGCGAAATCAGTGGGGTGACGGATTATAAAATGGAAGATGACGCCAGTTGTTTGCTTCAAATTAGAAAAATAATTGATAAATTGGGAAATGCTCAAGTAGCAGGATTCAATCGTATAGCCCCTGCTCTACCCAAAGTAGACAAGGACGCTATTTATCATTATGTATCGGCCGATAATTCCAAACCGTATGAAACCAGAGATTTGATCAAAGCATTGGTTGATGATAGCGATTTTATAGAATATAAAGAACTCTATGGGCAAAGTATCGTTTGTGGTTATGCTCGAGTGGATGGATGGGCTGTAGGCATAGTAGCCAATCAGCGCAAAGTAGTAAAGAGCAAAAAAGGCGAAATGCAGTTTGGTGGTGTTATCTACAACGATAGCGCCGATAAAGCTGCTCGTTTTATCATGAATTGCAATCAAAAGAAAATACCTTTGGTATTCCTTCAAGATGTAACTGGATTTATGGTGGGAAGCCGAAGCGAGCACGCAGGTATTATCAAAGATGGTGCCAAATTGGTGAATGCGATGAGCAATAGTATTGTTCCTAAATTTACTATTATTCTTGGGAATTCGTATGGCGCGGGCAATTATGCAATGTGTGGCAAGGCTTTTGATCCTCGATTAATCGTGGCATGGCCTACAGCTAAAATTGCGGTGATGGGAGGCAGTCAAGCGGCCAATACCATTCTTCAAATCAAAGTAAGCGCATTGCAGAAAAAAGGTGAAGAAATTACCGAAGAAAAGAAAAATGAGATTTTGAACGAAATCAAAGCAGATTACGATAAAAGTACCACGCCTTATTATGCGGCTTCGCGTTTGTGGGTGGATGCCATTATTGATCCTGCCGAAACTCGAAAAATTATTTCAATGGGCATCGATGCAGCCAATCATGCTCCTATCAAAGAGGATTTTAGATTAGGAATTATACAAACTTAATTGGTAAATCGTATGTTGCAAATTTCATTTCATTCGGACTTAGGTGAAAAAAACTATATCCATTCTATTGCAAAAAGTCTATTGGAATCGCAGATAGATCAAGCAAAAGTAACAGATGTATTCAATAGATCCAAGCACAATACCGATTTGGAAGAATATGCATATAACATGCTCGCATCCATTCATTATTTTCCGCCGCAATCGGTGCATATTTTTTTTAGTCAATTTTTCTCCATCGATTCCACGATAGTTATTACAAAAATAAAGGATCAATATGTAATTTTGCCCAATAATGGGATTGTTTCCATTATTGATTATCTTGATTATACTTCTAAAAAATACATCGTTCAGGTTGAAAAACCCGAGCAGCTCAACTGGGTACAATTCACGATTATGGTTATGGCAGAAATTTGCAATTCCATTCAAAAAAATACGGATTTAGACGAAATTGGAACGTTTACCAATAATTATAAGCTCAGTTTTCCGCTCTCAAACGGACTTCAAATAAATGATAATTACATTTATTATCGCATAATTTATATAGATAGCTATTCCAATGCCGTTACCAATTTACATATCGATGATTTTCGAGAACATGTTGGGAATAAGCCATTTAAAACATCTTTAATGGGGAAATATATGATTGAAAAAGTTTCCAAAAATTATCAAGATGTAGATGAATCCAGCTATGTGGGAGGTATTTTCAACGATTTAGGTTTTTTTGAAATCTTTTTAAGCATTGGCGAATTGTGTTCTCAGCTCAAAATAACTAAAAAATCGGCCATCAAACTCAAGTTAGAATATTAATATACCAGATGATACGCATTGTTAAATTAACCATATTATCCTCCGAAACCGATACCTTTAAAACTTTTTTTAAAGAGCACCACGCCACCATTACTTCTTTTGAAGGATGCAACAGCGTCAAATTGGTTCAATCTATCGACAATCCGTGCATTTTCTTCACCATCAGCGACTGGAATGGCCCCGAATATTTGGAAAAATACCGCACCAGCGAAACTTTTAAAGAAATTTGGGCTTTTGCAAAATCCCTATTTGCCGATAATGCTGAGGCTTGGAGTACGGAAGAGTTTTAGGAGTTAGGGGTTAGTAATTAGTAAAATAGTGATTAGTAATTAGTGATTTGTGATTAGATAATACCAATCTTACTTATAAAATAGTCTTAGAGTGGTAAATGCCGTTATAACAAGCAAATAGTACAATCAAGAGAAACGAAGATTGGACTATATTGATTGTATAAACGGTATAATTTAAAGACACATTGATTATGTGAAATCCCCGTCATTCGCTTTAGTATAGATTTCTCACTTCGTTCGAAATGACAGCTTTTTACTTTGTTTAAGGGGGAGCGGTGGCATAGCCACCGCTCCTACCCGCCCATAAAAAGACATTTCTACGTCATTTCGAGCCCTGCGAGAAATCTAGATAAAAGTCAAAACAAGCTTTATGCAAGGCAGAAGATATAAAAAATTGTAGCAATTAAATTAACTCATAAATTTAAAATACTTAATTTTTGAACATGAACATTTAAATGTGAATATTTAAAAATAAATAATACTTTTTTTTATATATTTTTGTGAGAAATAAAACGAATTGTTAATTCATGAATATAAATATACTAAACCCACGTAAAGCGCTTAACAAAGCCTTTTTGAAAGTAAAACCCAATCGAACAGAAATAGAACTATTCAAAAACAATCTGATTACGCTACTCGACAGAACCAATGACAAAGAAAGCGAAGAGTTTCACAAAAACTTAGTTTCCGATTTTCTAAAAGACACGTATTACAAACAAAATCATTTTATCAATACCAAAGGGCGAAATGACCTCGTCATTCATAATGGAAATCAAGCAACAAGTTCGGTGGGTGTAATTCTTGAAGCCAAAAAGCCTACGAATAAAGCGGAAATGATTTCACAGGATAATTTCAATAAAAAAGCCTTTCAAGAATTGGTGCTGTATTATTTGCGTGAACGGATTACACATAAAAATCTCGAGGTAAAACATCTTGTGGCTACCAATATCAACGAATGGTTTATCTTCGATGCTATGCTTTTTGACCGTCTTTTTGCACAAAATAAAGTTTTGGTAAAGCAATTTGAAGACTTTGAGCAAGGGCGACTGGCCGATACCAAAACCGATTTTTTCTATAAACAAATTGCGGAGCCATTTATCCAAAATATAACAACAGAAATAGAATGTACCTATTTTAATATTCAAAATTATCAAACATCTCTTAGAAATGATGACAAAAATGATGATAATACATTAATTGATTTATTCAAAGTATATGCTCCACAGCATTTGCTTAAGTTGCCCTTTGCTAATGATAGCAATAGCTTAGACAAACGATTTTATGCAGAATTATTGCATATTATCGGTTTGACCGAAACTAAAGAAGGGGGCAAAAAACTCATTGGAAGAAACAAAGAAGGCGCTCGCCTTTCAGGTTCTTTGTTAGAAGATACCATTATTCAGCTAGATAGTATGGACAAACTCAGCCGAGTAGATAATCTTGGCTCGTATGGTACGAATAATGAAGAACGACTCTTTTCTATTGCTTTAGAATTATGTATCACTTGGGTCAATAGAATTTTATTTCTAAAATTGCTTGAAGGACAACTCCTAAACTATCACAAAGGCAATAAACAATATGCCTTTTTGAATTTGGACAAAATAAAAGAATACGACGACCTCAATAGTCTATTTTTCCAAGTGTTAGCAAAAAAATATGACCAGCGAAATGAAGATGTTAAAAAGCTTTTTGAATCGGTTCCTTACCTCAATTCCTCGCTCTTTGAACCTACCGAACTCGAACATCAAACGCTATTTATTAGCAACCTAAAGGACGACAAAACCATTCCATTGTATACACAAACGGTACTTAAAGACACGCAAGGAAAAAAAATGGACGGAAGTATGAACACGTTGGCATACTTTTTTGAATTTTTGAACGCATACGATTTTAGCAGCGAAGGTAAAACTGAAATTCAGGAAGATAATAAAACACTCATCAATGCGTCGGTATTGGGATTAATTTTTGAGAAAATTAATGGGTACAAAGACGGCTCTTTTTTTACTCCAGGGTTCATTACCATGTATATGTGCCGTGAAACAATCCGTAAAGCGGTCGTTCAAAAATTTAATGAAACGTACACTAAAAAAGAAGGAATTTTGGGCACGGCTCCCCTCAGAGGGGCAAAACAAAACCAAACTCCCCTCTTGAGAGGGGCTGGGGGTGTGTCTTTTTCAAACAGAAGAGAAATCATTCCTTACAATCCCAAACTCAAAGAACTCGCCAGAGATCTTCGAAATAATAGCACCAAATCCGAAATTAAGCTTTGGAACGAACTCAAAGGTAAATTTGAAGGAAAATATGATTTTCATAGACAAAAACCTTTGGATAATTATATCGCCGATTTCTTTTGTTATGAATTAAAATTGGTTATCGAAATCGATGGAATGACTCACGAATGGGAAGAAACCCAAAAGAAGGATTACGAAAAAGAATCAAAACTTCATGAACTGGGATTGAACACCCTGCGTTTCTCCGATACCGAAGTTTTTGAACATATCGAATATGTTTTAGACAAAATCAAAGAATATATCCAAGGATATGAATCGGGCGATTTGTCTTCATTTATCTGTGAGGACACACCCCTAAATCCCCTCTCAAGAGGGGACTTTCACGTGCCTCAACATTCTAAGAGTGCTCTTTTTGAATTTAATACTTTGGATGACATTTATGAACATATAGGCGAAGGTCGTATGTTTTCGAGAGATGAAGCCAATACAATTGTGAATAGTCTCAAAATATGTGACCCAGCGGTAGGTTCGGGACACTTCTTGGTATCGGCGCTCAATGAAATGATAGCTGTAAAAAATGATTTGAAAATATTGCAAGACCGAGAGGGAAAACGACTCAAAGAATATCAGTTTGAAGTAGAAAATGACGAACTCATCATTACAGACGAAGAGGGCGAATTATTTGAATATCATCCTACAAATAAAGAAAGCCAAAGAGTACAAGAAACGCTGTTTCACGAAAAACAAACCATCATCGAAAACTGTCTTTTTGGGGTAGATATCAACCCCAACTCGGTAAAAATTTG
>Ga0208597_1001167_pt1 | contig 10210 bp, 5 predicted proteins | sample LakMenEpi05May12_FD_150673 | JGI IMG/M metagenome (GOLD analysis project Ga0208597, IMG submission 150673) | Freshwater microbial communities from Lake Mendota, WI - 05MAY2012 deep hole epilimnion (SPAdes) | ecosystem: Environmental > Aquatic > Freshwater > Lake > Epilimnion/Euphotic zone ...
TGAATTCGAAGATGGGTTTTCAACCACTGCAACCATCAAAAAAATTAATCAATAAGTTTTAGGGCGCTCGAGCAGGCTTTTGTTACAAGTCCTCCTCCGATAGCCATCGGAGTGCGGGCTTTTCACGTCAATCCTTAGCGCAAATTACACCAACGATTGTCCCGTCATTTCTATCGGAGCTGCAATCCCCAATCTTCTTAAAATAGTAGGTGCAACATCTGCTAAAATCCCGTCTTCTAAGTGACAATTTTTATCATTTGTCACCAAAATTACAGGAACAGGATTCAAAGAATGAGCCGTGTTGGGCGAACCATCAGCATTGATAGCATAATCTGCATTACCATGATCGGCAATCACCAAAAATTCATACCCTTGTTTTAATCCAGCCGTAACCACATCTTTTAAACAAGAGTCAACTGTTTCAACCGCTTTTTGAATGGCAGAATAAACTCCTGTATGTCCAACCATATCTGGATTTGCAAAATTTAAACAAATGAAATTTGGCTGGTCTTTTTCGATACTTGTAACGATTTTGTCACGCACTGAAAAAGCGCTCATCTCTGGTTGTAAATCGTAGGTAGCAACTTTTGGCGAGTCAACTAAAATACGTTCTTCGTTCTCAAAAACTGTTTCTCTTCCGCCACTGAAAAAGAAGGTTACATGCGGATATTTTTCTGTTTCAGCAATACGAACTTGTGTACGGTCTAACTTTGAAAGTACTTCGCCAAGCGTGTTTTTTAAATTATCTTTTTCAAAAATTACATGCACATTTTTAAAGGTTGAATCATAATTCGTCATGGTGTAATAATTCAAATCCAAGGCCTTCATTTCAAACTCAGGAAAATCTTTTTGCGTCAATGCCAATGATATTTCACGCGGACGATCAGTTCTAAAATTAAAATTGATAACCACATCTCCAGATGCAATAGAAGTGATTGGAGAACCATTTTCAGTTAGCACAATCGGTTCAATGAATTCATCTGTAATTCCTTTAGCATAAGAAGCCTCAATCGCTTCAGAAACAGTGGGAAAAGTAGTACCTTTACCATGCACTAATAAATCATAGGCTTTTTTGATGCGTTCCCATCGGTTATCACGGTCCATGGCAAAATAACGACCGATAATTGTTGCGATTTTACCCGAAGTTTGCTGCATGTCAACTTCTAATTCTTTCAAAAAATCCAAGCCGCTTTTTGGGTCACAATCTCTTCCATCAGTAAATGCATGAACAAAAACATCCTGAATTCCAGCATCTTTTGCCATTTTACACAAGGCCACAACATGTGCTTGAGAACTGTGAACACCGCCTTTAGAAACCAAGCCCATCAAATGCAACTTTCCCTTTTCTTTGGCTTGTTGCATCGCTTGCACTAAGACAGGATGTTGGAAAAAATCTCCATCACGAATGGATTTATTAATGCGCGTCAATTCTTGGTAGACAATTCTTCCTGCTCCAATATTTAAATGACCAACTTCAGAATTTCCCATTTGGCCTTCAGGTAATCCAACATTTTCGCCACTAGTTTGTAAAGTGGCATGCGGATAACTTTTCAATAAATGATCCATAAATGGTGTTTTGGCATGTGCAATTGCATCTGATTCAGTGCCATTCCCAATTCCCCAACCATCTAAAATAATTAATCCTAAATTTTTTGTCATCTTATAAAGTTATTTCAAAAATTGCACCAGATGGTGAATTCGAACGATACGTAATTTTACTCGCATGAACTTTAACCAATTGATCCACAATAAACAAGCCTAATCCACTTCCTTTTTGCTGCCGCGTTTCTTCGTTTCCAGCACGGTAGAATTTTTGAAACATGGCTTGCTGTGTCTCAAAATCGATACCCGGACCATTGTCTTTAATACCAAAAACGAGTTGCTGTTCCGTCTTTTTCAAATACACTTCAATGCGTGCATTTTCACCTGCATATTTTAGCGCATTTTCAACTAAATTATTGCAAATTGTTTCAATAATAAAGGTGTCCACAGACGCAAACAAACCAGGTTCAATCGCTGCTTGAATAAATTCACGTTGATTTCTTTTGTGAATTTTCTCGATAATTTGGTGAAATAGTTGTGCTAAATCAACCGTGTTTTTTGACACTACAATTCCTTTGTTTTCTAATTGAGCAGCACTTAAAATATTGCTAATCATTGTTTCTAAGCGGTCGTTCTCTTGAATTGCTTTGTCAATAAATTTAGAGCGTTTCGACTCATCTAATCCATGCTTTTGTAAAGTTTGTAAATACAATTTATTTGCGGAAAGAGGTGTTTTCAGTTCATGTGTAACCGATAACATGAAATTATTTTGACGCTTCGATAGTTGCAATTCTTTTTTAATGGAAGAGCGAATTTTGGATAAGCCAATTAGTAGAATGGTGAAGAAAACAAAACCTTCCCCAACGACCATCAAGATTCGCTTTGTTACAAATTGTGGGTCCTTGTGCGAAGAAGCTGTTAATTCAATTAAATGAAATCCCCACCAAGCAAATTGAAGAACAACGTAAGCACCTAATAAATAAAAAATAAGAGCTGTTTGTTTTTTCATGGTGGAGAAAATTTAAATCAATATGCGCGTTCGTTTTTGCCTTCCATCCAATTTACAAATGCTTTGTTTACCACTTTGTTCCCACCTGGAGTTGGATAATTCCCTGTAAAATACCAGTCACCCAAGTTTTTCGGACAAGCTTGGTGTAAATTTTCCACCGTTTGGTAGATAATTTTAACTTTTGCATTGATCATCGGCGGTGTCAACAATTGAGCAATTTTATCTGAAACTTCCTGATCTGTAAATGGCGCATATATTTCCTTTACATAATTTTTAATTTGTTCTTTCGGTAAATCAATTTGTGCTTTACATTTTTGATATACATCGTCAATTAGTGCTGTTTTTCCTTGCTCTTTCAATAAACTAATTGCTGCTTCAAACGCGATAAAATCACCCATTTTTGCCATGTCAATTCCATAACAATCTGGGAAACGAATTTGAGGTGCAGAAGAAACAACAACAATGGTTTTTGGATCTAAACGATCCAAAATTCTTAAAATACTTTGCTTTAAAGTTGTTCCACGAACAATTGAATCGTCAATAATTACTAAATTATCTTGGTTGCGTTTTACACTTCCATAAGTGATATCATACACATGCGCCACTAAATCATCTCGTGAATCATCTTGCGTGATAAACGTTCTCAATTTAGCGTCTTTAATTGCGATTTTTTCAATTCGCGCACGTTGGTAGATTATTTCGTGTAATTTCTCTTCAGTTATCGTGTCGCCCAATGCCTTGATTGCATTGAATTTACGGTCATTTAAGTAATCTTCTAAACCTTTGATCATTCCGTAAAATGAAACTTCAGCCGTGTTTGGAATAAACGAAAAAACAGAATTATCTAAATCATGTCCGATGGCATCCAACACTTGAGGAACAATATTTTTCCCCAACATTTTACGTTCATTGTAAATTTCAATGTCGTTACCTCTTGAAAAATAGATGCGCTCAAAAGAACATTTTAATGCTTCTTCTGGCTCATTAATTAACGTTTCTTTTACGCTTCCATTTTTACGAATAATCAATGCGTGACCTGGTGTTAACTCCTTTATCTGTTCGCTTTTTAAATTAAACGCTGTTTGAATAACAGGGCGTTCTGAAGCAACAACGCACACTTCATCATCTTCGTACCAATATGCAGGACGAATTCCAGAAGGATCTCTCATCACAAATGCATCTCCGTGACCAAATAATCCAGCCATGGCATAACCACCATCCCAATCAGAAGAAGCACGTTTCAGTATTTTTTCAATATCAATGCGTTCTTCAATTTTCGCATAAATCTCTGGGTTTGAATAGCCTTGCGGTTTTAATTCATTGTAAAGCGCTTCATTTTCTTGGTCTAAAAAGTGACCGATTTTTTCTAAAACTGTAACGGTATCTGACTTTTCTTTTGGATGTTGGCCAATTTCAACCAACACATCAAATAATTCATCGACATTTGTTAAATTAAAATTACCTGCAACAACCAAATTTCTTGTTATCCAATTATTTTGGCGCAAAAATGGGTGACAACTTTCAATTGAATTTCGTCCGAAAGTTCCATAACGCAAATGACCTAAAAATAATTCACCTGTAAAACCAACATTCTTTTTTAAATAGTCAATATCTTTTAAATTTGCTGGATTCTCTTCACCAACTTGTTTAAAACGATTGTTAATCTGATCAAAAATATCCTGAATCGGTTTGCTGTCAATCGACCGTAAACGTGAAATATAGCGTTCTCCAGCCTCCATATTGAATTTAATGTTCGCAACACCAGCGCCATCTTGACCACGATTGTGTTGTTTTTCCATTAATAAATGAAGTTTACTTAGTGCGTAAAATGCCGTTCCATACTTGTCATAGTAATACTGAAGAGGTTTTTTTAATCTAATAAGTGCAATTCCGCACTCGTGTTTTATTGCATCGCTCATGCCTAAAGAAGGATAATTTAAGCTACAAATTTAAGCTTTTAATTTTACTGATATTAAGAAAAAATAATAAACTTTTCAATAGTTTAGGCAACCTTTTACACATAAAAAGTGTTAAGCTTAGGAGAAGTTAAATTTTAATTGTCATTTCAATAGAATTTCACTAAATTCGTTTTGTATTATGTTAAAAATTACGTGGCTTTTGATGTTCTTTTTTGTGGCCTTTTTAGGTAACACACAAGAAAGCGTTTGGATTCATCCCAACAAAGGTCAGTGGGATGCATCTATCTCAAGTAAAGTTGAACTAAATCAAGGGGAATTATTAGTTGGAGAAAAAGGGTTTGCCTATTTTTTGCACGATGCAAAATCGAAACACCAACATACAATACGTGAAGAAAATCATTTAGAAGATTCCCTTTTCAAAACCCAAACTATCTTAAAACAGTTTATTAATGCGAATTGGGCAAATGAAATTAACTATGAAAACCCATCTAGTTGGTATAAAAATTATTTCTTAGGAAATGATACAACTAAATGGAAATCAAACATTCATAGTTATTCAACTGCAAATTACAAATCGATTTATCCAGGTATAGATGCCGTTTTAACGGGGAAAAACAAGCAATTACAATATGCGTTTTTACTGCAACCAAATGCAGATCCAAGTTTATTGGTTGCCGAATTTTCTGGTGCTAATTCAATCGTGATTTCAGAAGAAGGAAACTTAGTGATAACACATCGTTTTGGAACAATAATTGAATCAAAACCAATAGCATGGACGGAAAAAAATGGTGTTAAAAAAGAAGTTGAAATTGAATTTCAGTTATCAAATAATCAACTTAGTTTTGCTTTTCCAAACGATTACGACCATTCTGCTACTTTAACCATTGATCCATTTTTAGTTTTCTCATCTTTTACAGGAGCAACTGCTGATAACTGGGGAATGACAGCTACGCCAGATGCAAATGGTAATTTATACGCAGGTGGAATTGTTTTTACTGGAGTTGGTTCCTACCCTACTACAGCAGGTGCATTTGATTTAACCATTAATGGAGGATACAATTATAATTATGTGTTTAATGGCGCAACGTATTCAATGACTGGATTTGATGTTGCAATATCTAAATTTAACACCAATGGTACAAGTTTAATTTACTCTACCTATTTAGGTGGCGCTGGCAATGAAGCTCCGCACAGTTTGGTAGTTGATTCACTTAATAATTTGTATGTGTTTGGTGTCACAGGCTCTAACAATTTTCCAACAAATAATGGGTGCTATGATAATACCTTTAATGGTGGGCCAATCATCGCTGAAAACGAATTGGGTTATAATGGAACTGATCTTTTCGTCACGCGATTCAATGCAGCTGGTTCAGCACTAATTGCTTCAACTTACATAGGTGGAACAGGTACAGATGGTGTAAATATTGGCGCGTTAAATTACAATTACGGCGATCCATTTAGAGGTGAAATAATTACGAAAGACAATTTTATTTATGTTACAACGAGCACGCAATCTTCTGATTTCCCAACGGTTGGAGCAAGTCAAACATCACTCAATGGAGATCAAGATGCCGTAATTTTAAAAATGAATACGGGTTTATCCAATTTAGTTTGGTCTACTTATTTTGGAGGTAGCCAATTGGAATCTGGAAATTCTATTCAATTAGCCACAAATGGAACTATTTTTGTAACAGGAGGAACCAATTCTTCCAATTTACCCGTTATAGCTGGAAATGACCTGACATTTAATGGTGGTGTATCGGATGGCTTTTTAGTGAAATTGAATGGCACAACATCGACGCAATTAGCAGGAACATACATCGGTCAAGGAGAATTCGATCAATCTTACTTTGTACAATTAGATTTAGATGATAATGTATACGTATATGGCCAAACAGAAACAGCATGGGCAATTTCACCTGGAAAATATGGAAATGCTAATTCAGGCCAATTTATTCGAAAATACAACAATAATCTTCAAACAGTACTTTGGACAACTATGATTGGTGCAGGAACTGGTCATCCAGAAATTTCCCCAACGGCATTTTTGGTTTCCAATTGTTATGAAATTTACATTTCTGGTTGGGGTGGAACGATTAATACATTGTATAGTAACCAAGCACAATTTAGCACTACAAATAATTTCCCTACAACTGCAGATGGTTATCAACTTACAACAAATGGCTCAAATTTTTACATTGCTGTTTTAGGTCCAAATGCAACAACACTAAAATACGGGACCTATTTCGGGGGAGCTACTTCTAGTTTCAATCATGTAGATGGAGGAACCAGTCGATTTGATAAAACTGGAAGAATTTACCATGCTGTATGTGCAGCGTGTGGCGGTGATAATTTTGGATTCACGACAACGCCAAGTGCATGGTCGCCTCAAAACCCTAGTACAAATTGCAATTTAGCCGCATTTAAATTTGAACTGAATGTAATTGATGCTGTAGTGACCAATCCAGCACCTTTAATTTGTATTCCAGCTCCTGTAATTTTTTCTAATAATAGTACTAATGGAAATTCATTTTTCTGGAATTTTGGAGATGGCTCCACCTCAACACAATTAAATCCTTCACATAATTATTCTGTTGCAGGAAATTATACGATTACTTTAATTGTTGCAGATTCAAACGGATGTTTCACACCAGATACAACGACCTTTGATATTTCAATAGGTTCATTTCAAGGGGGTGTTGTGCAACCAAATGGAGCAATTTGTCCGGGGGATTTATTTCAATTAGAAGCATATGGAGGTTCCGTGTATCAATGGTCGCCAGCAAATTTAGTCAGTGATCCATTTATTTCAAATCCTACAACCAATATAAATCAATCAACAACTTTTACGGTAATCATCTCTGATAGTTGCGGGGCTGACACCCTACAAACAACAGTTGTTGTATTTAATGATGTTTATACTGTCGCAAATGACACGTCCGTCTGCATTGGGAATTCTGTTCCAATTTTTGCAACTGGTGGAGGTACGTATAATTGGACACCTGCAAATACACTTTCAACTGGAAGTAGTTCAAATCCAATTGCAACACCAACAAATACGACAAGTTATAATGTTGTTATAACCTCGCCAAACGGTTGTGTCTATTCAGATTCTGTATTAGTAAATGTTTTCTTTGACAGTCCTATTCCAACGTTAGTCGATACTTTGAAAATTTGTAAAAACACGAGTGGTTCTTTAACAGCATCAGGAGCCGATACTTATTTTTGGTATCCAAACACTTCTATTAATACAACAACTGGGGCAACAGTCAGTGTAAATCCACCAAATGATTTTACCTATTATTGTGACTTTACAAATGCATGTGGAACATTAACAGACAGTGTTTACATCGATGTTATTTTCCCTGCAATTGTTGCTGGAAATGACACAACAATTTGTTTAGGTGACAACGCGAATCTCTGGGCCACAGGAGCTGTTTCCTATCAATGGATACCTGCAGCAAGTATCGATTTTCCAACTGCAAGTTCAGTGATTGCTAGTCCTACGCAAACAACTACGTACAATGTTATCGGTACAGATGCGATTGGTTGTGTCGACACTGCATACGTTACCGTTTCGTTATTTCCAACCGCTTTTATTCAGACAAATCCAGATGTATATGCCATTCCTGGAGACGAGATTCAATTGAATGCAATTTCAACAACTCCTGGTAGTTTCAGTTGGTCGCCAAGCACCTATTTAAGCTGTGTTAATTGCCAGAATCCATTTACTTCTACAGAACAAGAAATCACCTATACGGTAGAGTATACTGATCAAAATGGTTGTAGAGCAAAAGATAATATTACTATTTATTTTAATCCTTTAGTTTATATTCCAAATACGTTTTCACCTGATGACAATGAATACAACCAGACATTTTCAATCACAGCATATAACGTTCAATGGTTTGAATTAATCATATATAATCGTTGGGGAGAAGAATTGTACCAAATGACATCTTCGAACGATTTTTGGGATGGAACATATAAAGGGTATAAATGCCAAGATGGAACGTACATTTGGAAGTTAACGTATAAAGATTTAAAGAATTACATCACCGAACAAAACGGGCATGTAAATTTGATTAGATAAATTTCTCGTCCGCTTCCATAATATGCGAACATGATTTACAAGTTCTCAAATCTATATCGTTGTAAAATTCTTTAAATCGTGGTAAGAAATCATTTTCAATATTCGATAATGGAAAACGGTATTCGTGTAATTTATGGTTACATTTTTCACAAAACCACATTAAACCGTCAATTAAATCTGTACCTTTTCTTACTTTCTCAATTACTAAACCAACTGTATTTGGACCTCTCATCGGCGAATGAGGTGTGTTGCCAGGTAATAAAAACATTTCACCTTCTTTAACTACTATATCTTTCGCCTTCCCTTCGTGTTGAATTCGAACAGTTACTTCACCTTCTAACTGATAAAACAACTCTTCACTTTCATTAAAATGGTAATCTTTACGGGCATTTGGACCACCAACAACCATAACAATAAAATCGCCGGCTTCTTTGTAAAGATTTTTATTTCCAACCGGTGGTTTTAATATATCACGGTTTTCATCAATCCATTTTTGTAAATTAAAAGGTGCTAACATATCAACTAATTTTAGGTAAATATACTAAGAATGTTCAATTTGAAAAGGATAGTTTTCTATTTAATCGATAATGATTCGAAATAAGTAAAATCAAAAGTTGAAAGCAAAAAAAAGGACACTTATAGCGTCCTTTTAATTTTATAACAGTGGAGAAATTTAGTGTTTTCCTTTTTCAGAACAACATGCTTTTTTATCCATTTTACATTCTGATTTACCGATGAATTTTCCATCAGCACCAAAATGCGCTAAACACATTTCTTTTTCTTCTTTTGTACAACCTTTTTCGTCACACATTTTAGCGCACTCATCTTTTGTCATTTTAGCACACTCTGTCATATCACATTTACCAATCATTGTTTGACCAGCAGCATGTGGGTGACAAACTTTCATGTCTGCAGAACATTCCATTTTAGTAGAAGATTCTTTTTTATCAGTTGAATGACCATTTCCTAAGATTGGAGCGATAACTAAACCAATTAAACATGTTAATTTAATTAAGATGTTCATCGAAGGGCCAGAAGTATCTTTAAATGGATCACCAACTGTATCACCAGTTACAGCAGCTTTATGCGCATCAGATCCTTTATAAGTCATTTCACCATTAATCATAACACCTGCTTCGAACGATTTCTTAGCATTATCCCAAGCGCCACCAGCGTTGTTTTGGAAAACAGCCCAAAGCACTCCAGAAACAGTAACACCAGCCATATAACCACCAAGCATTTCAGCAACTAATCTATAGTTATCAGGATAAATTAATACTCCTAAAATTACAATTGCAATTGGAAAGCCAATCGTTAAGATACCTGGTAACATCATTTCACGTAAAGCAGCTTTAGTTGAAATGTCTACACATTTAGCATATTCTGGCTTACCTGTTCCTTCCATGATTCCTGGAATTTCTCTAAACTGACGTCTAACTTCATATACCATATCCATTGCAGCTTTACCAACTGAATTCATAGCTAATGCAGAGAAAACAACTGGAATCATAGCTCCAATAAATAACATAGCCAAAACCGGTGCTTTGAAAATGTTAATTCCATCAATACCTGTAAAAGTAACGTAAGCAGCAAATAATGCAAGTGATGTTAATGCAGCCGAAGCAATTGCAAATCCTTTTCCAGTTC
>Ga0208597_1001172_pt1 | contig 10190 bp, 10 predicted proteins | sample LakMenEpi05May12_FD_150673 | JGI IMG/M metagenome (GOLD analysis project Ga0208597, IMG submission 150673) | Freshwater microbial communities from Lake Mendota, WI - 05MAY2012 deep hole epilimnion (SPAdes) | ecosystem: Environmental > Aquatic > Freshwater > Lake > Epilimnion/Euphotic zone ...
GTTGATGGTATGTATAAAATGCTTCAACATGATACACCAGAAACATTTGTATTAGCAACAAATGAAACTCAAACTGTAAGAAAGTTTGTTGAATTATCATTTAATAAAATAGATGTTCAATTAGAATGGAATGGAACAGAAGAGAAAGAAAAAGGATATTGTACTAAGTCAGGAAAAGAATTAGTAGTAATAAATCCTAAATTTTACCGTCCAGCTGAAGTTGAATTGTTAATTGGTTCAGCCCAAAAAGCAAATGATTTATTAAATTGGAAACCAAAAACTGGTCTAGACGAATTATGTTCGTTAATGGTTGAAGCCGACATTAAAAGAAACAAGAATGGATTCTCTTTCTAATAAAGTTGTAATTACAGGAATTGGAGGTTTTACGGGTAAATATTTATCAGAATATTTGACACAAAAAGGGTATGCTGTTTTTGGGATTTCAAATATTGAAAATAAAGACAACAAAACATACAAATGTGACATTTCAAATAAGAATGAAGTAGAAAAAGTCTTAAACGAAATTAAACCTAATTTTATCATTCATCTTGCAGCAATTTCTTTTGTACAGCATGAAAATATTCAAGAAATTTATAGAGTAAATGTAATTGGAACACAAAACATATTAGATACTAGCTTAACTATAAAAGAGGGTTTAAAAAAAATTATTTTAGCAAGTAGCGCAACGGTTTACGGAAATAATCCAAGTGAAATTTTAAGTGAAGACATGTGTCCAAATCCAATTAATCATTATGGGGTTAGCAAATTAGCGATGGAACAAATTGCTAAAACTTATTTCGCAACTTTGCCTATTCTAATAACACGACCGTTCAATTATACGGCACCAGGTCATGGAGAACAATTTGTCATACCAAAGATTGCAAAAGCATTTGTAAACAAAGAAAAACAGATTGAATTAGGAAATCTTGATGTTTACAGAGAATATAATTCTATAGATTTTGTATGTGAAGTTTATTTCAAATTATTACAATCAGACACAACTTCAGAAATTGTTAATATTGCATCAGGAAACACACATTCATTAAAAGATATTATTTCAAATTTCGAGTCAAAATCAGGTCACAAAATTGAAGTTATTGTGAATCCAAACTTTGTAAGGAAAGACGAAATAAAAACACTAAAAGGCGATGTGTCAAGATTAAAAAACATTATTAATATTGATTTTTCAAACTCAATAGATAGTACAATTGTAAGTTTTTTATCAAAATAAGTTGTGCAGCAATTCCAATTTAAAAAAATGCTCCAAAACAAGGATTCAAATATTTTTAAGACTTTTAAACTAACTAACAAAACAAACCTATTCATTTTTTTGTTAGCCCTACCGCTTATAACAATCCCGTTACCGCCATTTTACAACAGTATTGCTACGATTTTATTTTTATTGTATGCTTTTTCAGGATTTTATAAATTAAAGTTCAAAATCAATAAAGAATTGTTATTACCAATTATTCTTTTTGGGTTAATGACCTTGTCTCTGTTGTGGACTTCAGACGTAGCTTTTTCTTTAAAAGGTCTTCAGAAAAACTCACCTTTTTTGCTAATTCCATTAGCTTTTTTATTCTTGCCAAAGTTCGACAAGAAAACCCTATATTCTGCCATTAGACTATTTGGCTTTAGCATGGTGCTTTTTGCAATTTATTCTTTTATAAGAGCAACCATACGATATGTTGAAAATGGAGACAAGTCAATGTTTTTATATAACGAACTTGTATCAGTTGAACTTAATGCTATTTATATTGCAACGTTTACAACTTTAGCATTATTCTATTTTATAGTACAAAAAAGCAAAAAGACATTAGATTATATAGCTATTTATATTTTGGCATTATTCGTGGCACTATTATATTCAAAAACAGTATTTTTAATGGTTGCGCTACTTCTTGTTTGGCATTACATTCAGTTTTCAAAAACACAAACAAGTGTAAAATGGGTTACAATTGCTTTAGGGGTGACTTTTTTGTTTTTGTCAGCCATTTTTGTTCCAGTAGTACAAGAAAGAGTTTCAGAAGAATACGAAACAGCTTTTGTTGACAATACAATTTATGCAGATTATGGTAATAAAGATCAAAACATTTATAATATTAGTCTTAAACAAGCCTATACCAAAAAAGAGTTTGAACCAAATAGTTTTTTTCCAGGAACGGCCTACAGAGTTTTTCAAGCAAGAATTTTTACTGAATTACTCCAAGAAAAAAGTATTCTATTTACAGGTCTAGGAATAAATGCATCTGATGAAGCCATTCAAGATAAACATAAACAATACAACCTTTTTAAAGATTATGAATACCACAATTTTCACAATCAATACATACAATTTTTCGCTGAACTTGGCATTTTAGGTTTTGTAATTTTCGTTTTAATGGTTTTCATTAATTTAAAAAATGCAATTAAAAATAAAAATTTCCTTCATATTGTTTTCGCAGTATCAATGATAATACTATTTTTGACAGAATCATTATTATGTCGTCAGAGAGGAATACTATTTTTTATTACATTATATTGTATTTTTAATAGTATTCCAAACAAAACAAAAGAAATAAAAAGTAAATGAAAAGAATATTAATAACAGGAGCTGCAGGTTTTTTAGGATCGCATTTATGTGATAGATTTATAAAAGAAGGATATTTTGTTATTGGTATGGATAACCTTATAACAGGAGATTTAAAAAATATAGAACATCTTTTTAAGCTGGAAAATTTCGAATTTTACCATCATGATATTACAAAGTTTGTCCATATTCCAGGTCAGCTAGATTATATTTTACATTTTGCATCGCCAGCAAGTCCAATAGATTATTTAAAAATCCCTATCCAAACATTAAAAGTTGGGTCGTTAGGAACTCATAATTTATTAGGATTAGCAAGAGTTAAAAAAGCAAGAATTTTAATTGCATCAACCTCTGAAATTTATGGCGATCCATTGGTGCATCCGCAAACAGAAGAATACTACGGAAATGTAAACACAATAGGTCCAAGAGGCGTTTATGATGAAGCCAAACGTTTCCAAGAGTCAATAACAATGGCTTATCATACCTTCCATGGTGTAGAAACTAGAATTGTTAGAATATTTAATACATATGGTCCAAGAATGCGATTAAACGATGGTCGTGTAATTCCTGCTTTCATTGGTCAAGCATTACGAGGTGAAGATTTAACTATCTTTGGAGATGGAATGCAAACTCGTTCATTTTGTTATGTAGATGATCAGGTCGAGGGAATATATAGATTATTACATTCAGACTATCATTTGCCTGTAAATATTGGTAATCCAGATGAAATTACTATTAAAGATTTTGCCGAAGAAATAATAAAACTTACAGGAACCAATCAAAAAGTAGTTTACCATCCACTTCCAATAAATGATCCTTTACAACGCCAACCAAACACCACAAAAGCTAAAGAAATTTTGGGTTGGGAAGCAAAAGTTAATAGAGCAGAAGGAATGAAAATCACTTATGAGTATTTCAAATCTTTGTCTACCGAAGAGTTACTAAAAGAAGAACACAAGGATTTTTCTAAATATATAGTTTAAAATGGCTTCTAAATCAGGAAGATTTTCAGGATATATCCGACCGATAACATATGCTTTAGATTTAGTATCAATAAATATTTTAGCTTATTTTTTTCTGTCAAATTATCTTTTTGGAAAATTTTTCGTTGCATTTATTTCAATTTCGTGGATAATAATTGCAATAAACGTAAGCTTTTACGAAGTTTTTCGGTTTACTAAAGTAGTTTCGATACTTAATAAAACGGTTAAACAATTTATATTGTTTGCATTAGTCTGTTTTGCTTTTTCACAGTTTTATGTAAAAGATGCAGACTCACAACTTTTACTAAAATATATTTTATCATCATTTGCTAGTGTCCTTTTTTGTAAGCTATTTATTTTCTTTGCTTTAAAAAAATATCGGTCAATTTTTGGTGGCAATCAAAGAAAAGTTTTAATAATTGGTAATGGTAAAAACGCTTATAAGCTTAAAGATTTGTTTGACGAAAACCCAGATTATGGATGTAATTTAATTCGTTTTTTTGAACCAAAAACCAATAAAAAACAACAGTTTGATGAAATTTTTAGCTTTTCAACAGAAAATCAAATAGATGTTATATTTTGTTCTTTAGAAAATACATCAGAAAAGGAAATAGAAGAACTTATTGATTTTTCTGAAAACGAACTTATATCGGTAAAATTTTTACCCGAAAATCAAGATCTAGTATCTGAAAACAATAAAGTAGAATATTATAGCTACATTCCTGTTTTAACACTTCAAGATACTTATCTTGATGATCCAATTACCAAAACTGCAAAACGTATTTTTGATGTTGTTTTTTCCATTTTAGTAATTGTTTTTGTGTTTTCATGGTTATTTCCAATTATAGCAATCATTATAAAACTAGATTCAAAAGGACCTGTTTTTTTCAAGCAAGGTCGCCCAGGACTTTTTGAAAAAGAGTTTGTTTGTTTCAAGTTCAGATCGATGACAGCCAATGTTCAACAAAGTGATCAAACTTCAAAAGGAGATATGCGTATTACTAAAGTGGGCAAGTTTATTCGCAAAACAAGTATAGATGAATTACCCCAGTTTTTTAATGTTTTATTGGGAGATATGTCGGTTGTTGGACCAAGACCAAATTTTTGGACGCACTATAAACAATACACTAATAAAATTCAGAAATATAATTTCCGCCATTACGTAAAACCCGGCATAACAGGACTAGCTCAAGTAAGCGGTTTTCGTGGAGAAATAGAACAAGATGAAGATATGGAAAACAGAGTAAACTTTGACGTATATTATATCAAAAACTGGTCTTTATTTTTAGATTTAAAAATCATATTCTTAACAGTTTACAATATTTTTAAAGGCGAAGAAAAAGCCTATTAAGCATGGAAGCACTAGTCTCCATAATAACTCCAACCTACAATTCTGAAAAATTTATTTCCGAAACCATTCAGTCGGTTTTAAATCAAACTTATCCATACTGGGAATTGATAATTGTTGACGATTGCTCGACTGATAATACAAAAGCTTTAACCGAAGAATGGTCTAAAAAAGATACCAGAATCAAATCAATTGCCTTGGCAACTAATTCTGGACCAGCAAAAGCTAGAAATGCTGGGATTGAACTCGCAACAGGCAATTATATGACGTTTCTTGATGCAGATGATATTTGGTTTACAGATTTTATCGAAAACAGTATCAAAACGATAAATCAAACAGGAATTCATTTTGTGTTTTCATCTTATAAACGCTCAAATGAAAATTTAGAGTTTGTTTATTCCGACTTCATTGTACCTCAAAAAGTAACTTATACCGATATTTTAAAATCTAATTCTATAAGTTGCCTAACAGCATTTGTTGATATAAAAAAACTTGGAAAGAAAAAAATGCCAGAAATTTTCAAAAGACAAGATATGGGTTTGTGGTTGCAATACTTAAAGGAAATCCCATATGCTTACGGAATTCAAGAACCAAAAGCCATTTACCGAATTAGAGAAAATTCGTTATCAAGAAACAAAAAAAATCTAATTAAATACCAATGGCAATTTTACCGTGAAGTAGAAAAACTACCTATTTTTCAATCTATTTACTATATGCTACAATGGATGTATCGCGGATTTATGAAATATAGAAATTAGTATATATATTATTTATATCCAATTTTTGTACGTGGTTTTATTGTTTCTTCTTTTTCCGTTAACTCATCCAAATAATTAAAAACCAATTCGATATTTTTATCGTGATTTGCTAATTTCTTTTGGATTTGAGCAATATCCAATTTAATTTCGGTTGTATCCAGTAACATTTGTCTGACTTTTGTAAATATTCGCATTATTTGAATATTTGTTTGAATGGCTTTGTCACTGTTCAAAACACTTGAAAGCATAAGCACGCCATGTTCTGTAAAAGCCATTGGGGCATATCGTAAACCCATTTTATCTGAATTGGAGGTCACAATTTGTGATCTCCAATTTGCCAATTCTTCTTTTGATAATTCAAACATAAAATCTTCAGGAAATCTATTAATATTTCTTCTAACAGCTTGTTTTAAAACTCGTGTTTCTATACCATAAAGCAATGCTAAATCTCTATCAATCATTACTTTTTGATTTCTAACAAAGTAAATTTTATTTGAAATTGTTTCTTCTGAAATAATCAAATTTTGGCTCATATTATTTGTTTTATGGATTATATTTTATTTTAGCATCGACTGAAACTGTTTTAACTTACCACTTTTACTTCTTTGTAATTTATCTTTTCGAGTAAAAATAAAATTCAAATAGTCTTCAAGATACAATCGAATAGCTTTTTCAATTTCTAAAATTTGGTTTGAATTCAATTCTTTTTCACTTACATATTCAATCTCAAAAGTGTCTAGTTGGGTTTGTTTTACAATGAATTCTTTCACATTTCCGTCGTCTTCAATGATACTTTTGGTAACATAATAAAAAGTCAAACCTGGCGATTTTTTTCCGCTTGGCAAAATAGCAACATCATTTGTTCTACCAATTAATTTCTTAAAAATAGGTTTTTTAAAAGTGCTTTTTTCATCCAAAATCCCAATATCACCAATGTCATATCGTATAAATGGATGTGCTTTGTTATAGAGAGAAGTAATCACAACGCGCCCTTCTTGTCCATAAGGTAAAACGTTGTTATGTTCATCAATAATTTCAACAAATAAAGTTTCGGAATTCACTTGCCATTCTCCATTAGGATTTTGAAAAGCAATTAAATCAAGTTCTGAAGCTCCATATTCATTTACAATAGGAATTCCAAATTGATTTTCTAGCAAAATTTTGTCGTCTTCAAAAAGCATTTCAGATGTAACCATACAAACTTTCAAAGTAGGGCAAATGTCTTTTAAAACAATATTTTTTTTCTGCAAAAATTTGGCAAATAACACTATTGAACTCGTGTATCCATTGATATAATCAAATTTTTTAGTTTTGAAAACAGCCAAATATTTTTCTAAAACTGCATCGGATAAATTAAAAACAGAAAAGCGATATCTTCGACTTAACCAATCTTTTAAAAGCTCTTTTTTGTTTCCAATAAAATCTAACGGAATGCCATAAAAACGAGCTTGATACGAAGTGTTAAAATCGACTCCAAACCAACCAAATCTAAAAATTACACTTGCCCAAGTTAGTGCATGACAAGGTTTGTCTTTAGCAAAAATAAACGGATCGCCACTTGAACCTGAAGTTTTATTTACATAAATGTTTTTGGGTGTAAATCCTTCCGAAAGTCTTTCTTTCAATGGTTTTTGAAAGTTTTTTTTGGTCATTACGGGTAAATTTTCCCATTTTTCAAAAGAATCTTTACCGACCATTTCACGATAATATGGATTGTTTTTTAAATGATATTCGGTAATTTCCGTTCTTTTTTGAAGTACATATCCTTCATAATTTTCATCAGAAACAGAGAGAATTTTTTCAAAAGCAACTTTGGCTTTCTTTATGGGAAAACCATTTAAAATAAGTGATAAGTCGAAGAGTTTGAACACGAAATGTCTATTTTCATCAAAAATAGCAAATCACAAAATGATAAACTAAAAACTAAAAACTTTTTATCATTATATCTTCAAAACAAACTATTTTTGCAACACAACATAACAACACACACAATGACAATTTTACTACTAGGTTCGGGCGGAAGAGAACACGCATTAGCATGGAAAATGCTTCAAAGTAAACAATGCAAAAACCTTTTTGTAGCTCCTGGAAATGCCGGAACTTCCGAAATTGCAACAAATATTAACCTAGACATTTTGAATTTTGAAGAAATAAAAGTATTTGTGCTAAAAGAAAATATTTCAATGGTTGTGGTTGGCCCAGAAGATCCATTGGTTCATGGAATTTATGATTTTTTCAAAAATGACGCTCAATTAAATACTATACCAGTAATTGGACCATCAAAAGTTGGTGCGCAACTGGAAGGCAGTAAAGAGTTTGCCAAAGAATTTTTAATTAAACATAAAATTCCAACCGCAGCTTATGATAGTTTTACGGCGCAAACGGTTGAAAAAGGATGTAAATTCTTGGAAACTCTACAACCTCCATACGTTTTAAAAGCTGATGGATTGGCGGCAGGTAAAGGTGTTCTAATCATTCAAGATTTGGATGAAGCGAAAGATGAACTGAGAAATATGCTAGTTCATGCTAAGTTTGGACTAGCAAGTTCAAAAGTGGTTATTGAAGAATTTTTAGACGGAATTGAGTTAAGCTGTTTTGTTTTAACCGATGGTAAAAATTACAAAATTCTTCCAACTGCAAAAGACTACAAACGAATTGGAGAAGGCGATACAGGATTAAACACAGGCGGAATGGGAGCCGTTTCTCCAGTACCATTTGCAGATGCAATTTTGTTAGAAAAAATTGAGAACCGAATTGTGAAACCCACAATTGATGGTTTCCAAAAAGACGCAATAGAATACAAAGGATTTGTTTTTATTGGCTTAATCAACGTAAAAGGTGAGCCAATGGTAATAGAATACAACGTTAGAATGGGTGATCCCGAAACAGAAGTTGTGATTCCAAGATTAAAATCTGATTTGGTAGAATTGTTTCAAGCGGTTGCTGATGAAAAACTAAATGAAGTTTCATTAGAAATTGACGAAAGAAGTGCTGCTACCATTATGGTTGTTTCTGGCGGATATCCTGAAGATTATGAAAAAGGAAAACAAATTTCAGGTATTGAAAATATTGAAGATTCGCTAGTTTTTCATGCTGGAACAAAATTAGAAAATGGAAAAGTTGTTACAAACGGCGGTAGAGTAATAGCGGTGACATCTTTTGGAAATGATTTTCAAGAAGCCACAAAAAAATCTTATCAAAACATAGAAAAGCTACATTTTGATAAGATGTATTTTAGAAAAGATATTGGCTTAGACTTATTTTAAGAAAGAATGAGCTGTTGTATCTTGGTTTTCTTCGTTGTTGTCTTGATGAATAGCTAATTGTTTACACCAATAAACTATATAGTAAGCACAAACAATCATCAAAATCCAATTGAAGATATTGGCCAAAAACCAGTTTGACAACTCTAGTTTTCTAAAAAAGTTTTGAGGGATAAAAAGAATATTTTCAAAAATCCACTGTATTCCTTCGAAAAATGTTTTCATTTTTTAAACAAGTATTATATTTACATTTACAAAAGTATAAAATATCCTCATGATAGCAAGTGTTTTTAGAAAATCTACACCAATTAATTACTTATTTATTCTTTTAGCAACGCTTTTTTTCTATTTTTTCTATGTAATAAATCATGGAACAGTAGAAATGACGATGATAGAAGTAACAAAAAAAGGAGCTGGAATTAGTATGCTTTTGGCTTCATTATTTGTTGTAAATTTTATCATAAAAAAAAATGGTCTTAGCAAAGACAGTACTTACACGGTTTTTTTCTATTTATTACTAGTCTTGTTTTTTCCAACGGTTTTAGAAAACTTAAGATTGTTTGTCGCTAACTTTTTCGTACTTTTAGGTTTACGAAGACTAATCTCGCTTCAATCATTAAAAGCCCCAAAAGAAAAAATATTTGATGCTTCTTTATGGATATTTCTAGCAGCAATTTTTCATTATTGGTGCATTTTGTTCATTATATTGGTTTTTGTATCCATAATTTTTCACGTTTCAAGCGATTATAGAAATTGGATTTTACCTTTTATTGCATTTTTAACGGTGGCAATTCTATTTATAGTTAGCGCCTTAATTTTTGATAAAAACTGGACAGACTTATTCCTTCAAAATGCAATTATTGACATTAGAATTGAGTATTTCCAATCGGTTTATGAAAACATCTCACTTTCATTATATGCGACTGTTGCATTGTTTTTTGTAGTTTCATTTTTCTCAACATTGTCTAATCGACCAATGATTTCGCAGTCTTCGTACAAAAAAGTAATTATGTGGTTTGTTTTAGGAATTGTAATTTATTTTTTGTCGCCACAAAAAAGCAATGATGTATTAATCTTTACTTTTGCACCATTAGCGATGATGGTCACTTTTCATATTGAAACAGCACAAATTAAGTGGCAAAAAGAAGTTGTAGTCTATTTTTTGGTTGGCTTGAGTTTATTTAGCTATTTTTCTCAATTATAATTTACTTCCGTAAGCTAAATCGCCAGCATCGCCCAAACCAGGAACAATATAGTTTTTCTCATTTA
>Ga0208597_1001175_pt1 | contig 10184 bp, 10 predicted proteins | sample LakMenEpi05May12_FD_150673 | JGI IMG/M metagenome (GOLD analysis project Ga0208597, IMG submission 150673) | Freshwater microbial communities from Lake Mendota, WI - 05MAY2012 deep hole epilimnion (SPAdes) | ecosystem: Environmental > Aquatic > Freshwater > Lake > Epilimnion/Euphotic zone ...
CCGAACTGGTTACAGCTTTCAACATGAGGCAAATTTTACGGATGGAACGGATTGGGAAAGGGTAGTAGAAGGAACTTTGAACTTTGAACTTTGAACTTTTTTTGGGGGCTGGGAGGTCAGAGGCCTCCGCCACGGGATGAAAAAAGCGGTGCCTTAGTGAGCACCGCTTTTGAGGAAGAGGGATCTTGAAATTTGCTTCTTAGATGAACTCGTTGAGCAAGTTTTCCAGGTGCTCTTGGCGACCGGAGCCGATGGTGGGCTCACCGTTGCCGAGGGCATAGGCGCTGAGGTCATCGAGGGTGACTTGCTTGGCTTCGACTTTGGCGCCGATGCCAGAATTCCAGGAATCGTAGCGCTTGGCGACGAACTCGGCGATGCGGCCGTCGGCACGCAGCTTGGCAGCGGATTTCAGGCCGCGGGCAAAGGCATCCATGCCGCCGATGTGGGCGTGGAAGAGATCCTCGGGCTCATGAGACTCACGACGACGCTTGGCATCGAAGTTGAGACCACCGGTGGTGAAGCCGCCCATTTCGAGGACTTTTTCCATGATGCTAGTGGTGAGGTAGAGGTCGGTGGGGAACTGGTCAGTGTCCCAGCCGATGAGCTCGTCGCCTTGGTTGGCATCGATGGAGCCGAGTGAATCAGCAGCGATGGCAACGGTCATTTCATGAAGCATGGTGTGACCGGCGAGGGTGGCGTGGTTGGTTTCCAAGTTGAGTTTGAAGTGACCCATCAGGCCGTATTCGCGGAGGAAATTCAAGCACGCAGCGGAATCGGAATCGTATTGGTGCGTGGAGGGTTCGCGTGGCTTAGGCTCGATGTAGAATTGACCTTTGAAGCCGATTTTTTTCGCGTAGTCGACGGCCATGTGCAGCAGGGCGGCAAGGTGGTCGAGTTCACGTTTCATGTCGGTATTGAGCAAGGTGGAGTAGCCTTCACGACCGCCCCAGAAGGTGTAGCCTTCGCCGCCGAGTTTGAGTGTGGCATCCATGGCGGCTTTCACTTGGGCTGCGCCGTAAGCGAAAACGTCCGCACTAGGAGAAGTGCCTGCACCTTGAGCATAGCGGGGATGGGAGAACAAGCAAGCGGTGCCCCAGAGGAGTTTTTTGCCGTGAGCTTGTTGCAGGCCTTTGAGGTGATCGGTGACTTTGTCGAGTGCGGCATTGGATGCAGCGAGGTTGTTGAGCTCGGGTGCGATGTCGCGATCGTGGAAGCAGTAGTAGTCAATGCCGGTTTTGTCGAGGAATTCGAAAAACACGTCGGCACGCTTGAGTGCGTTGTCCACGGAATCGGACTGATCGTCCCAGGGCATCAGAGCGGTGGCTCCGCCGAAGGGGTCGGAGAGACCATTGCGCATCACGTGCCAATAGGCAGCGGCGAAGCGCATATGATCGCGCATGGTTTTGCCCTCGATGAGTTCATCGGGATTGTAGTGCTTGAATGCGAAGGGATTGCGAGAACCGGGGCCCTCGTACTGAATTTTCGGAATGTCGGGAAAATACGCCATGGCGAGAAAACTAGCGTCAGGGGCAGGGGGATGCAAGGGGATTCAGTGTCAGTAATGGGAAATGGGTCGGGAAGTTTTCAGTTTTCAGTTTTCAGTTTTCAGTTTTCAGTTTTTTTTGGATTGTTATTTTTGCTCGGCTTTATGGTTTTTGAAAATCGCGAGAGTGCGCAGGCGTTCGGTGTTGTGATCGACGATGGGTAGGGGGTAGTCGTTGGCGATGGGGCGTCCGTTTTTTGGGGCTTCGAGAAATTTCTCAGGATGGGTCAGGGCGAGCTCGGGGACCCAGCGTTTGATGTAGATGCCTTGAGGATCGAAGCGCGCGGTTTGTGACCAAGGGTTTTGGATGCGGAAGTAGGGTGCTGCATCGGCTCCTGTGCCAGCGGACCATTGCCAGCCGCCGTTGTTAGAGGCGATTTCGCCATCGACGAGGTGCTGCATGAACCAGGACTCGCCGATGCGCCAGTCGTAGTGCAGGTCTTTGGTAAGAAACATTGCTGTGATCATACGCACGCGGTTGTGCATGTGGCCGGTGGCGAGCAGCTCTCGCATGCCGGCATCGACGATAGGAAAGCCGGTGCGGCCTTGCTTCCAGGCGTCGAGTTTATCATCGGGATCATCCCAGGGGAGTCCGCGCCATTGCTGGCTGAACTCGTTTTCTAACACATCGGGAAAATAGTGGATGATGGCGAAGTAGAATTCGCGCCAAGCGAGTTCCTTGAGATAGGTATGGAAACCGGTTTTGGCAGCGGGTGGAGCCTCGGCGCTGGCTTGTTGGATGCTTTGGTAGATCGTGCGAAGGGAAAGCAATCCGTAGCGAAGATCTTGGCTGATGCGTGAGGTGCCGCTGATGGCTGGGAGATCGCGCTTTTCTTGGTAGGCAGCGATGCGTTCTTGGAGGGCGGTTTTGAAGCGGGCGCGGGCGGCTTTTTCTCCTGCTGGGACGATTTCTGTGGTGCAGGCGGTCAAGTTCCATGTTGCGAGCGTGGGCAGCGGATCGGAGGGGATCTCGGGCGGTGTGTAGAGGGCGGTGATTTTGGCAACGGGTGCTTCTTTGGGCAAGGCGAGCCAGTTTTTGGAGTAGGGTGTGTAGACTCGGTAGGGAAGGTTGCTACCGGTGAGCACTTCCTCGGGGGAGTGGAGGCTGACGTCGTGCATGGCGTGAACGGTGACCCCGAGTTCGTTGCAGAGTGTGACTACGGCTTGCTCAGTGGCTTTGCCGAAGGGATCTGGGTCTTTTTGAAAGTAGAGCGCATCAGCCTTGGTCTCGCGGATGAAGGCGCGGAGCTGGTCGACGGCTTTTCCTTGGCGGATGATTAAGCGGCTGCCGAGAGTGCGGAGGTTCGCATCGAGCGAGGCGATGGATTGGCAGAGGAATTCCTGGCGCTTGGGGCCGGTCCAGTTGTGCTGCTGTTTCCAATCAGAAACGACATAAAAAGGCAAAACCGCGTTGCAATCAAGCGACGCGGTTTTGAGAATCTTATGATCGGAAATACGTAAGTCCCTGCGGAACCAGTAGATGCCTGTTTGATGCGTGTGGCTCATGTCCCACTACCAAAAGCGCGATCTGGCTAGGACGCAAGGAAAAGTTTCGCCGATCTGAGATAGCGTGTTGTTCGTGATTTCGGGGGAGTCACGGGCAATGCACGGTCAATTACTTGGCTTTGAGGATTTTAGCGCCTTTTTTGAGCGTTGTGTCCGTATGCGTGCCGTTGACGAGCTTCGCTTTGCCAAGGACGTCTTTCAAATCCGTCAATGCTGCCTCAGCGGCGGCAAGGGCTTCTTTGGGACCTCCGTATTGTTTGTCTGAGAAATACTTCACAAATGACTTACCCTTGCGGGTAATGTTTAGCCTCCAACCGAGGAAGGCAGAGTTTTCATACGTGAAGCGTGTCAGGTTTCTTTTGGATGTGTAATTACTCATGGGATAACATGGGTTAGCGCGGTGGAGTCTAGCACTTTAACCGAGTTCTACCAGCATTTTTTTCTGATTCTTAAGGATTTATTGCAAAAAACTGCACTTTTTGCGGCAATTCTGAAAAAATGAGTTGCCAAATCGGTTCTGATACCCTTTATTCGCCGCCCCGCGAGCCTACAACGCCGTCGGTCCTCGATCTGTATGGATTTTTTTCATTCAGACCCGCTCGCAACGGAGGGTAACCCGGCTACTCACTGATCCATTATGTCAACAGAAACTGAAGAAGTTAAAAAAGCGACCCAGCTTGGTCGATTCGAAGTACCTAATCGTCTCGTGAAAAACGAGGACACCGCCACTGATGTATACGCACAATTCGTTGCTGAACCCTTCGAGCGTGGCTACGGTCACACCCTCGGCAACTCTCTGCGCCGCGTATTGCTCGGCTCGCTAGAAGGTGCCTCCATCACGTCCGTGCGCATCGCTGGTGTGCAACACGAATTCTCTAGCCTGCCAGGCGTAGTAGAGGATGTGACTGACATCATTCTCAACCTCAAAAAAGTCAAGTTCCTCCATCACGACAAAGAGCCACGCGTGCTCAAGATTCACGTGGAGCGCGATGGTCTGGTTACCGCCGGTGACATCCTTGATGACAACATTTACGAAGTGGTGAACAAAGATCAATTGATCTGCACCCTTGACCGCAAGGTGAAATTCGATTGCGAATTCGAAGTGCGCGTTGGCCGTGGCTTCTCCACTGGTGAAGAAAACAAGCGCAAGGATCAAGCCATCGGCGTGATAGCGATCGACTCGATTTTCTCGCCTGTGACTCGCGTGAAATACGCCGTTGACACCACTCGTGTGGGGCAAATGACTGACTACGACAAACTCGTGCTCGACATCTGGACCGATGGTCGCATCACTCCGCAAGATGCCTTGCTCCAAGCGTCCGCCATCCTGCGTCATCACCTCGACGTATTCGTCAACTATGACGACAAGCTCATCGCCTTCGACCAAGCTCCTGCCGAGTCCACCGAAGAAAATGCAGCGCTGAAGAAACTTCTCAGCATGAGCGTGAACGAGATCGAGCTTTCGGTCCGTGCCGCAAACTGCCTCAACAATGCCAACATCACGACCGTGGGCCAACTTGCTACCAAATCGGAAGCGGAGATGCTCAAGTATCGCAACTTCGGCAAAAAATCGCTTAACGAGATCAAAGACAAATTGGTCGAACTCGGACTGTCATTGGGCATGTCGATCGATCCATCGCTCTACTCCGGTCCTTCCGTCGCCTTCCGCGCACCGCGCCTTGGTGGCGAAGAGGAATCGCAAGTAGGTCTGGCTGACCTGATCGCACAAAACCTCGACGACTAATCCCTTATTTCCCACACCCTATAACTTAAAAGAACATTTCCGATGAGACATCGCAGCAGTAAATCAAAATTAAAGCGCACCGCAGCGCATCGCCGTTCCTTGTTGTCCAATCTTGTGTGCAGCTTGATTGAGCATGGACGTATCAAAACCACCCTTGGCAAGGCGAAAGCTCTGCGTCCGGTTGCAGAAAAAATGGTAACCCTCGGCAAGAGCGGTGACCTCCACGCTCGTCGTCAGGCGATCGCATTTTTGCGCCAGAAGCCGATCGTGCAAAAACTTTTCGCCGAAGTGGCCGTTGCCGCAGCGAGCCGTCCAGGTGGTTATTGCCGCATCACCAAGTTGGGTGCTCGTATGACCGATGCCGCGCCGATGGCCTACATCGAGTTCTGCGATGTTCCTGCGAAGAAAGAAGAAGCTCCTGTAGTTGAGGCTGAAGAGGCCAAAGCTGAAGCGTAATTGCTCTTCTCGCGATCCATTTATCAAACGTCGACTGGAAACAGTCGGCGTTTTTTTGTTTGAGAGAGCAGCTTGTTCGCCGGAGCTTTAGCATAGGAGGATGAGCAGTTCGGGAAAAAATTGTCTGCTCTATTGGTGGCGGTTTTTCAGACAGGATGGCAGGATTTTCAAGATTTACAGGATGGGATTTTGATTCCTCTACCAGTTATCTTCTTCTATTCTGTGATTTTTGTTTTTTTGACTAAAAAACTCTGTGGCTAAGCACAAAACAGGCGCTAAGTTCGCAAAGGTAAGGTGATTTCTCAATCACATCAAAACCTTTGCGTCTTAGCGCCTTTGCGAACTCTACGTTTAATCTACTTTCAACTTACGCCACGGTGAAGGCGGCTGCTTGCTCTTGAGTCAGCTCTTTGAACTGCCAAGGCAGGCCATGTTGATTGAGGTCGGCCATGAAGGAATCGGGATCGTATTGTTCCATGTTCCAGACGCCGGGTTTGCGCCATTTTCCTTCGAGCATTTGCTTGGCTCCGATCATGGCGGGCACACCAGTGGTGTAGGAAATGGCTTGGGAGCCGACCTCGGCAAAGCACTCTTCGTGATCGCAGATGTTATAGATGTAGATCGCCTTTGGCTTGCCATCCTTGAGGCCAGTGATGACGTTGCCAATGCAGGTTCTACCTTTGGTGGTGACGCCGAGGTCGCCTGGATTGGGCAGCACGGCTTTGAGGAATTGCAGCGGGATGATTTCGACGCCTTGGTAAACGACGGGGTCGATGCGGGTCATGCCGACGTTTTGCAGTACTTCGAGGTGCTTGAGGTAGTTCGGCGAGAACGACATCCAAAATTGCGCGCGCTTGATGGTGGGGATGTGCTTGACGAGGGATTCGAGCTCCTCGTGATACATGCGATAGATTTCATAACTGCCGACGCCATCGGGGCAGGTGAAGCCTTGGTGTTGCGACATGGCGGGGGTTTCGACAAAATCGCCGTCTTCGAAATGGCGGCAAGGTGCGGTGACCTCGCGGATGTTGATTTCTGGATTGAAATTGGTGGCAAAGGCGTGGCCGTGATTGCCGCCGTTAACATCGATGATATCGAGCGTGTGAATTTCATCGAAGTGATGCTTGAGCGCCCATGCTGTGAAAACATTGGTCACGCCGGGATCGAAGCCAGAGCCGAGCAGCGCGGAGAGTCCAGCTTTGGTGAATTTTTCCTGATAGGCCCACTGCCACGAGTATTCGAACTTGGCGACATCGGGGGGCTCGTAGTTGGCGGTATCGAGATAATCAACGCCAGCGGCAAGGCAAGCATCCATCAGCGGAAGATCTTGGTAGGGCAGGGCGACATTCAGCACCAAGTCAGGCTTGAGAGCTAGCAGGTAGGCCGTGGTGGCGGCGACATCGTCGGCGTCAATGGCTGCGGTATCGATACTGACACCGGTGCGTGAGAGTACTGATTGTGCAATGGCATCGCATTTGGATTTGGTGCGTGAGGCGAGAGTGATTTTGGTGAAAACGGAGGAAACTTGGGCGCATTTGTGAGCGACCACGCTACCCACTCCGCCAGCACCGATGATGAGAACGTGTGACATGCGGATTTTCTAGTGTGGAGACGAGCTGAAATCAAGTGACAACTTGGCAGAATGGCGGGAAATTTGAGCCTGCGCGTTTGCTACGAGGGAAATAGTATATTTTTTTAAATAATACTGACAAATCTTCCGCGCTCTGGTGTTACATTCTGTGACGGAGCGATGCTCTGAAACCTCTAAAGCAAACACTATGAAAATAAACAAAACACACATTGGCAGAATGCGTTACGCGAAAGGCTTCACCTTGTTGGAGATGGTGATCGTATTGGGAATTATCGGTTTGATCATCGGCGGCGCGATCAGCGTGATGGGCAAAGTGGGCGAAGGTGCTGCGATTCAACGAGTGAAGGGTGACTTCAATTCGCTCGGCAGTGTGCTCAAGATGTATAAAATCAACAATGGTTTCTACCCCTCTACAGCACAGGGGTTGAAGGCCTTGGTGACACGCCCTGGCGGCACGCCAGCTCCTAAGTCATGGACAGCTCTTGCTGACAAAGTACCTCTTGATCCATGGGGTCAGGAGTATGAATACAAATTCCCAGGTTCGAAAGTGCCATCGGAATTCGAACTGAAAACCAAAGGCAAAGACGCCATTGCGGGTTCAGAGGACGACATGTCCAGCCAAGATTGATTTTCTCTCACTCGTCTAACAATTTAGGCTCATGAAACACGACACCATCCATCAGCAGCGATTCTTGCGCCATAGCGCGCGGGGATTCACGTTGCTGGAGATGGTGATCGTGCTTGCGCTGATTGGTATGGCAATGGGCGGGGCGATCGCGATGTTTATCGTCACCTCATCCGAGAGGCAGCTCAAGTCGGCAGCGGCAGATTTGGAGTTGTTATCGAAAAAAGCTCGCTCGATTGCGATGGTGCAGCAGCGCCCTTATGCGATTACATTTTTTGAAAATAGTGCGCGCATGAGCCCTTTGGCGGAGGCGGGCTACACAGATGAAGAATTGGAAGCTCGCTTGGAAATGGAGCAGGAAATGCTCGATGGTGGCATGGCTGGGCCGAAGTTTCCGCCTGTGCGTGAAACCTTGATGATTGATCAATTTGCGCTATCGGTGCGGCGCTGGGGAGCCGTGAATTTTGTGCCTATGCTGCGGAATGATCCGCAGGTCTGGCGTTTCGATCCGAATGGGATTTGCGAGCCGATGTCGGTGCGCATTGATTATGATGACGGTTGGATGGAGATGGATTTTCATCCGCTGTCGGCGGGAATTCGTGATAGCAGCATGGAGGCAAGACGATGAAAATGAATCGAATGACAAGCAAGCTTCGTCGGCGCACGCGCAAGGGTTATCTCTTGCTAGAAGTGGTCTTGGCGATGGCGATTTTTTCTCTCGCAGCTACGGGATTTACCTTAGCGTTGCAGAAAGCGGCAGATGCCTCAGATATGGCGGCGCGGGAAATGCAGATTACTCGGATCCTGGCCAGCGCTCTCGACGAGGCGCTCGCGGTGCCGGTATTGGAGGAAGGCGAGGCCGTGATGGAACTGGACGAGCGCCAAGTGGATATACAAACGGTCTATGAGCGCATGGAGGAGATGGAAAATCAAGATGGCCAACTGCTGCAGGACATGTGGCGGATCACCGTGACAGCTTTCTATATGCAAGATGGCGCAGAAATGGAACGTTCTGCGGTAACGTGGAGATATGGGAGGTTATACCAGCCATGAAGCATCAACGCGCAAAATCGAGATTCCATCGTGGATTTACTTTGATCGAGGTCGTGATCGCCCTTGGCATGATGGCTGCCCTGATCATTCTGTGTGCGCGTTTGGCAACGGCAAATATCCAGCTGGCGAATGGAATCAGCAAGCAGCAGGATGAAAACAGCTTGCGCGAGAGTTTTTTCGAGATGATGAAAATGCAGCTCACTTCCTTGCCTGGGAATACGCGCATGGAATTAGCGATGAGTAAGGGCGTAGAGCCGTATGAGTCTACACTGACTTTGCAAAATGTGCCACTGGCATTTACTTGGGGCGGGGTAGAGCGAGTGGCTAAAGCGGTGCAGATTTGTGGAGTAAAGCAGCGTGATGGATTCATCGATGTGGTAATGCGTTACTATGAGAATCCCGTGCTGACGGATACGGAGGTGCTGGATGTAGATCGCGAAGAGCCATTTGCAGAAGTGACCTTGATGGAAGACCTTCGATTTTTTGAATGGATGGCGTTGGACAGTCGCTCGATGGATTGGGCCGATGATTGGGATTTGCAAGGTCGTTTGCCACTAGAGCTTGAACTAGTCACCGCACAAGGTGCCTATGGTGATGAGATCAAACAGATTTTTTGGATTGTACCGAAGGTAAACCCGCAAACGGTGATCCGTAATACGGGGCAACAAGGTCAACAGGGTGGCGGAGATAGTAATCCGATTAAAATCCCAGACCTCAAACCGACTGAATGAGTGATTTAGTTCTATGAAACACAAAGCATTTCAGAAATCGAAAAACAATCGTGGCATGGCGCTGATCGCGGTGCTGTGGTTGATTGCGGTGATTTCTTTCGCTGCATTGACGGCGGTGCAGTTGTTGTCGTTTGAGTTGAATGTGGCGGACTCTCAGATCAATGGTTTCCGTGCTCGTCAGGCGGCGGAAATGGGGATTGCAGTGGGAGTGAATCCAGCGGTGAAGCGAGATGATCCCATTTTATTGGCGAGCGGTGTTGATGGTGCGAGCTATCGCGTGGAGCTTCGCTCAGAGGGTGATCGTTTTAACATCAACCATCTTCTCTTGACGACGAATGATAAGAAGCTGGTGAAGGAAATTTTCATTTACTGGGGCATCGATGAAGACATCGCTCAGGAGATTGCCGATGCGATGTATGATTGGGTGGATTCGAACGACGAAATTCAATTGAACGGTGCGGAAAAAGAATACTATGAGGAGCTAGGTCGCATCAATCAGCCCTTCAATCGGCCCTTTTATTCGTTAGAGGAAATGCGACTGGTCAAGGGCATGGAGCTAGTCGAGCGGGTCAAGCCGGATTGGCGTGAGTGGTTTACGGTCTGGAGTGCTGCGGGTCTTGATGTCAATGAAGCTGATGCAGAAAAAATTGCGATCGCCGCTGAGTGCAATCGCGATGATGCAGACTCGCTGGTGGAGATTGTGCGTGGTGCTGACGGCATCCGTGGCACAGAGGATGATGCCCCATTTCAAGGTCTAGCAGGAGGACAAGGCGGAAATGGTGTGCTAGACATCTTGCGCGTTCCTGAATTTTATGCTCCAGTGATCACGCCTCGCTTGGCAGTGAATGATCAAACGACCCGCATTGAGAGCACTGGTACCGCTGGTGATACCAAACGCAAAATTATTCTTGTCGTGCGCAATCGCACCGGCAAGC
>Ga0208597_1001176_pt1 | contig 10172 bp, 8 predicted proteins | sample LakMenEpi05May12_FD_150673 | JGI IMG/M metagenome (GOLD analysis project Ga0208597, IMG submission 150673) | Freshwater microbial communities from Lake Mendota, WI - 05MAY2012 deep hole epilimnion (SPAdes) | ecosystem: Environmental > Aquatic > Freshwater > Lake > Epilimnion/Euphotic zone ...
GGTGTTTTCCAGGCTTTCCGGCTCGGCCCTGGTGAATCTCCTACCCTCCACCTCCACGACCGCCTAAAGCTCCCGGAAGCGGGGGAGGGTCCTTTGGGGTTGAAGAGTCTGCCGAACATCCTGACGGCGCTGCGCATTGCGCTGGGCGTCGGCGCCTTCGCGGCCCTGGTGATGCTGCGCTACGCCCCGGACGATCAGGACACCTTGGCCCTGATCAGCTTCTGGGCCTTCGTGGCGGCGGCGCTCACCGACTTCCTCGACGGCTGGCTGGCCCGGCGGCTGAACGCCAAGTCCGCCTGGGGGGCCATGCTCGACCCCATCGCCGACAAGATCGCCGTTGCGCTCGCCCTCATGGGCCTGGCCGCCTGCGCCCCCACCCTGACGCTGTTCATCGCCGGGGGGACCATCCTGTTCCGCGAGGTGTTCATCTCGGGCCTGCGCGAGGCCGGGGCGGCGCGGGGGCTCGCCTTTCCGGTGACCCGGCTCGCCAAGTGGAAGACCACCTTCCAGCTCGCGGCCGTGGCGGGAGAGATCCTCGCCCTGACCCAGCCCGAGGTGGGGCCCCTGGCCCACGCCCTCCTGTGGATCGCGGCGGGTCTTAGCCTCTGGACCGGCCTCGTCTACGCCCGCGAGGCGCTCAACCAGCTCGGCGATTCTTAAGCCGGCCGGATTGGGCCTGAACAAAATCCGATCAACTGAAATCGGATTTTGTTCATAACAAATTGATTTTAGAGCATTTTTTAATCCGAAAACCGGTTCCCACTTTTCGGAAAATGCTCTAGGGCCTCCAGCACCGCGCTGGCCACGCGGTCAGTTTCCCGCAGAGGCGGATAGGACCAGGTCTCCAGGGCCCCTTCGAAGGGCCGGGCCACGCCGGCATCGTAGAGCGCCTGCAGGAACCGCGCGCGGCGGGCCTGACGCCCCTCCAACGGCACAATGTAGATCGGCTTGCCCGTGGCCGCGGCCTCGGTGGGCATGTTGGTGGAGTCTTCAGTGACCAGGATCACGTCCGCCGCAGCGAGAAGCGCGAAATAGGGGTTCGGTCCTTCGCCGTCCCAAACGAAGCCCGGGTGGCGGGCGAGGCGCGGGGCGAGCACAGCCTTCGCCGCCTCTGGCGTGCGCCGCGAGAAGGTGGCGAGCACTGAGCCGCCGGCGCTGAGCGCCTGGTCTATCTCGTCGGCCATGGCCTTCGCCCGCGCCACCGACAGATCGAAGGCCTTGGAGCGGCCGCCGATGAGCAGGGCCACACGGGGATGCGGCAAGGTTTCCAACCGTTCAGCGAAGGCGGCGTAGCCTTCGGCCAGGCGCGCCTCGGTCACCCGATGCGGCGCGCCGAGGACGGGCAGCACATTGGGTCCGGCGAGACGGTCATGCTGCGGCGGGACCACCAGGTCGAACAGCCGCGGCGGCCGCACCGGGTCCTGCAGCTGCACCACATAGGTGTGGCCGTGCGACCAGCGGCGCATGGCGATGCTGTAGGGGATGGCGGCGCGGCCATTGCCGATCCACAGGTCCGGCCAGGGCGGCTGGATCGCCGCGCCGCCGTCGCCCAGCATGCGCCGGGGCTCGAAGATTAGCCGGGTGGGGGCGCGGGACAGCCAGCGCGGCCAGCGCACGTGCTTGACCTCGATCTCCGCAGGAACCTGACGGCCCACCGCCTCCGCCAGGCCGAGCGCCTGGTTCTCAATGCCGGCGCGGCCGTCGGAGACGACCCACACGCGGATAGGATTGCAGGCTAGATCCACTCGACCTTGAGAATCTCATAGGCCTTGACGCCGGCGGGGGTGATCACCTCCACCACGTCGCCGGGGCCCTTGCCGATCATGCCGCGGGCGAGGGGCGAGGTGAGCGACAGCCGGCCGCGCTTCACGTCGGCCTCGTGCTCGCCCACCACCTGGTAGCGGGCCTCCTCTTCGGTGTCCTCGTCCACCACGGTGACCGTGGCGCCGAACTTCACCTGGGCGCCCGACAGCTTCGACACGTCGATCACCTGGGCGCGACTGATGCGGTCCTCGATCTCGGCGATACGGCCTTCGATCCAGCCCTGGCGCTCTTTCGCGGCGTGGTATTCAGCGTTCTCCGAGAGGTCGCCGTGGCTACGCGCCTCGGCGATGGCGGCGATGACGCTCGGCCGCTCTACGGACTTCAAACGCTTCAGTTCCTCGTCGAGAGCCTGATAGCCCTCGGCGGTCATGGGCACTTTTTCCATATGGGACAGGCAGCTCGGGGCGCCCTGGCTGAATTATGAGAGGCGCGGTCGCGGGCGCTTTTTCGACCGGGGGGTAAAGCATAGGGGCGCGCGGCGCGGACTGCAAGATGAAATGACGCAACGCAACATTGAACGCCGGAGCGCCTCCACCGGCTGGCGATTCCGGCGCAAGGCCCCTATGGTGCGCGGCGCGCGGGCCGGGATCGTAATCGGCTGCGGCGCGCCGGGGCGAATCGCGGGGACACGGCTCACGCAGAGGTGAGGCGCATCCCCCCTTGAAGTTGGACTATGTGCAGTCGGATGCGCAGACTACTTCTTTGTTTGGTTTTGCTTGGTGCGGCCTCCGCCGCGAGCGCTCGGACGGCGTCGCCCAAGGTGGTGGAGCTGTTCACCGCCCAGGGCTGCGACACCTGCGCCGAGGCCGACGGCCTGGTGCGCGAGCTGGCGGGGCGATCCGGCATTCTCGCCCTCACCTTCCCGGTGGACTACTGGAACTATACGGGCTGGCGCGACACCTTCGCCCAGCCGGAATTCACCGCCCGCCAGCAGGCCTATCGCGGCCGCTTCCGCCTGCGCGACGTCTATACGCCCGAGGTAGTGGTGGACGGCCGGCGCGAGACCCCGGCCACCGACCGCGAGAAGGTCGAACTCTTGGTGAAGGCCGCGAAGCCCGGTCAGGCTTCGCAGGGGCCCAAGGTGCGCCTGTCGCACCATGTCACCGAAGTGAAGATCGGGGGGGGCGCCGTCCCCGCCGGCGGGGCCGAGGTCTGGCTGGTGCGCTATGATCCGCGCATCCAGGACGTGAAGATCAAGACCGGCGACAACCGCGGCAAGACGGTGAGCCAGCAGAACGTGGTGCGCGAGCTGATCAAGCTCGGAAGCTGGAAGGGCGCGGCCAAGCGCTTCAAGCTCGCCCCGCCCCAGACGCCGGGCCTGAAGACGGTGATCCTCGTCCAAGCGGCCCACGGCGGCCCGATCCTGGCCCTGGCCAAGAGCTAGGGGGCGATCTTCAATCCGCTCATCCCGGCGGAGGCCGGGACCTAGGACTTTCCAACTTGGCGCGCACCGGACAGGCCTAGGCCCCGCATTCGAGCGGGATTTTACGGAGAGAAGGCGTCCAAAAAACCTGGGTCCTCGCTGCCGCGAGGATGAGCGGAAATAGGAGAGACGGCGCCGACCATGCGCCGCGCCAACGCCCTCAGCTCGCCTCGGAAATAAACCCTTCCAGGCCCTGTTCGCGCACCTTGCGATAGAGGGTGGAGCGGCCGATGCCCAGGCGCTTGGCCACCTCGGTCATGTGGCCGGAATAGATCTCGATGGCCAGCTGGATGAGGTCACGCTCGATCTCTTCCAGGGTGCGCAGATGGCCGCGGTGATCGAGGATGCGCACGGGGGCCTCGGCCTCGCCTGAGCCCGCAGACGCAGGCTCGGCGGGGGTTTGCGCGGGGGCAGGCGCAACCTCGCCCTCCGCCGGCGGCGTATATTTGAGGCCGGAGATGGCCGGGAAGTCGAGGGGCGTCAGGTAGGGCCCGTCGGCCAGCACGATGGCCCGATAGACCGTGTTCTCCAGCTGGCGCACATTGCCGGGCCAGTCATAGGCCTCCAGTAGGCTCATGGCCTCGGCGGTGGCCCCGATCACCCGCTTGCCCTCCTCCACATTGAAGCGGCGCACGAAGGCGTCCACCAGGGCGGGGATGTCGCTGCGGCGCTCGCGCAGGGCCGGCGCCTCGATGGGGAAGACGTTCAGGCGATAGAACAGGTCTTCGCGGAAGCGCCCGTCCTTCACGGCGTTGGTGAGGTCGCGATTGGTGGCCGAGAGGATGCGCACGTCCACCTTCACCGGGCGCTTCGAACCCACCGGGTCGATCTCGCTCTCCTGCAGGGCGCGCAACAGCTTCACCTGCATGTCGAGGGGCAGTTCGCCCACCTCGTCGAGGAAGAGGGTGCCGCCATTGGCCTCCTGGAACTTGCCCAGGTGCTTGTCGTGGGCGCCGGTGAAGGCCCCCTTTTCGTGGCCGAACAGGATGCTCTCCACGAGGTTCTCCGGCAGGGCGCCGCAGTTCACCGCCACGAACGGCTTGCCGGCGCGGTCGGAGGCGGCGTGCACGGCTCTCGCGATCACTTCCTTGCCCACCCCGCTCTCGCCGAGGATCAGCACCGGGATGGAGGACTTGGCCGCCCGCTCGCCCAGCGCCTTGACCATGCGCATGGGGGGCGAAGCGCCGACGAGGTCGTTGAAGGTGAGGCCGCCATTGACGGCGCGCTTCTTCAGCCGGTCCACCTCGGCGGTGAGCTGCCCCATCTGCAAGGCGTTGCGGATGGAGACGATGATGCGCTCCGGCGCGGCCGGCTTGATGAAGAAGTCCTGGGCCCCGGCCTGCATAGCCTTGACCACGGTCTCCACCCCGCCGGTGGCGGTGAGCACGATCACCGGGGTGGTCACCCCTTGCGCGCGCAGCTCGGTGAGCACCTCAAGCCCGGGCTTTCGCGGCATGACGAGGTCGAGGATGATCACGTCCGGCGCAAGGCCGGCGGCGATCTTGTCCAGGGCCTCGTCGCCGCTCTCCGCCTGGGCGGCCTTGAATCCTTCCCGCTCCAGAACGCTCTGGATCAGACGACGCTGGGTCGGATCGTCGTCGACGACGAGCACCAGTTTGGACATCCACACCATCCATCACTTGTGGCGTCGGCGAAGGTTCCGCGACGCTCGCTGTTGTGCAGATGTGATACAGCTTTGCGGTAAAGGTCGGGTTGAGGAGGTCTTGAGCGGAGGTTAATGCGACCACTGCGAGTCCCGCGAGGATGAGCGGGTCGGCCGTCGGCGCACGCTGCGCCCTCCCGCCGTGCACGGTCGGCGTCGCGCCCAAACAAAAACCCCACCGGCCTGGGCCAGCGGGGTTTTTTAATTCAGCGGTTTTGGAAGCGGCTTAGGCCTGGGCGGCTTGGGCGGCCAGCTTCTGCTTCACCTGGCGCTTGATCTTCAGCGCCTTGGGCGACAGCACTTCGTCGCGGGAGTTCAAGAGCACGGCGTCGAGGCCGCCGCGGAAGTCCAGCGTGCGCAGGGCCGCATTGGTGATCTTCAGCTTGAAGGTCTGGCCGAGCGCGTCCGACGGCACCACGATCTCGTGCAGCGACGGCAGGAAGCGACGCTTGGTCTTGATGTTCGAGTGGCTCACATTGTGGCCGATCATGGGACCGACGCCGGTGAGTTCGCAACGACGCGACATGGGCTGACCTTCAGCGCAAATAGGTGGCGACGCCATGAAGCGTTCGGCTTCCGGCGCGAGAGGGGCGCATATAGGCGGGGGACGGGGCCCTCGTCAAGCGCGAACAGGCGTGCGGCCGTCTGCGCGGGCGCGTTCAACCCAATGTTGACACCTTGGCGAGGTAAGGATCATAAAGTCTGTGATCGTGCAGGGAAAACTCATGGCTGCGCTGCGCATGGATGAGGCTCGCATCTCGCCGATTCAAAAGGTGAAGCGGGAGGATTTTGAGCGCTTCCTGGAAGCCTTGAAGAATCCGCCCAAGCCGAGCGAGAAGCTACGGGCTTCCGTCGCGGCTATGGGGCGCCGGAAATCCTGATTGCTGGATGAATTTGAAATCGGCAAGGTCGCCGTCGCGCCGCTTAAAGGCGTTCACGACCTAAACCATTTCGTATGCCGGCTTGAATCTCTTCAAAATTTTTGCCGACAGCCCTTGGAGGACGCAAACGCCTCCTACGCATTGCGCGCCTTCGTAGCCATTCATGACGGCGACCCGCGCATCCTCGGCTACTATCATCTGTCCCTGAGCACGGTGGGCGCGGACGAAGTCGGCAAAGGGGTGGAGGGCCGATTTCTGCATCTGCCCGCCATCCCAACAATCTATTTGGGGATGCTGGCCGTGGATCGGCGCGTTGAGCGGCGCGGTGTTGGAAAGCTGCTGATGGCCGATGCGCTGGCGAGAACAGCTACAATTGCTCGCCATGCTGGAACCTATGCGTTGACGCTGGACGCCATCGATGCAGAAGCCGCCGCCTATTACGAGGATGGGTTCGACTTCCAGCGCTTCATGCCGGGCGGCTTAAAAATGTATCTCGCGATTCAAACCATCATCGCGCTCGACCTCCCCGACCCTGCATAGCTCGACAAAGGCGACCTGCCCCGCGACAAGCGCCGGTCGGGCCATTATGTTCGCCCCATGACCGACACCCCCGCCGCTTCGGCCCGCCCGCGCCTCTATCTCATCGACGGATCGGGCTACATCTTCCGCGCCTATCACGCCCTGCCGCCGCTGACGCGCAAGTCGGACGGCCTGCCGGTGGGGGCGGTGGCGGGGTTCTGCAACATCCTGTGGAAGTTCCTGCGCGACGCCAATGGCGGGGAGAAGCCCACGCATCTCGCGGTGATCTTCGACCACTCGGAGAAGACCTTCCGCAATGAGATCTATGACCAGTATAAGGCCCACCGCCCCCCGGCGCCCGAGGACCTGATCCCGCAATTCCCCCTGGTGCGCGACGCAGCGCGGGCCTTCGGCACGCCGGCCATCGAGCTGCCGGGCTACGAGGCCGACGACGTCATCGCCACCTATGCAAATCAGGCCGCCGAGAAGGGCTGGGAGGTGATCATCGTCTCCTCCGACAAGGACCTGATGCAGCTGGTCAACGATAATGTCTGCCTGATGGACCCGGTGAAGCAGGCCAAGATCGGCCGCGAGCAAGTGATCGAGAAGTTCGGCCTTGGCCCGGAAAAGGTGGTGGAGATCCAGGCCCTCGCCGGCGACAGCGTGGACAATGTGCCCGGCGCCCCCGGTATCGGCGTCAAGACCGCCGCCCAGCTCCTCACTGAATATGGCGACCTCGACACCCTGCTGGCCCGGGCCGGCGAGATCAAGCAGCCCAAGCGCCGCGAGACCCTGATCGAATACGCCGACCAGGTGCGCATCTCCCGCGAGCTGGTGCGCCTGGCCTGCGACGCCCCGGTGCCGGAGCCGTTGGAGGCCCTCGCCGTGCGCGAGCCGGACCCGGCGGTTTTGCAGGCCTTCCTCGCCCTGATGGAGTTCCGGACGCTCGCCGCGCGGGTGGCCGGCGGCGCGACCCCCGCGAGCTCGGGAACGTCTCGACCCGCCGCCCCCGCCCCTGCGCCCGGCCCCTCCCCCACCCCGGCCGCCGACGCCGAGGCCGCGCACCACCTGGATGTGGAGGCCTATGTCTGCATCCAGGACCTTGCGACCCTGGACCGCTGGATCGCGAGGGGCTTCGAGACCGGGCTCATCGCCTTCGACACCGAGACCGACGCGCTTTCTTCCGCGAACGCCGGCCTCGTCGGGGTGTCGCTGGCCATCACCGCGGGGGAGGCGGCCTATATCCCGCTTGGCCATCGCAAGGGCGGCGGGCTTGATCTCGATGGGGCGGCGGACCTGCAACAGATCCCCCTTGCCGACGCCATCGCCCGGCTGAAGCCCCTCCTGGAGAGCCCCGAGGTGCTGAAGGTGGGCCAGAACGCCAAGTACGACCTGGCGGTGCTCTCCCGCTATGGCGTCGAGGTGGGGCCCATCGACGACACCATGCTGATCTCCTACGTCATCGACGGCGAGGGGCGCGGCCATGGCATGGACGAGCTGTCGCAGCGCTATCTCGGCCACACCCCCATCGCCTTCAAGGCGGTGGCCGGAACCGGCAAGGCCCAGATCAGCTTCGCCGAGGTGGCCCTGCCCGCCGCCACCCGCTACGCCGCCGAGGACGCCGACGTGACCTTGAGGCTCTATCAGCTGTTGAAGCCGCGCCTTAGCGAGAGCGGCCGGCTCACCGTCTATGAGACCCTGGAGCGGCCCCTTCCGGCGGTGCTCGCTGAGATGGAGTGCGCCGGGGTGCGCATCGATCCCGACGCCCTTCGCCGCCTGTCGCAGGACTTCGCCGTGCGCATGGCCGAGATGGAGACCGAGGCGCACCGCCTGGTGGGCCATCCCTTCAACCTCGGCAGCCCTAAGCAGATCGGCGACATATTGTTCGGCGAGATGGGCCTTCCCGGCGCCAAGCGCACCGCCACCGGGGCCTGGGCCACCGATGTCAGCGTGCTCGAAGAGCTGGCCGCGCAAGGCCACGCCCTGCCGCGCCTCCTCCTGGACTGGCGCCAGCTTTCCAAGCTGAAGGGCACCTATACCGACGCCCTCATCGCCGCCGTGGCCCCGCGCACCGGCCGGGTGCACACCTCCTTCTCCCTGGCGGCCACCTCCACCGGGCGGCTCTCCTCCTCCGATCCCAATCTGCAGAACATCCCCATCCGCACCGAGGAGGGGCGCAAGATCCGCCGGGCCTTCGTGGCCGAACCGGGCAAGCTCCTCATCTCCGCCGACTACAGCCAGATCGAGCTGCGCGTGCTGGCGCACATGGGTGATATTCCGCAGCTGAAGGAGGCCTTCCGCCAGGGCCTCGACATCCACGCCCTCACCGCCTCGGAAATGTTCGGCGTGCCGGTGGAAGGCATGCCCTCGGACGTGCGCCGCCGGGCCAAGGCGATCAATTTCGGCATCATCTACGGCATCTCGGCCTTCGGCCTCGCCAACCAGCTCTCCATCCCCCAGGAGGAGGCGAGCGCCTATATCCGAACCTATTTCGAGCGCTTCCCCGGCATCCGCGCCTATATGGACCGGGCCAAGGCCCAGGTGCGCCAGCACGGCTTTGTGGAGACCCTGTTCGGGCGCCGGGTGAGCATCCCCGACATCACCGCCAAGGCCGTGGGCATGCGCCAGTTCGCCGAGCGGGCGGCCATTAACGCCCCCATCCAGGGCTCGGCCGCCGACATCATCCGAAGGGCCATGATCCGCATGCCAGGCGCGCTGACGACGGCGGGGCTGTCGGCCAAGATGCTGCTGCAGGTGCATGACGAACTGGTGTTCGAGACCCCCGCCGCCGAGGCCGAGGCGACCTGCGCTCTCGTTCGCCAGGTGATGGAGAACGCCGCCGAACCCGCCGTGGCCCTCACCGTGCCCCTGGTGGTGGAGGCCCGCGCCGCCCCCAACTGGGACGAGGCGCACTAAGGACAAAAAGCCTCACAGGATAGGCCGGCGACAGTCCAAAGTTGCAGCCGCCCCTTTTTCTTCGCAGCTGCGGCGCCTATTTCAAGGTCGTCGCAAGATGCGGGTCGCCAGGGTTGAGGGACGGGGCGCAACTGCGGCCCGATCTTGTGCCCGACCTTGTCTTGCGAAAGTTCCGCCATGTCTGCGCGCGCCGAGGGGCTTGACCGCCCCGGCCTGATCTTCGGCTTTTCCGCCTATACAGTGTGGGGCGTCTTCCCCCTGGTGTTCCAGGCCATGCACCGCGCCGGGGCGAGCCCGTGGGAAATCCTGACCTGGCGCACCCTGTGGGCCGTGCCCTGCGCGTTGGCCCTGATCCTTGTCTTGAAGCGCGGGCCCCAGGTGCGCGCGGCCCTGCGCCAGCCGCGGGAGCTGGCCTGGCTCGCCCTCGCCGCCGGCTTCATCGCCGTGAACTGGGGGGTCTATATCTGGGCGGTGAATGCGCGCGAAACCCTGGCCGCCAGTCTCGGCTATTTCATCACCCCCTTGCTCAATGTGGCCGCTGGGGCGGTGATCTTCGGCGAGCGGCTCAGCCCCACCGCCAAGCTCGCCATCGGCCTCGCCGCCGTGGGCGTGGTGGTGCAGAGCCTCGGCCTTGGGGCCTTTCCGTGGATTTCGCTGATCCTGGCCACCTCTTTCGCCTGCTATGGGGTGGTGCGGAAGCGGCTGAAGGTGGACGCCCAGACCGGTCTCCTCATCGAGTGCTCGGTGCTGGCCCTGCCCTCGGCGGTCTACGCCCTGGTGTTGGCTTCGGAGGGCCAGGCCCATTTCGGAACCGGGCTTGGGGTGAGCCTCCTCCTCATGCTGGCGGGCCCGGCCACGGTGATTCCGCTCGCCCTGTTCGGCGAAGCGGCCAAGCGCCTGCCCATGACCGCCATCGGGTTTTTGCAGTTCATCGCGCCGACCATCC
>Ga0208597_1001177_pt1 | contig 10168 bp, 8 predicted proteins | sample LakMenEpi05May12_FD_150673 | JGI IMG/M metagenome (GOLD analysis project Ga0208597, IMG submission 150673) | Freshwater microbial communities from Lake Mendota, WI - 05MAY2012 deep hole epilimnion (SPAdes) | ecosystem: Environmental > Aquatic > Freshwater > Lake > Epilimnion/Euphotic zone ...
ATCACTTGATAATATTGCAACATTACCACGTGCTGGTGAGTATACTCTTAAATTTGGATTGCTTGATAAAAAAGAATCTATTACAAATTTTGTTAAATTTGCTGCTCCTCCAATTGGTATATTAGCCGCACCAAAATCAGTACCTGATGAGGCGTAATATAATTGAGTAGCTGGATTAACATACCAAGGATCATTAATTGCAAAAAAAGCTAACTCAGACCAATCAACTGTGCAATTAAGCTCAGAGTTAAATTCTATTGGAGTATTATTTATAGCAGTAGATATTTTTACACTAGGTAAATCATATCCTTCTGTTATACCACCATAGATAACATTTGACCCATTAACTAATTCTTGAGCTTCAGCTTTTAATGGAACTCTATCATACTCTAAATTTGATTCAATTACATTTATTGCTACTAATGGTTTATTATTATTAAATAAATATTCATTATAGACATTACCAACTAGTGGTAACTCTAATAATGTTATTTGTTGTGTATTTTCTGATGAAGGTAAATCTATTGAAAAATTATCACCTTCATTGTTACTTATAAAGTATATAATATTTGTATTTAAATCAACACTAGCAACAGCAACAGGTCTAGACGCACTTGAATTAAACTGATTAACTAAGTCTAAAGCAGCAGCATATAAAGATGTAGTTACAAAAGTTGTTTTAGTTATAGAAGTAGACTCATCTATTATAAAAACAATAGAAACACCCTCTGTGCTTGTTTTTAATATTTGTACTGCTACCTTTTTATATCCCTTCGAACTATCTGCATTTATTGTATCATACAAAGCAAAATCACCACTATTGCCAGATCTAAATGCAATTTCAATAAAATCTATATTGTTATTTGGTAATAGATATTTTAATGATAATGCATTATTTTGCTCAAATAAAGAATTTTGTTCTATTGTTGGGAAAAATAAATTCCCCATTGTAGAGATTTCAGATATAGGAGAGAATGTAGATTTAGTTTTATCTTTATAAATATATCTATATTTAAATTGAAAGAAATTTCCCCTAATATTATTACCACCAAAAGTGAAATCAGTTATAGGTGTAATATCTTTAGGCTCTTCTAAAGGAGGTTGTTTAGCTGCTAAAATTTGTAACTCTGTAGTTAATTCCCCAGCTTTAGCTCTAGCAATATCAATATTCCTAGGCTCATTAATAGTATCAGTATATAATAAATATTTACCATCAACTACATTAGCCCCTGTGATACGCATTGTATCAGTAAAATTTAATATGCTACTTTTTATAACTTGAGTTACAACTCTTGTTTGAACATCTACTTCATAAATTGCGTGATTAGATGTACTAGTTTCACAACTAACAAAATAATATATTTTATAGTTAGGTAAATCAACACACTTACCAATTACTTTTTTAGAATTAGGTACTGCATAAGATGTAGTTACTTCGGTAGTGCCTTTAAAGCCCTTCACAAGACCTATACCGCTATCGATGGCACTTAGTATTAAACAATTATATGCATCGCTGTAATCGCCTCTAAACTTATCTAGAGAGAACAAGCGTTCATCAATATCCGAGTTTAATCGACCAGTAAAGTTTTTTCTATCTGTATTCATTATTACAATTTAGGAGCCATGTACACACTTCTTCTTGATGTATCGTAAGCATCACCAATTCTAAATGGCTTCATACGATTACGAGCAACTCTTTTTTGGTTATAATATTCTTGTCTTGCTCTCATTTTCTCATTAGCAGGTGTATCCTTTCTTTTAGAAACTGCTTTCCAATAGATATAATCTTCTAATGCTTGTTGGCAAAAAATATGGATGCTATGTGTATCACACTCACAAGCTAATGGATCTACAACGTATTCTAATATAACATCAGACCTAGTAAACTCCGAACCTAATACAATTAAACCATTTTCTTCGTCAATATTAAACTGAGCCACATCCGCAACAGAACCTCCTAAACCAAATAAATTATAGTTCATTCCTTCAGTCCAATAGTTGTGGTAGTCAGGTGAATCTACTCTAGTAAATCCTCCTTCGATAAATGATCCGGGAGATACAACTCTATTAGTATTTGTATCGTTATATAAAGTAATTGATTTATTTAAAGCTAAAGTATAAACTTTTCCATTATCAGTTAAAATACCAACCTTAGACCAATTGATATAATCTGTTGGTAACGTAACCGTATTATTAGCATTCTTAGCAAGGAGAACAGTTTTAACATTACCTGCAACGTCAAACCATAATTCTCTCAAACCAGTTACCCCAATTTGATATAATCTAGCGTAATCCCTATCGTCTGAATCAATCTGATTCATTACAGAGTTTACTATATAATTAAGGTCTACGTATTTTCCTGCTATACTCATTATTATCTATTAACTGAATCTACACCATCTAAAACTTTATCTTGTGGGATATTTCTTTCTCCCAATAGTTTTTTAAGAACAATTTCAATTACTTGCTCTTCCATATCTTTAGGCATCATTAACTCTTCTGCCATTGTATTTGAACCATATGCTACCATTCTAATTACAACGGTAACTAAATCAGCAGTTGATCCATCAAAATATATTCTTCCATTTTCTTCCCATCCAACAATTCTATTTGGGATAGGTGTTAAGTTCTTGTAAATTGATTTCTTATTACCTTGTAAAATAATTACAGGCGTAACTGATTTATTTAATGGTTTTAATATTTCTATAATACCTCTATTTTTAGGTAAGCCAATTGGGTCTGCTGGTAATACACAATACTTAAGACCTAAAGTAGCGTCTGTATGTATTGTATTACCCGTAAATGTAGAAACAAACTGATCGTTTACATATGACGTGCCTTCAAATTTATAGTTTTCTGTATAGTTTACTTTTGCTAAAAAAGCAATAGCAGAGTTAACATGAAGACCAACCTCACGAATATCAATAGATGCATCGTTAGGCGGAGTGCCATTATATGCTAATCTAAGTATTCTTTCTGATAATTCTTTCCTTGTTGCCATTATACGCCTTGTCTTTGTTTAAGTTCTGAGTATTGCATTAAATCATTATCTTTTAAGTTAATACCTAAGAATGATAATATTCTAACAGCTAAATCATTAAAGTTCTGCTGATTCCATTCTAACATCTCAGATGGGTTAGTAGGTGCTGTTACAGGTGTAATTACAGGTCTTCCGCCAGATAATGTATATTTTACATCTCTCTTTAATGGTTTTTTCAAATAAGTAACCTTATATGTACCTACAGCCGCAGGGTATACTTTTATATCTATTTCGTTTACCATATAAAATGGGAATTCTGATGTAGGTGCAACTATAGAAGAATTTAATATATTTGCTAACCTTTGTTCGTTTGTTCTAACGCAAGGGTATATATTTGCTCCTGAGAATTTATATAAGTCAGTTACATATCCAACATTATAAGTTAAATCAGAAATTAGAATTACCCCTAATGATGATGAAGAAACCCCTTCTAATGCAACCCTAAAGGGCATCATATCAGCTTCAATCTTATTAGTTTTTGAATAAGCTATAGGTGAAACTGGATTACCATATTGGTATCTTTGTATTTCTCCTACATACTCTTCCCACAACTGAACACTAGCGGCATATGCAGCTACATTGTATTCAGGAATAGTGATAGCTCCGTCTTGAGCTTTATTTGCTAAAATATTAACAAAGTTATATAAATCAACACTACTTATTGCCATAACACAAAGATACAAAAAAAAAGAGCCACCTTTTTTAGGGGCAGCTCCTTCAACTAAAACTAAAACTATTATTATGATTTAAAACAAAGACTCACAAAAATAGCATTTATTTTGACAATTCCAAAACTTTCTCTTTTAACTCATCAAAAGTCTTTTGGTTTTCTGTAGCCATTAAGAAGTCTGCTAAATAATCAGCAGCATCTTTACCAGCTGGTAATATAGTAATTAAGCCCTTTGTATCACACCAAACGATTTGACCTGCTACATCTCTAGAAGAAACAATGTTCTTATCTAAAGCTGTCATAGCGAAGTATTTAAATTCGTTTCTAGGTGACTTGTGGAACTTTAAGAATAACTCAGGTTGTTTTTCAGCCTTATCGATATACTTATTAATTACTTGTTTTTCTGTTAATTTAGAAGTGTCAATACCTAATACACGAGCATAGTGATACATTGCCTCTAAGTTATTATCTACGTCATACCAAGCAGCTTCTACCGCTTTACGTTTACCAGTAATAACATCAAAATTATCTTCTGCTTCTTTTTCAATATTTAATTCTCTAAATACAGGCGGTTTATTTGTATTTCTTTGCTTATTAGCTTCATTTTGATTTGTTGCACGTAAAAATCTAAGTAATGATACTTGTGTTTTAGGTACAATTAAACGACCTCTATGGAACTCAATATCTCCAGCTTTAGTAAACTCAGGATCTACATTCTGCTCATCAGCAAAAATAGATGAAGAACCTGCTAGATATCTAATGGTTCTTTCGGTTTCCGTTTCTGGATCATAAATAAAATCTTTTGACGATGCAATATGCAAAGGTCTAAAAGGTCTTAAAGGATCATTAGATCTATCAATCAATTCAAAAATTACGTGGTTTTTTTCTTTTGAAGTAGGTGCTTTATACACATTACTTGTAGGAACTTTCTTCGCACCGAAGTTAGGATTCCCTTTTTTTGGGGTTTGTTCAGACATTTTTACTTGTTATTTAATTTATAATTCTTTTATTAAAAAAGGGGGATACAATTAGTATCCCCCTAGTTTTGATATCACTATGCTTTGTAAACTCTAGCAAAACGGTTAACACCGAATACTTGTAAGCCTTCTTTAGCAATGTGTGAAATAGTCAATTCCATTTTACCTGAAGTAGGTACTTTTGCAAGTCCTCCAGTATCAAATTTGTAGAATCTTTGACCATTGTACAATTGGTAACGTAAACCAAATGAATTTACTGATTCGCCACTAGCAGCGTCACGTTGTGAATCCATAGGAATTAATACTCCGTTATCATCCCATTTAGATGAAGCAACACCGTATTGAGCTCCTGCGTTGAATCCCATGTATTTCTTCATGTGGAATGTACGACCATGGATAGTGTATGACGTGAATCCTTGAGCGATAGCAATTTCTTTGCTACCATTGAAAGATCCGTAGTTAATAGCACCAGCATTGTATTTGTTTTGGATAAAGTTTTGAACAGCAATATATTGGTTTGTGTCCATTAACCAATGATACTCATTAGCACCAACTTCTTTATCTAATCCTTTTGCGATGTTATCCAAAGCAGTTGCATCAAATGAAGAGTAAGTAACAGCGATACCACCGTCAATAATTTGTGGAACTAAACCTGCTGAAGTTTGAGAAACTCCTGAGTTGTTAGACTCTGTACCAAACATATGTTTAGCCTCACGAGCATCCATGAAACGCATATCAGCAGTTTGAATACCTCTGTATGAGTAAGCACCTACTGTGTTTTCAGGGAAAACTCTTTCAGCTAAAGCTCTGTCAGTAGTAGTGTAGTCTTCACGAACTTCAGTACATAAACCATTAACGGTAATGTCTTGACGTTGTAATGAACCACCAACTTCTGAAGCCTCACCTACTGCACGACCTCTGAACAATAAGTTTGTTTCAGCACCGTTACAAGAGAATGATTGAGTAGATAATAAAGGTTTAACTACACACTCTGTATCAGAGTTAACAGCTGTAATTTGACCTTGAACACCAATAGCAGCAGCAGTAGCTGTGTTATTAGCAATTTCAACGATCTCACCTACACGTAATGGAGATGATGAATCAAATACAAATGAAGAATCAATTGTAACTGTAACTGCTGCACCCGCTGCTGGAGTTTCAGTTGAAACTGAAGCTACCAATACGTAAGGAGCACGTCTGTTTGCTGGTTCTACATGAGAAAATGCTTGGTTAGGAGAGAAAGTTTCTTTTCCAGCCAAAGTAGTTGTGATCATGTAGTAATCATTCCACCACTTGTATTTGTCTACGTATTTCTCGTAGTAGTTAGGGGTAATTAAGTCTAATGTAGACAATAATCCCTGATTTGCAGCTCCTACGACAGCGGTAGGATTAATCGCACTTGGGTTAGTTAACGCCATTTTGTTTGTTATTTAAGTTATTAAAAAAGTTTATTTGCAATAAAGTCTGCAATATCATCATTTTTTTGAATAACAGGTGCCGAAGGGTTTGGCGACATTTGAGTATTCTTAATACCTTTTAGCCAATCGTCTTGTGCTTTTGCAACTTGTTGCGTTACGGCACTTCTAACTATAGCTTCTTTATTTCTAAGGAATGTCATGTCTTCTGCTAATTTACGAGCATTGACTTTTCCATCCTCACTTATATATGGTTTAAAAAATACACTTACATCTTTACCAAGCATTTTCATATCTTCAATCAATGGATTCATCACATCTTCGCCTACAGCAAAATCAAACTGTTCGTTTTCTCTTAGTGCAATTGAAATTTTGTTAAAATCCTTCATAGAATCTGATACCGAACTTTCCCATGCTTTATAAGCCTCATCAGCTTGTGCTTGTAATGCTTCCTGATCTATTACAGGTTCATTACTTACCGGGTTTAAGTTTGGTAACTTAATCTCTGATTTTTTTGATTCAAAGAACTGTAATGCTTCCTTAGCATCCGCTTTCAGTTTTCGACCATAAGCTCTTCTTTCCTGATCGGTTAAAAGGTCTTCGTCTAAACCTAATCCATACGTTGATGACATTTCATCCTCGATGTCCTCTGTTGTCCACTCTGGGTTTTGGGCTTTTAAATACTCAGCAACCAATTGGTCTTGAGATTTAGAACTATAATCTTGAGTCTGTACAGACAAAAAATCATTTAGCTCTTTTAGCTTACCTTCCCGAATGTAGTCATATATTACCTTGCTATTCTCATCCAAGTCTGATTGGCTCATAGAGGTTAACTTTGATTCAAGCTCTGCCTTTTCAGCAATAACTTTTTCATAGTCACTCTTGTTAACCACTTCATTTACTAATTCCTGTTCAGGAGTAGTTGGAGTTTGAGTAGTTTCGGTTGTCGGCTGTGTTACTTCTACCTGTTCGGTTTCATGTGGAACACTTTCCGTTGACTGATTAAATTCGTTTAAAAAAGATGTATCCGTTGATGCATCTGTTGTTTGGGCTGTTGATCCTTCAAAAGCCTCAAACGGGAAATCGTTAAGTTCTGACATATATTTATCTTTATAATTCTGTTTGCAAAAATACTGAAAAAATCAATATGTATTTTTATTGCATCATTTCCGGGTTTTCACCACCCATCTGTTGTTGCATCATCATTTGTTCTTCCTCGGTCATTTGTTGTTCTTCACCCATCATTTGACCTTGCTCACCTTGTTGCATAGCTTGTTCCTCCTGCATCATAGCTTCTTGTTCTGCCATTGCTTGTTGCTCTTGTTGCTGTTGTGCGTGAAGCATAACTGCTAAAGGAACCTCTGCTAATATCTTCTGCTCCATTGCACCATTAGATTTTAAAATCTCTTCTAATATCTTAGTTTGTTGAGCCATTACGCCTTTCATTTCTTCAAGACCCATCATAGTTTGACCTTTTAACTGCTCTTTCAATTGTATTAATTGAGCATCAGCTTGAGCCTTAGCCATTGCAGCACCTTGTTGTTGCTGTACAGCATACTCTGTATTCTTTTGTGCGTCTTCTTGTTTTTCTTTACGATACTTATTTTCTGTAACCTTTAAGTATTGGTAAGCTACCTTGATATTAGGAATAGACATTAACATATACTTATCTGAAGGTTTAATAGCACCAGCTTGAATAGAAATATCAATAGCTCTTGCTAATTCTTCTTTTTTAGCATCGTCAGGTAACATTTCCAAAGAAACTCCAAAGTTAATATTAGCAGCTTTTTTATTAAGTTCAATGAATTTTAAATCATCACCACCAACAACTTTAGCGTAACCATTATAAGCCTTACCTTTAAGGCATACAATGTCTTGAACTAATATAGCACACTTCTTTAATGTTCTATTCATAATATCTACAAATGCATCGTAGATAAATGATGTAGCGTTATTAGAAGCGTTTAATGCTAACTGAGTAGTTCTAAAACCAGCTCTTGCATCTACTGCTGCTCCATCTGAAGCCTCATTTAATCCTGTATCATCACGTAAAGTAGCTAATAGGTAGTTATAAGTAGCAATTAATTCTTGTAATTGATTACCCATACCATTTGGTAAGGTTTCAATAGGTCTAAACTGCTTATATGTTCCATCCTCATTGATAGCTCTGTAGTAGTAGTTACCTGTTTGATCGTAAATTTCTTGTAATTCTAATGGTGATAATGAATTACCTAAACCTAAGTCTACATCTTCTAATCCGTCAATAGCAACTGCAAGTCCTGCTGGTCTAGCCTTAGCAATTAATATTTGTAGTTTGTACCTAATCATTTGCATCTGATCGATTGTAGGAATCATTGACTCTATCAAAGGCTTATTATTCATTTGATAGTTATTAGGCATATATATAGTAATCGGCAATTGTACTTCTGATAAATCATCCTTAGATTTAATCATATCAGTTTCCAATCCATAGTTGAACATATAGTCAGTTTGTAAAATCAAACTAAACTTATATACAACCTTATCTTTCATTTCAATAATCTCACGCTTGAACTTAGAGTTTTTAGGAGCCTCATAAGAAGCATCTCTTTTATTAACTGTAAATCCACCATAAGCATTTTCTTTCTTTTCAAATCTTTGGTTTCTTGTAGTTATGTAGTAACCATTTAAAACCATGATATTTGAATCATCATATGGTCTGTATGTATTGTTAGCGTATGCAGATGCATTATTATAGAACACATTTCCATTACCCCATACCGATCTTACTTTATTAGCAATATCTTGGTATTCAGCTTCTGTAAATTGATCTCCTGCTGTTAAGCGTAAATCATGTAATGACATAGGAATAACTTCCCCACCATATACAATGTTACTAAAGTCAGATTCTTCACTATAAGATGTAACTAAGTTTTCAGGCTTAATTCTTTTAATAGCCACTCTACCTTTGTAGTCAATAAAAGTACGTGTACCAGCTACACCACACTCGATGGTATCTCTAATTAAACGTCTTTTAAGTTCTGGGTATTTATTCTCATTAACAATTAATTGAAGGATTTCTTCAAATACAATCTCTTCAGTTTGCTTGTTATTTAAATCAAAATATAAATCAATTTCTGTTTCTGACTCCGCTTCTTTAACGTGTTCTGGCATTAACTGCAAACCACTTAATTCTTCTAATTCAGCTAAGTCTTCTTTATTTTTTACCATAAACTTAGCCTGATCTTTCTTCTGCATTTTCTCAGCAGCAATTAAAGGATCTAGGTTAGTAGCAGATACTTTTTCATCACGCTTCATAAAACCATTAGTAATGATTTCTACGAATTTAGGTGCAGGAGATGTAATCTTCCATGAGATATTAGCAAAAGCTGACGGCTTATTCTCTAGACCTATACGTGGCAAGTATTGTTCAACAGGTTGTGAACCTAAAGCATATAGTCTATTCATAGAGAAACGAGCTACCCTTTGGTTATAAGCCTGTCCGTCTAATCCAATAGATTTTCTTTCTATATACTTTGCAAACGAAAATATGTAATCCCTAGAACTTTTAATTTCATCAGGAGCATACGGATTAGGTAAACTCATACCTAAATCTTGATACGGTGTGTCAGCCATTAATTATTATTTTACTAATATTCACAAAGATAGTGAAAAAATGTCAAAGGTTATTTTTTAGTAGATTTACCATTCTTACCCTGACGAGCTCTATTTGAACTTTGTGCTTCTTTAACTAGCTTACCAGATTTAGTGTGGCTCATATCTTTACTATCACCAACTTTACTTCCTGCTAATCTATTAGCTTTATTCAAACCATCTCGGTATTTAATACGTTCAGGTGTTGCGTGGTACTCTTTATTGTACTCATTCTTCTTCTTACGTGCTTCAGGATTGTTAGCAAAATACTTTGCTGACTCAGACTTACCTGTAGACTTTCCTGCTAATGTGTTACGTGCCATGCGACAAAGATAAGTAATTTAACTAATACTCCGAAAAAGGTTTGAGGTTTGTGGTAAGTAAAAGATGTTTAACTCCCCTCCCCTCAAAGAAAAGGAATTAAACACTAATA
>Ga0208597_1001178_pt1 | contig 10161 bp, 6 predicted proteins | sample LakMenEpi05May12_FD_150673 | JGI IMG/M metagenome (GOLD analysis project Ga0208597, IMG submission 150673) | Freshwater microbial communities from Lake Mendota, WI - 05MAY2012 deep hole epilimnion (SPAdes) | ecosystem: Environmental > Aquatic > Freshwater > Lake > Epilimnion/Euphotic zone ...
CCCAGAGAAAAAGCTTCTTTTCTAAAAGAAAATATTCTCCCCATTCAAGAAAGTGGACAATTACAATTTGTGGCAGATCATGGCCAATTTTCAAATAATATTAACATCCGATTTAGCTCTGGACATACCGATCACATGATGCTGCCCATCATCAATTACAAAGAAGAAAAAATTGCATTTTGTGCAGATTTGATACCTTCGAGTGGTCATTTGGGTTTGGCTTATGTAATGGCCTACGATACTCGACCCTTACTTTCGATGTCTGAAAAAGCAGATTTTTTGTCAACTGCCATACAAGAAAATTGGACCTTATTTTTTGAGCACGATCCAAAAGTAGAATGTGCAAAAATAATTGCTGGCGAAAAAGGGGTAAAAATAGCTTCTACTCACCTACTTGCAGATTTAACTTAATTTAAAACCTGCCAAAACCATTTTAAGGTACGATTTTTGCTAGTAATGTTGCGCAGAAAGCAATGAATCTGATTTAGGCTAAAAGGCCTGTAATATGGCAGATAATTGGTTTTTCGCATATTTTTTAGTAAATTCGCAACCTTTAACTTAAACCCACCAGGAGGATAAATGAGACAACTCAAGATCACCCAATCGATTACGAACAGAGAAAGTCAGTCTTTAGATAAATACTTACACGAAATCGGTAAAGTAGACTTAATCACCGCTGAAGAAGAAGTTATTTTAGCTCAAAAAATTAGAGAAGGCGATCAAGCCGCATTAGAAAGGTTAACTAAAACCAATCTTCGTTTTGTGGTATCGGTAGCTAAACAATATCAAAACCAAGGTTTAACCTTAGGCGATTTAATTAACGAAGGTAATTTAGGATTAATTAAAGCGGCTAAACGTTTCGACGAAACCAAAGGCTTTAAATTTATTTCTTACGCCGTTTGGTGGATTCGTCAATCAATCTTACAAGCCATTGCAGAGCAATCTAGAATTGTAAGATTGCCCTTAAACCAAGTAGGATCTTTAAGTAAGATCAGCAAAGCATTTTCTAAATTAGAGCAAGAATTTGAAAGAGAACCTTCTCCAGAAGAATTAGCGATTTTATTAGAAACTACAGTAGATAAAATTTCAGATACCATGAGTAATTCTGGTCGCCATGTTTCTATGGATGCACCATTTGTTCAAGGGGAAGAAAATACCTTATTAGATGTATTAGAAAACCGAGATACTCCTCAAACAGATAGTATGTTAATCAACGAGTCGTTGAGTGAGGAGATTAAAAGATCTTTGGCTACCTTAACCGAAAGAGAAAGAGAAATTATCGTATTGTTTTTTGGATTAGGAACCAATCATGCCTTATCATTAGAAGAAATTGGCGAGAAATTTAACCTTACCCGCGAAAGAGTTCGCCAAATTAAGGATAAGGCCTTACAACGCCTCAGACACACTTCTAGAAGCAAAATATTGAAGTCATATTTAGGATAATTTCCTGAATTTTAAAAAGATTGAATGTTAATATTATATTAATGTTCAATCTTTTTTTATTTTTGAGCACCTATAAAAACATCCTATGTTAAACAAATACGAATCTGAGTTAAAAGTTTGGATTGCCAAAGAAAAAAAGGCTATCGAACTGATTAATGTAGTTGGCAAATTATCTTTCGATAATGCCATCGAATTGGTTTTATTTAGAAAACCATTAATTGATGTGAGTGCAAGTGAAATTTTGAGCAGTCATTTATATGCACAACAAATCATTGGCAAATCCATCGAAATTGAAGACACCCTTGCCATTGCCAATGAAATTGCAGCTTTAGCCATTGCGCCATCTCGCATAGACCTTGGCAGATTAGCCTCAGAATGGCTCGAAGAAAAAAATAATTTTAATTCCATTGCAAATTTTGTGCAAACAAAACTAGCCACACATATTGGCTTAGATAAAAAAGTATTGAAGCCCAAAGATGTTGTTTTATATGGCTTTGGTAGAATTGGAAGAATTGCCGCAAGAGAGTTAGTGATGCAAGCAGGCAAAGGAGAACAATTAAGATTAAGAGCCATAGTTACCCGTAGCAATTCGGATAAAGATATTAGCAAAAGAGCCGATTTATTAAGATATGATTCGGTACATGGCCCCTTTAATGGCACCATTGTAGAAGATTTCGAAAACAAAGCGTTAATTATTAACGGGCAAACAATTGCCATGATTGCTGCTAAAGATGCGGCAAGCATAGATTATACTGTTTACGGTATTAGCGATGCATTAGTGATCGACAATACCGGTGTACTTAGAGACCGAGAAGGTTTAGCAAGTCATTTAAAGGCAAAAGGTGTTGCCAAAGTTTTATTAACCGCACCAGGTGGTGGCATTCCGAATATTGTATTTGGAGTTAACCATGAACAACAAGCCGCCGACGAAAATATTTTTTCTGCAGCATCTTGTACCACCAATGCCATTGTTCCAGTTTTAAAAGTAATTGACGAAGCCTTTGGTATTGAAAAAGGACACATCGAAACAGTTCACTCTTATACCAACGATCAAAATTTATTAGATAATTACCACGAAAAATATAGAAGAGGCCGTTCGGCTGCTTTAAATATGGTGATTACAGAGACAGGTGCAGATAAAGCAGTTTCCAAAGTATTACCTCATTTAACAGGAATTTTAACTGGAAATGCGGTAAGGGTTCCTACACCAGATGTTTCCTTAGCCATTTTAAATTTAAACTTTAAAAAAGAAGTTAGTTTAGCGGCCATTAATGATAGCTTAAAACACGCTTCCTTATTTGGAGATTTAGTAGAACAGATTGAATATTCTATTTCAAACGAATTAGTTTCGAGTGATTTAATTGGCAATACCCATGCTTCAATTGTAGATAGCCCAGCAACCATTTTGGCAAAAGATGGTAAAGGAGCTGTTTTATATGTTTGGTACGATAACGAATATGGTTATACGCGTCAAGTAATCCGCTTAGCAAAATCAATTGCCGGTGTGATACGATTAAGGTATTATTAATCCTAAAATATTCCCTATTGAAAAGAGGTTCCAAATGGAGCCTCTTTTTTTGTTTATATCTTTATTAACAGAATTTACAAGAGCCCTTTAAACTATTGATAATTAGCTATCTAAAAAAATACTTATGCTTTACTTATCCACATATTTTGTGAATAATTAATATTGATAAAGCAAGCTATTCTATGGATATTTAGGAGTAAAAACGGAGGAAATTGTGAGATTAAAATCATTAGAAATTAAAGGCTTTAAAAGTTTTGGCGATAAAATAACCGTCAATTTTGATGAAGGAATTACGGCCATTGTTGGGCCAAATGGATGTGGAAAATCAAATGTAGTGGATGCTATTCGCTGGGTTTTAGGGGAACAAAGCACTAAAACTTTGCGTTCAGAAAAAATGGAAAACATTATTTTCAATGGTACTAAAACCCGCAAGCCAGCAAATTTAGCAGAGGTTTCTTTAACCTTTGATAATACCAAGAATGTATTACCAACCGATTATACAACCGTAACTATTACGCGTAAGCTTTACCGAACTGGCGAAAGCGAATATCGTTTAAACGATGTGCAATGTAGGTTAAAAGATATCACCGATTTATTCTTAGATACGGGTATTGGTTCGGACTCCTACTCCATCATTGAATTAAAAATGATTGAAGAAATTTTAGCCAATAAAGATAATTCAAGAAGATCACTTTTTGAAGAAGCTGCTGGTATTTCTAAATATAAAATCAGAAAAAAACAAACCCTTAATAAATTAAAAGATACCGAAGACGATTTAAATAGGGTTGATGATTTACTTTTTGAAATTGAAAAGAACTTAAAAACATTAGAATCTCAGGCTAAAAAAACAGAACGTTATTATAAGCTTAAAGAACAATACAAAGAACTAAGCACGCAAGTAGCGACCTTTAGAATTGGGGGCTTGAAGCGCTCAATGGAAGATTTAGAAAAACAAGAAGTTGCCTTTAACGACGAGAAAAGTCAGTTTGCTACTTCTATAGATGCCATCGAAGCAAATATTCAAGAAATAAAACTTGATGCTTTGAATAAAGAAAAAGAGCTCGCTCTTCAACAAAAAACATTAAACGATTTTATCGCTAAAATTCGTAGCTACGAAAACGAAAAGAAAATTAAGAATGAGCGTTTGACATTTCTTCAAGAAAAGGAACGCAAAATTACGAGTGATTTATCGATAGACAAATCATCTGTTGAAGAAATTAATACGCAATTAGCCATTGTTCAACAATCGATTTTAACGGAGCAAAAAATATTAAACGAAATTGAGTACGAATTAGCCGAATTAAAATCCCAAGTAGATATACTTAAAGAAGCGCATCAACAAGGCAGAAGTAGCTTAGAAATTGCACAAACGCAATTGCAAGAAAACCAAAACATTATTTATAAGAACGAGAAAGAAATTGAAATTTTAACCGTTCAAAAATCAGGTTTAGAGCAAGAGATTACTAGAACCACCACCGAAACAAATCTTCGCCAAGAAGAAATGATTGAGTTTGATAAAGAAATCGAAAGATTAAGCGCTCAACTTAAAGTAGCAAACGAAAGTTATCAAAACACCAATAACTTAGAAGAGCAATTAAAGAAAGACATTGAAGAAGCAGATCAGAAAATTGCCGAAATCAAAGAACGCTTTGCTAGAGAGACCAGAAAACTAGATGCTAAACAAAACGAATTTAACCTAACCAAAAGTTTGGTAGAGAGTTTAGAAGGTTTCCCAGAGTCTATTAAATTCTTGAAGAAAAACAGCGACTGGTCTAAAAATGCACTTTTACTTTCTGATGTTTTATTCTGCGAAGAAGATTACAGAATTGCCATTGAAAGTTATTTAGAGAGCTATTTAAATTATTATGTTGTAGATACCTATCAAGAGGCGCGTGCGGGCATTCAATTGCTTGGGCAATCTGCTAAAGGCAAAGCCAACTTTTTTGTGTTAGAAGCGCTTAAAGACCTTCCGATGCCAGAAGTTGCAGCCGATAACGCTTCTTTAATCCCTGCATTAAAAGTGATTAACGTGGATTATAAATACCAAAGACTTGCCTATCATTTATTAGGTAATGTAATGGTGATTACACAAGACGAAGATCAAATGATTAGTTCGGATACCCTAGAAGGCAAAATATTATTAGCCAAAAGTGGTAAATTCAATAAAACTAAAGTGTCGCTTTCTGGCGGATCTGTTGGTTTATTTGAAGGTAAAAGAATTGGTAGGGCTAAAAACTTAGCGGTTTTAGAATTAGAGATTAAAGACATCAATCAGTTTATCGATCAATTTAATCAACAACTGGATGAATTAACGGCGCATCATTTAAAATTGAAGCAAAGTACCCAACAAGAATACCTTGCCAATTTGAAAGATGAAATTAATAAAATCAACACCGAATTAATTTCTTATCAAACTAGACAAGAACAATATTTAAATTTCATTAGTAATAGCAGTATTAGAAGAGAAGATATCCTTTCTAAAATTGCAGATTATGAAACGCAATTGACAAATATGGTTCCTGAATTAGAAAATGCTTTACAAAATAAAGAAGCCTTTTCGGAACATGCATTAACTGTTCAGGCTAATTTCAATGATTTAAATGATCAATTAACCGAAAGATCATCTACTTATAATCAAAGAAATATATCCTTCCATCAACAACAAAACAGGGTTTCTGCTTTAGAAAAAGAAATTGAGTACAAAGAAAATAACCTGAAAATTTTAACCGATAGAATTGCTATCAATGCATCCGAATACGAAGCGGCAAGCAAAGGCATGGAAGAAATCTTAAAAATGCACGACAATTCGGATACCGAATTATTGAGTATGTATGAAGAGAAAGATGCCATTGAAAAAGCAACAACCGAAGCGGAAAACGAATACCAAGTAGCCAGAGCGCAAATTTCTACTATGGAAGATAAATTGCGTTTGGTTCGTCACGAAAAAGAAGAATCGGAACAAGTATTTACCAACCTTAGAGATAAGAAAACAGAGTTAAGAATGGAATTAACTTCGTTAAAAGAAAGATTATCGGTAGAGTTTAGCGTAGACATAGACGACTTAGCAGAAGTGGAGATTCCTGAAGGAGAAGACGAAAACGCATTAAAAATCAAAACAGATAAAATCAAAAATCAAATCGATAATTATGGCGCCATTAACCCATTAGCAATGGAAGCCTACGACGAGATGAATAAACGATTTACTTTCATTACCGATCAAAAGAACGATTTATTAGCAGCGAAAGCCTCTTTATTAGATACCATTAAAGAAATTGACGATACGGCAAAAGTGAAATTCATGGAAGCCTTTACCCAAATCAGAGATAACTTTATCATTGTATTTAGGTCATTATTTAACGAAGAAGATTCTTGTGATTTGATTTTGTTAAACCCAGAAGATCCATTGGATTCGGATATTGATATTATTGCAAAACCAAAAGGCAAACGCCCTTTAACAATTAATCAATTATCTGGAGGAGAAAAGACGCTTACAGCTACAGCGATTTTATTCTCACTTTACTTATTGAAACCAGCTCCGTTCTGTATTTTCGATGAGGTGGATGCACCTTTGGATGATACAAACATTGATAAATTCAATAAAATCATTCGCAAGTTTTCGAACGAATCTCAGTTTATTATTGTCACCCATAATAAACGTACCATTTCTAGCACCGATGTGGTGTATGGTGTAACCATGGTAGAACAAGGCGTTTCGAGATTAGTATCTGTTGATTTACGAGAAGTAGCAGAACCTGCAGCTTAACATCCTATACAATAAAAAATCCCCGATACTTATTCGGGGATTTTTTTTGCCCAAAAATTAAATTTTAAAATTAGCTTGAATGATCGCTAATAAAGCTTCGTGTGTGTGTTGATTACTGGCCACCACTCTGCGTCCAAATACGAAATCATTTTCGCCCTTGAAGTCGGTTACCTGCCCTCCTGCTTCTTTTACTATTAAACAACCTGCCGCTACGTCCCAAGCATTTAAATTATATTCGAAATAAGATTCGAATCGACCACAAGCTACATAAGCTAAATCTACTGCCGCAGAACCCAGTCTGCGTAGCCCATGGGAGCATTTCATGAGTTCTTTTAATAACTGTAAATAGTCGTCAATTTCTTCGAAAACGGTATAAGGGAATCCAGTGGCAATTAAAGAATCTTGTAATGTGGGTTTGTTAGATACCGATATTGCTTTGCCATTTAAAAATGCGCCGCCATTTTTCCATGCATAAAAACATTCGTTACGGTTTACTTCGTGCACCACTCCTACTACTAATTCGTTTTGATACATTAATGCAACGCTAATAGAATAGCATGGCAAAGAATGCATAAAGTTGGTTGTGCCATCTAGCGGATCCACGATCCACTGAAAATCTTTAGTTTCTTGCGAAATGGTATTTTCTTCGGTAATAAAACCAGCTTCAGGTAAAATCTGCTGCAATCCTTTAACCAATTGCATTTCGGCGGTTTTGTCTACGTAAGAAACTAAGTCGTTTAAGCCTTTATGTTCTATTTTATCGCTCGAAAAACTAAGGGCTTCTGAAGCAATATAATTGGCTACCGATTGCGTTAACAAGGTTAGTTCTTCGGTAATTTGCTGGTAATTGCTCATTTTAACTTTTAGGAATTTTTACTTTAAAAGTAAATGCTTTATGTAATCGATAACTTAAAAGTGCAATAGTGGCAACAGCCATCAACCTTGCTGCTGTTGGCCATATGCCAAATACTTCTACGGCAATTTTCATCATCAAATAATTACCAACAAAAGTAATGGCAGCCACAATTAAATAACGAGCAAATTGCTCTCTGCCACGCAATGCAGATTCGCTGAAAACAAAATATTTGGTGATTAAAAAATTAGTAATTAAACCCATCAGAAAAGAGACAACTAATGCAATTACATGAGAAGCAATACGGATATGTTCGTAAACAAAATCTTGCTGATGTAACACAAAATTATAGATCATAAAAAACACCGAAACATCTACCAGCGTTGCGGTTCCGCCCGAAAAAATATAACGAACGGCTTTGTTCTGATAGGCCTTTTTTCTGGCCGTATGCAAGCGATGAAATCTTTTTTTAGGCTGCGATGCTTCCATTTTTTTGATTATTTTTTAATATCAGGTAAACAAAGCCAGTTAAACCAAGTAGGAAAATAATACTTGCAATTAATTCTGCTTGGGTAAATTCGATTCCCGCAAATTGAATGATATTGTTGATGCGGATTTTTTCAATAAAAAACCGCTCCAACCCATTCATCATTAAATAAATTGCAAACAATAATCCAGGAATTTTAATGCTTTTGCGCATTGCCCATAAAACAAAAAATAAAGTAATGGCAATAATCGCTTCATATAATGAAGTTGGATAAACAGGCAATGGTAATTCCATGCAGTGTCTACCTACGCAACCCGGTATAGGAACCCCATCGGATATAACATTATGCGGGAATTTAAATGACCAAACCCAATCTGGTAAAAAGCTTATCCAGCTTGGTTTTGCCGCCGTATTGACAATACCCCAATCGCCATCTCCAGACAATTGGCAACCCAATCTGCCAATGCCATATGCAATCATAATTCCAGGAGCAGCAGCATCTAGTAAATGAATGGTTTTAATATTTTTAGATCGCGCATACCAAATTGCAGCAGTAATTCCACAAATTAATCCGCCATAAAATGTTAAACCAGAAAAACTCAATAAAGACCCAATTGGATCTGCTAAAAAGGTATCGAAATTTTCTAAATTATGAAATAATTTAGCGCCAAGTATGCCAAACACCGCAGCCAGAATGGTTAAATTACCCATCACTTGATAAGGATAAACCGTTAGTGTTTTGGTAATAGGTTGGGCTAATTTTTTACTATTTTTTTCGTAGTAAGCCCAATAAGCCATTGCAATTGCCGAAATAATACCTCCCCAGAAACTACCATCAAATGATAGTAATGCAGCTTGCGGATTGGCGGTAAACTGCGCATAATTTCCAATTAAAAAAAAGAGTTTAAAGCCAATAATAAATCCAAAAATGGCATTGCTCAATAGCTCCATTTTAGTTACGGGTAAACCCTCTATAACGGTTGTAGTATGCGTACTTAAGAGCCCTTCGGCATATTTTCTTTTTAATTCTAATCCAATAATATAATTACCTACAAGAAATGATATGGCTACCATTAAACCAAACATTTGAATGGGCAATGGAATTTGAATGCCAATTAAATCGTAAAGTAAATCTGAAAAAGTAGGATACATATTAGGCTTGGATAGAATGATGGTTTAAAATTTCCTCGGTTGATTCTGCAATGCTTACATCGCCAAAGGAATCGAAGTCAACTAATTGAATTGTTTTTAATTCGTTCACTAAAATTGGATCAAATTTAGTACTCACTTTTACATAATTTCTGGTAAAACCATGCATCAACCCTTCTTTGTTATCTGCTTCAAATAAAACAGTTGCTTGTTTTCCAAGTTGGCTTTCGTAAAAAGCGTGTCTTTTCTTTTCTGATAAAATATGCAACATTTTACTGCGTTCGTTTCTTTCTGCAATTGGAACCACACCGTCCATGGTAATGGCTAGCGTGTCGGCTCTTTCAGAATAAGTAAATACATGCAGATAAGAAATAGGCAATTCGTTGAGGAATTGATAAGTTTCTAAAAATGCTTCTTTGCTTTCGCCCGGAAATCCAACAATTACATCTACTCCGATGCAAGCATCTGGCATCAATGCTTTAATTTGATTGACCCGATCGGTATACAATTCGCGCTTATACCTTCTGCGCATCAATGCTAATATTTTATTGGAACCCGATTGTAATGGAATATGAAAATGCGGAACAAAACGATTGGAACTAGCCACAAATCGAATAATTTCGTCTGATAATAAATTAGGTTCGATAGAAGAAATACGAATACGATCTAAACCTGTTACGGTGTCTAGGGCTTTTACCAAATCGAAAAAAGTTCCATTTTCTTTATCGCCAAAATCACCAATGTTTACGCCCGTTAAAACAATTTCTTTGGTTCCCGTTGCAGCAATTTGATTTGCATTGGCTAGCACATTATCGATGGTATCGCTCCTGCTATTTCCTCTTGCCAAAGGAATGGTGCAAAAAGTACAAGTATAATCGCAACCATCTTGTACTTTTAAAAAGGTACGCGTTCGATCGCCGTAAGAATAAGATGAAATA
>Ga0208597_1001180_pt1 | contig 10136 bp, 6 predicted proteins | sample LakMenEpi05May12_FD_150673 | JGI IMG/M metagenome (GOLD analysis project Ga0208597, IMG submission 150673) | Freshwater microbial communities from Lake Mendota, WI - 05MAY2012 deep hole epilimnion (SPAdes) | ecosystem: Environmental > Aquatic > Freshwater > Lake > Epilimnion/Euphotic zone ...
TACTTCCCGATGCACCTGTAAAAGAACCTTTTTCATGCCCAAATAATTCAGAATCAATTGTGCCCTCTGGAATCGCTCCACAGTTGACAGCAATGTATTCCCCATGTTTTCTAGAACTAAGTTGGTGAATGACTTGGGGAATGATTTCTTTTCCGGTTCCGCTTTCTCCTGTTACTAAGACTGAAATATCAGTTGGCGCAACTTGAATTGCAACTTCCAATGCTCTGTTTAATAACTGTGCATTTCCAATAATTCCGAAACGTTGTTTAACTTGAAGTAAATTCATCGTATTATGGGTTATTTGAACAGATTTCAACAACTTCACCGAGCAAAGTTGCGGAAGTACAATCAGTAATTTTAACCATTACATATTGCCCTTTTTTGAAATTATCTTTTGGGAAAATCACCATGGAATTGCGACTGTTTCGCCCGCATAAATGTTCTTCTGATTTTTTAGAAAAACCTTCAATGAGTACTTTATCTATCCTGCCAAGTTGTTTTTTATTCCATAAATGTGAATGTGATCGTTGTTTTTCTACAATCTCACTCAATCTTTTTCCTTTTATTTCTTCTGGAACATCATCTTCAAATTTCCGTTCAGCCAATGTTTTTGGTCGCTCAGAATACTTATACATGTACGCAAAATCGAATGTTACCTCATCCATTAAGCTTAATGTTTGCTGGTGTTCATCTTCCGTTTCTCCACAAAATCCAATGATCATATCTGTTGAAATTGCACAATCAGTTACTATTGAACGAATTGCATGGATGCGGTCTAAATACCATTCTCTAGAATAACCACGATTCATTCGTGCTAATACAGCTGAATTGCCAGACTGAACAGGTAAATGAATGTTGGAACAAATATTCTCGTATTTTTCCATTACATGTAAAACATCATCTGTCATATCTTTTGGATGCGACGTTGAAAAACGAACGCGCAAGTCAGGAGAAACGTGCGCAACCATTTCCATTAACTCCGCAAAATTTGTAGTAGGAATAGTGGCATCCTTCACAACGCCTTTAGACGTTAAATTCCAGCGATAACTATCAACGTTTTGTCCCAATAACGTAACTTCTCTATAGCCATTTGCAAAGAGAGTTTTACATTCTTCAACAATTGTTTTTGGGTCTCGTGAACGTTCTCTACCTCTTGTAAAAGGCACAACACAAAAGGAACACATGTTATCACATCCTCTGGTAATTGACACAAAAGCTGAAACGCCTCCTTTATCCAAACGAACGGGTGAAATATCTGCATACGTTTCATCGCGTGAAAGCAATACGTTAACAGCTTTTTGTCCTGTTCCAACTTCTTCAATCAAATTTGGCAAATCACGGTAAGCATCAGGACCAGCAACAAGATCCACCAATTTCTCTTCTTCTAATAAAGCTGTTTTTAATCGCTCAGCCATACAGCCTAAAATTCCGATTACTAAATCAGGATTTTCTTTTTTCTTTATTTTTAAATCACCTAAGCGAGTTCGAACACGTGTTTCTGCATTTTCACGAATCGAACAAGTATTGATTAAAATTACATCCGCTTCGTCAACATTTCTGGTAGTTGAATAACCTTCTTTGGCCATGATTGACGCAACGACTTCGCTGTCTGAAAAATTCATTGCACAGCCATAACTTTCAACGTAAAGTTTTTTGTTTCCTATAGTTTCATTGGTTGGTAAAACAGTTGCTTCACCTTGTTTTGATTCGTCAATAACTTTGTTTTGTTCGAATTCCATTATTTGTACATTATTTTGCAGTACAAAAATAGTTAAATTTAAAAGTATGTCAAAATGTCAGTCTTATCTTTTGTTAAAAAAACTTTTTTTGCACCTATTTTAACTCAATTAGAAAGCATGAATTCAACTAAGTGATTAATCTTTTTTTTTAATCATTTGTATTATCAATTGAAATAAACTTACTTTTGCAACTAATTTTTTGCATCAATCAGTTCAAAATAAGCGCAAAATTATGGCTAAAAATCTCGTAATAGTTGAGTCACCTGCAAAGGCAAAAACCATTGAAGGATACCTTGGAAAGGATTATGTTGTTAAATCCAGTTTTGGTCATGTTCGTGATTTAGCGAAGAAAGGAGTTGCCATAGATGTCGCAAATGATTTTTTACCCAATTATGAAGTTTCAGCGGATAAAAAACAAGTTGTTGCAGAATTAAAGAAATTAGCAAAAGAGGCTGAAACAGTATGGCTAGCAACGGATGAGGACCGCGAAGGAGAAGCTATTTCTTGGCATTTGTACGAAACCTTGAATTTGCAGAAAAAAGAAACAAAACGTATTACGTTTAATGAGATAACAAAAACAGCGATTTTAAAAGCAATCGATAATCCGAGACAAATCAACCAAGAATTGGTAAATGCGCAACAAGCTCGAAGAGTTTTGGATCGTTTGGTAGGTTTTGAATTGTCTCCAGTTTTATGGAAAAAAGTTCGACCGAGTCTTTCTGCTGGACGAGTTCAATCCGTCGCTGTTCGATTAATTGTTGACCGAGAAAAAGAAATAAACAAACACGCTACAGAAAGTTTTTTCAGAGTAAATGGAATATTTTCTTCCAAAAATGGAAAAATTAAAGCCGAATTATCGAAACAATTAACGAATAACACACAAGCTTCGGATTTATTAAATGCATGTAAAAACGCAACATTTAAAGTAGGTGACGTGCAAAAAAAGCCTGCAACTAAATCTCCTTCAGCTCCATTTACAACTTCAACATTACAACAAGAGGCGAGTTTGAAACTTGGTTTTTCAGTTTCAAGAACAATGTCGGTAGCGCAGCGTTTGTATGAAGCAGGTAAAATTACTTACATGCGAACAGACTCAGTAAATTTATCTGAAACTGCTATCAATGGTGCTAAAGCAGAAATTGAGCATGCTTACGGAACGAACTATTCCAAACCAACAAAATATACAACTAAAAACTCAAATGCGCAAGAAGCCCACGAAGCGATACGTCCGACTGATTTTTCAGCACATTCAATAACTGGTGAACGCGAAGATGAGCGTTTGTACGACTTAATCTGGAAACGAGCAATTGCATCTCAAATGGCGCATGCGCAACTCGAAAGAACAACAATCAAAATTGAAACGAGTTCAATTAATGAAGTGTTTAATGCGAAAGGTGAAGTAATTAAATTTGATGGATTTTTACGTGTTTACATGGAATCATCGATTGAACAAGAAGAAAACGAAGATGAAGAAGAAGTTGCTGAAGACGGATTATTACCAGCTGTTGAAGTAGGAGAGGAATTAATCAACGACGAAATAACCGCGACAGAACGTTTTTCAAGAGCACCTTCACGTTATGTAGAAGCTTCTTTGGTAAAGAAATTAGAAGAATTAGGAATTGGTCGACCTTCAACGTATGCACCAACAATTTCGACGATTCAAAAAAGAGGATACGTTGAAAAAGTTGAACGGGAAGGCGATTTAAGATCGTATCAAGTTTTCAAATTAAAAAACCAGCAAGTTGTTGATGAGGTAAAAACTGAGACAACTGGAAAAGAAAAAAATAAATTATCCCCAACTGATATAGGAATCGTTGTAACTGATTTCTTGCAAGAACATTTTGATTTAATCATGGATTATAATTTCACCGCTAAAGTGGAACAAGAATTTGATGAAATCGCAAATGGAATGTTGAAATGGACTGATATGATTCGTGAGTTTTACGACCCATTTCATAAAAATGTAGAAGATACTTTAGAAAATTCTGAACGAGCAAGTGGTGAACGTGAATTAGGATTTCATCCTGTATCTGGAAAAAGAATCATTGTTCGTATCGGCCGTTTTGGACCAATGGTGCAAGTTGGTGATGAACAAACAGATGGCGAAAAACCACAATTTGCTTCGTTGCAAAAAAATCAATCCATTGGAAATATTTCATTAGAGGATGCTTTAGAGTTGTTTAAATTACCACGAACACTGGGAGAATTTGAAGAGTTAACAGTTAAAGCAAATGTTGGCCGATTTGGACCATACATCCAACACGGAAAAATCTTTGCTTCCATTCCAAAAGAAGAAAGTCCAATGGACATAACGTTTGACAGAGCAGTTGAAATAATTTTACTGAAACGTGAATCAGACGCCAATAAGATCATTAAAATTTTCACGGAGGATGATGACTATCAATTATTAAATGGCCGTTGGGGAGCGTATTTAAAAGTTGGTAAAAATAATTTTAAATTGCCTAAAGGAACGGATGCTGAGAAATTAACATTTGAAGAATGTAAAGTTATTGAGGCTTCACAAGCTAAACCTTCCCGTAAAACAATTGGAAAAGCTGCTCCGAAAGCAAAGGCGAAACCAAAAGCAAAAACAGCAACAAAAGCAAAGGCAAAACCAACAGTGAAAAAATAAAACGTTCGTTTGACAAGGAGTTTTATAAACATTTGCATCTTTAATACTTTATATCATTAGCTTCAATTGAAGTGCTTTTTCAGGTAGATTTGAAAAAAATCGAATAATGAAAGATATTTCTATCTACTTCTCACCGATAGAAGAGCAAGGTGTTTTTGATGACCAACAGATTGGCACCATCATACAACAGCATACAATAAATGGTTTTCCAGACTTAGTAAAAGGTGGACTAGCATTACTTTATGTTCCAGAATATAGAGGAGATTCAACCGTTTCTATTGAAAAAAATTCTGTTGAATTTAGAACGCAATTCTATAAATTATTCATTGGTTCAACTTGGAATTTTCCGCTTTTTGATTTAGGTGACATTCAAGCTGGAGCAACCTTAAATGACACTTATTTCGCGCTATCTCAATGTGTTTCTGAATTGGTGAAGCATCAAATTATTCCAATAATTATTGGCGGAAGTCATGATTTAAATGTTGCAATTTACAAAGGATACTCAACACTTGAGCAAATGGTTAACAGCTGTTCGATTGATGCACAATTAGATCTTGGGAACCCAGATTTACCCGTTTCTTCAAATGGATATTTAAGTCATTTGTTATTAGATCGACCATGTTACTTATTCAATCATGCAAATGTTGGCATGCAAGCACCGTTAGTTTCTCCCGTTGAATTTGAGTTACATGAAAAATTATTTTTTGACATTTGTCGCTTAGGAGAATTTAATACAGATTTCAGAAAAGCAGAACCACATTTGCGAAATGCTGATATTTTAAGTATTGATCTGACGTCAGTTAAAGCAAGCGAATTAGGTTCTAAAGCGTATCATGCACCCAACGGATTTTTAGCAGATCAAATCTGTCAAATCAGTAAATATGCCGGCATCAGCGATAAGTTAACGTCATTCGGTATTTTTAATTATTATAGTTCAAGTAATCAATTATTGGTTGACGCCTTAATTGCTCAAATGATTTGGTACTTTATAGATGGAGTCTCTCAGCGCGTCGGAGACTTTCCTGTTGGTACTAAAAAAGATTACATTAAGTTCACCGTTCACATCGACGATTTTAAAAATGAATTAATTTTTTATAAAAGCAATAAATCAGACCGTTGGTGGCTGGAAGTTCCTTTTCCGAGTTCGTCAAATTCAAAATACGATCGTCATCATCTTGTGCCTTGTAATTATGAAGATTATGAACGTGCAATGAAAAATGATATTCCTAATTTATGGTGGAAAACGTATCAGAAATTAGTTTAATTTATTTTCTTCATCTACTTGATAATAGGGGTAATAGCAATTTTAGCAAAATTTTTAACAGAAGATTTACCTAAAAAATTTCTTTTTTAAATTAAATTAATTATTTTAGTCCCCTAATTGGAGAGAAATTACTACTTTTTTCTAGTTTTTTTATAAGCAAGAGACACACTAAATATGAAGAAAAAAATTATTCTTTTAGCCTCTTTATTTTTTGTGGCATATGGAAACATTATGGCACAACAAGATAAATTGATCACTCATTTCATGTATGACAAGATGAGTATTAATCCTGGCTCAACAGGAATTGAAGAAGGTATTTGCGCTACTTCTCTATATAGAAATCAATGGGACAAAATTAGTGGGGCGCCAAATTCAGGGATATTAAATGTTGAAGCAAATTTGACGCGTTTTTTCCCAGGTGGAATTGGTATTTCATTTTTTCATGATGCAATTGGATTTAACAGACAAAATAATTTATTATTAAACTACTCATTTCCTATTAAATTAGGTAGCGCAGGTACTTTAGGAATTGGTATTGGAGCTGGTATGGTTAATTTTGGCATGTCACCTGATTGGGTTCCACCTACAACAAATGCAGATTCTAAATTACCAACTGAATTCAGTGCAACTAACTTAGATTTAAATTTTGGTATTTATTTCAAAGGATCTTCTGATTATTATGTTGGAATTTCTTCTACGCATTTAAATGAATCGTTAATGACGCAAAAAGTTGGGAACATTGATCAGAAATATCAAATGGCTCGTCATTATTACTTAATGGGAGGTAAAAAGTTTAGAAATATTTGGGGAGGTGATTTGGATGCACAAGCATTAGTTAGAACCGATTTAGTTAAATTCTCATCAGATATTAGTGTTCGATACATCTATAATGATAAAATGTATGGTGGTTTAACTTACAGAACTGTTGATGCTGTTGGAATTATGTTGGGCTATATTCCAATGAAAAATTTCACAATAGGTTATTCTTATGATTTAACTACAAACAAGTTGGCAAGTGCTTCTAGAGGTTCACACGAGATACTTTTAAAGTACTGTTATCACTTGCCAAAACCCCCAATGTCTAAGGCAATTCATCCTAGATGGTTGTAAATTAAAAAAATAATTACAATATTTGTAACCAATTTAGGTTACTTTCCGTTATAATTCAAACTATTGATCCTGTAAATGTTTAGTTGAATCCGGAAATAAAATATAAAAGAGGTAAAATGAAAAAACTTTTGTTATTTGTTGTTTTAAGTGTTTTGTTAGTTGCTTGTAAGCAATCTTCTGGACATTTAACAGGCACTTTAGGTAGACCAGTCTACAATCCTGAAGTTCCTTTAGGGATGGTATATGTTCCTCATGGTTCTTTCCAAATGGGAGAAAATGATCAAGATGTTCCATTTAAACATGAAACGCGTGCTAAAACAGTTACTGTTCCAGCATTCTACATGGATCAAACAGAGATTTCTAACAATGAATACCGTCAATTCGTAGAATGGGTGCGTGATTCTATTGCTAGAGATAAATTGTATGTTGGTTTAGAAGCAGATGATGAAGCAGAACGTTTTATCAATTATCAAGATCGTTATTTTGACGAAGGAGCTTTAGAGTTTGCTGATTATGACCCTTCTGATCGTGAAAATAATCGTGCTATCTTTAATTTGAATTGGGATCGTCCGATCGATTATTCAGATGAGTTAGTTGTTCCTTTGTTAGCTGACATGTATTATCCGCAACCAGAGCGTTTTTATAAAAGACGTGAAATTGATATTCGTAAGTTAATGTTTAGATATTACTGGATTGATGTTAAAGAAGCAGCAAAAAGAGGAAGAATCAACATAACTAAAGATGGATACGAATCTACTGGACAAGTTCAAGATCCAGCTTCTAAATCAGTTGAAGAACACAGAACGTTGATTTCTCCTCCTCATCCTTTTACAAAAGAACCACAAGGTCAAGATAAAGATTTAGGTTTCTTTAATAAAAAAGGACAAAACAATGCTATTAGAGGTCATGAAGACAGAAAACGTTTTATTATCGATGAGGTAATTAATGTTTATCCTGATACATTGTGTTGGGTGCGTGATTTCACATACTCGTTTAACGATCCAGTTTCAAACATGTATTTTTGGCACCCAGGATATGATAATTATCCAGTAGTAGGTGTAACGTGGGTTCAAGCGAAAGCATTTGCTGTTTGGAGAACACAATTCTTAAACAATTGGTTGGTTTCTATGGGTGATTTATTTGTAAATGATTTCCGTTTACCAAATGAGTCTGAATGGGAATACGCTGCAAGGGGAGATTTGGAAATGTCTCAATATCCTTGGGGTGGACCTTACATTCGTAACGAAGCGGGTTGTTTCTTAGGAAACTTTAAACCAATGAGAGGTCGTTATGAAGACGATGGTGGTGTTCAAACTGTTAAAGTTTACTCTTACAATCCAAATGGATGGGGATTATATTGTATGGCTGGTAATGTTGCCGAATGGTGCGAAACAGCTTACGATGAGTCAATGTACGAGTTCTCTCATGACATGAGTGCTGATTACAGATACGATGCAATGGATTGGGATGCTCCTTCAAACAAACGTAAAGTTATTAGAGGTGGTTCTTGGAAAGATATTGGTTATTATTTACACAATGCTACACGTACGTATGAGTACCAAGATTCTTCAAAATCTTATGTAGGATTTAGAAATGTAATGACCCACATCGGACGAGGAGGAAGAGATTTCTCTAGAGAAGGTGGAGAAGAAATTCGAAGTGATATTGAATTACGCTAAGAATAAATAAACAACAAACAATTAAATTATTTAAAAACACAAAAACAAAAAACTATGAAACCAGGAAGTAAAGGATGGAAAAAGTTTATGGCGAAACTGTATGGATTTGGTGCAGCAGTAGTAATCGTAGGAGCTTTATTTAAAATTATGCACTGGCCATTTGCAGGGCCAATGCTTGTAGTAGGATTAAGTACTGAGGCGTTGATTTTCATCTTCTCTGCTTTTGAACCAATTCATGAAGATCCAAACTGGGAATTAGTTTACCCTGAATTGGCTTTAGGTCATTCAGATGAGTTAGATCACAGTAATTTACCAGCAGGTAAATCTAAAGGTGGAATTACTGATCAATTAGATAAAATGTTAGAAGAAGCTAAAATTGACAGTCAATTATTAGAGCGACTTGGAGACGGAATGCGTTCTTTAGGTGAAAATGCTGCTCAATTGAAATCAGTTTCATCTGCAGCTGCTGCAACAGATTCTTATGTTTCTAGTTTACAAGCTGCATCTGATAAAGTTTCTAACCTTTCTGAAGCATACGAAAGAGCGTCTGTTTCAATTTCTGGATTAACTTCAGAAGCTAAAGAAGGTGAATCTTTTGGAGAACAAATGCAAAAAGTATCTAAAAACTTAGCTGCTTTGAACAATGTTTATGAATTACAATTGAAAGGTTCTTCTTCACATTTAGAAGCAACTGAAAAATTCCAATCTCAAGTAATTGAGATGATGGCGAATCTTTCTGCTTCAACTGAAGACACAAGATTGTACAAAGAAAACATGGCGTTATTGTCTAAAAACTTAACTGACTTAAATAACGTTTACGGAAATATGTTAAAAGCTATGACAATAACTAAAGGATAATCTCAGATTAACCAGTTATTATAAGTTATTGAAAATATTTATTGAGAAACAATAAAAATTAATTAAATCATGGCAGGAGGAAAAGAAACCCCAAGACAGAAGATGATCGGTATGATGTACCTTGTACTTACCGCACTTCTGGCCCTTAACGTATCAAAACAAGTATTGGATGCATTCGTTGCAATTGAAGAAAACACACAAAAATCTTCAATTACACATTTGGATAGAGGTAATTCTGCAAAATCTGACCTTAGTGGTGAGTTAGCGGACAAAACAAATCCAATTGAGAAAATCAAAAAAATTAAATATTACCTAGGAATAATTGATCAAATTGATGCTGAAACAGCAAAACGCATCAAAGAAATCGATGATTTGAAATTGAATATCTTGAAAGAAAGTGGTGAAGATGTCACAAAAATTAAAGATAAAGATAAAGAATCAATTGTTTGGGTTCCATACAGCAAAGCAAATCCATTGTTGCCAACACGATTGAATTTGATGGCAGTGCAAGCAAAAGATCAATACGATGTTCCTATGCACATTATCGTTGGAGAGGAAATTAAAAATCCTAAAGGTGATGGTCTTAAATTATGGAATAGTTACAACGATTTTAGAAATACGCTTTGTAAATTTGTTGGAACGTATAAAATCGGAACTAAAGCATACACGTTAAATCCAACGAGTATCAACAAGTTCAAAGACAACGATGATTTGGCAAAGCAAGTTGATAAAATGTTCGCTAAAAACAAAGTGAATATTAACGATGATGGTGAAGTAATCAAAAACATTTACATGGAATTGACTAAACCTGAACGTGTAGATATGGACGAAGAGAAAGGTGTTCACTGGATTGG
>Ga0208597_1001181_pt1 | contig 10127 bp, 2 predicted proteins | sample LakMenEpi05May12_FD_150673 | JGI IMG/M metagenome (GOLD analysis project Ga0208597, IMG submission 150673) | Freshwater microbial communities from Lake Mendota, WI - 05MAY2012 deep hole epilimnion (SPAdes) | ecosystem: Environmental > Aquatic > Freshwater > Lake > Epilimnion/Euphotic zone ...
TAATATGTTGAGTACACCGCCGTGACATTGGAGCTGAGGCTGGAAGCGACAGATGCTGAGTCTCCGCCATTGCCGGCATTACCCCAAGTAACGACCGAGCCGTCAGACTTCAGCGCGGCAAAGGCTATCGAATTCGAATACACCGCCGTGACATTGGAGCTGAGGCTGGAAGCGACAGATGCTGAGTCTCCGCCATTGCCGGCATTACCCCAAGTGACGACCGAGCCGTCGGACTTCAGCGCGGCGAAGGCGCTGTAATTCGAATACACCGCCGTGACGCCCGAACTAAGGTTGGAGGCCACTGCCGTGGAGTCTCCGCCGAAGTTGTTATCGCCCCAAGTGACGACCGAGCCGTCGGACTTCAGTGCGGCAAAGGCGCTGTAATTCGAATACACCGCCGTGACATTGGAGCTGAGGCTGGACGCCACCGCTGTGGAGTCTCCGCCAATTCCGGCATAGCCCCAAGTGACGACCGAGCCGTCGGACTTCAGTGCGGCAAAGGCGCCGTAATTCGAAGACACTGCCGTGACGCCCGAGGTGAGGCTGGATGCCACCGCTGTCGAGTCTCCGCCGTAGGAGACATCGCCCCAAGTGACGACCGAGCCGTCAGCCTTCAGAGCGGCGAAGGCTGCCTCATTCGAATACACTGCCGTGACGCCCGAGGTGAGGCTGGATGCCACCGCTGTCGAGTCTCCGCCTCTACCGGAATCACCCCAAGTAACGACCGAGCCGTCTGCCTTCAGTGCGGCGAAGGCTTGAGTTGTCGAGAAGAGAGCCGTGACGCCGGAGCTAAGGCTGGAGGCCACGGATGACGAGTCTCCGCCAAAGAAGGGAACGCCCCAAGTGACTACCGAACCGTCGGCCTTCAGCGCGGCGAAGGCAAGTCGATTTGAATACAAGGCCGTAACACCCGAGCTAAGGCTGGAGGCCACGGATGACGAGTCTCCGCCAAAGAAGGGAACGCCCCAAGTGACGACTGAGCCGCTAGAAGTGATCGCGGCAAAGGCTCCAAAGTTTGGAACCTCATGGCCGTTCCCTTTATCCCAGATACTTCCGGAGGCGGTGGTGAAGTTGCCAAACGCCCCGCGGTAAACGCTCTGGATAGTTCCTGGGTTGTTGACCCGGAGGGTGCTGCCGAATGTCGTATTATCGGTGGAGATCTCGTATCCTGTTGGCGCGGTGAGAGTGATCGGGCCCGTAAGTCCACTGCCATTCACGGTGAAGGATTGTGAACCCGAGGCGGTGCCAGACGAGGTGCTGAAATTGCCCAGAGTATTCACTGAGGGCGAAATCGAGGGGGCCACAGTTCCTGAGAGTGCCACGGTTTGGGTTTGCGCTCCTGAGCTGGTGAGCGTGATGTTGCCACTCACGAAGCCTACGGGTGCGGAGGAGGAGAGGCGCGTGTAGATGGTGGCGGGGATCGGGACTGCCACACCGATATTTGCAGGTCCGCCACTGCCGCCATAACTGGAAACGCCCCAAGTGATGACAGAACCGTCGCTCTTCAGTGCGGCGAAGGCCCCAAAATTCGAAGACACCGCCGTGACTCCCGAGCTGAGGCTGGACGCCACCGCTGTCGAGTCGCCGCCCCAAGTGCTGTCGCCCCAAGTGATGACCGAGCCGTCGGACTTCAGAGCTGCGAAGGCATTTCGAGTCGAATATACTGCCGTGACACCCGAGCTGAGGCTGGAAGCCACAGATGCTGAGTCTCCTCCTTCGGCGGCATAGCCCCAAGTCACGAGCGAGCCGTCTGTCTTCAGCGCGGCAAAAGCATATTGAGTTGAATAAACCGCCGTGACGTTGGAACTGAGGCTGGAAGCCACAGATGTGGAGTCTCCGCCCTTGCTGGCATCGCCCCAAGTGATGACCGAGCCGTCGGTCTTCAGTGCGGCGAAGGCATTGCCATTCGAATACACCGCCGTGACATTGGAACTGAGGCTGGAAGCCACAGATGTGGAGTCTCCGCCCTTGCTGGCATCGCCCCAAGTGACAACCGAGCCGTCGGACTTCAGCGCGGCGAAGGCAGATTGAGTTGAATACACCGCCGTGACATTGGAGCTGAGGCTGGAGGCCACCGCTGTCGAGCTGCCGCCCACATTGGCCCCCCCCCAAGTGACGACCGATCCATCGGCCTTCAGCGCGGCGAAGGCCAATTGAGTTGAATACACCGCCGAAACATTGGAACTGAGCTTGGAAGCCACCGTTGTGGAGTAAGTTCCGCCCTCATACTGACTGCCCCAAGCGACGACCGAGCCGTCGGACTTCAGCGCGGCGAAGGCTTTGGCATTCGAATACACAGCCGTGACACCCGAGCTGAGGCTGGGGGCCACTGCCGTGGAGTTTCCGCCACTTCCGGAAAAGCCCCAAGTGACGACCGAGCCGTCGGACTTCAGCGCGGCGAAGGCTTCTTCCGACGAAGAAATCGCCGTGACGCCCGAGGTGAGGCTGGAGGCCACCGCTGTCGAGTTGCCGCCACTGCCGGAACTGCCCCAAGTGACGACCGAGCCGTCAGCCTTTAGAGCGGCAAAGGCCTGACTTGTCGAATACACCGCCGTGACGTTGGAGCTGAGGCTGGACGCCACCGCTGTCGAGTTGCCGCCACTACCGGAACCGCCCCAAGTGACGACCGACCTGTCGGCCTTCAGCGCGGCGAAGGCATAGAAGTTTGGAAACTGAGAGCCACTCCCCGTATTCCAGATTTTTCCGGAGGCGGTGGTGAAGTTGCCAAACGCCCCGCGGTAAACGCTCTGGATGGTTCCAGCGGATTTGTTGACCTGGAGGGTGCTGCCGAATGTCGCATTATCGGTGGAGATCTCGTATCCTGCTGGCGCGGTGAGGGTGACTGGGCCCGTAAGTCCTCTACCATTCACGGTGAAGGATTGTGAACCCGAGGCGGTGCCGACCGCGGTGCTGAAATTGCCCAGAGTATTCACTGAGGGTGAAATCGAGGGGGACACAGTTCCTGACAGTTCTATGGTTTGCGTTTGCACTCCTGAGCTGGTGAGCGTGATGTTGCCGCTGACCGAGCCGACGGGTGCGGTGGATGAGAGGCGCGTGTAGATGGTGGCGGGGATCGGGACTCCCACACCGATATTTGCAGGTCCGCCACTGCCGCCATAACTGGCATTTCCCCAAGTAACAACCGAGCCGTCGGACTTCAGCGCGGCGAAGGCTTCAGTTGTCGAGAAGAGAGCCGTGACGCCGGAGCTAAGCCTGGAGGCCACGGATGACGAGTTACCTCCACGGGCGGCATCGCCCCAAGTGACAACCGAGCCGTCGGACTTCAGAGCTGCGAAGGCATTTCGAGTCGAATACACCGCCGTGACATTGGAGCTGAGGCTGGACGCCACCGCTGTCGAGATGCCGCCAGTGCCGGAATCGCCCCAAGTGACGACCGAGCCGTCGGACTTCAGCGCGGCGAAGGCTCCTTCCGACGAATAAATCGCCGTGACGCCCGAGGTGAGGCTGGATGCCACCGCTGTCGAGTCGCCGCCACTACTGGAACCGCCCCAAGTGACGACCGAGCCGTCAGCCTTTAGAGCGGCGAAGGCAAGTCGATTTGAATACACTGCCGTAACACCCGAGCTGAGGTTGGAGGCCACTGCCGTGGAGTCTCCGCCAAAACCGGCACTGCCCCAAGTGACCACCGAGCCGTCGGACTTCAGAGCGGCAAAGGCTATCGAATTCGAATACACCGCCGTGACATTGGAGCTGAGGCTGGAGGCCACGGATGACGAGTTACCTCCGTAGGTGGCATTGCCCCAAGTGACAACTGAGCCGTCGGACTTCAGTGCGGCGAAGGCTTGATTTGTCGAGAAGAGAGCCGTGACGCCGGAGCTAAGGCTGGAGGCCACGGATGACGAGTTTCCGCCACTACCGGAACTACCCCAAGTGACGACCGAGCCACTAGAAGTGATAGCGGCGAAGGCTCCTAAGTTTGGAAACTCAGTGCCGCTCCCCTTATTCCAGATGCTTCCAGAGGCGGTGGTGTAGTTGCCAAACGCGCCGCGGTAAACGCTCTGAATGGTTCCTCGTTTGTTGACCTGGAGGGTGCTGCCGAATGTCGCATTATCGGTGGAGATCTCGTATCCTGCTGGCGCGGTGAGGGTGATCGGGCCCGTAAGTGCTCTACCATTCACGGTGAAGGATTGTGACCCCGAGGCGGTGCCTGCAGGGGTGTCGAAATTGCCCAGGGAATTCGCGGATGATGAAATTGCAGCAACGATGGCGACCTCGATGCGGAAGGTCTGCGGAGCGCTGGAGCGGCCGAAGTTGTCGGTGCCGACCACCGAGACGGTGGCATTGCCGTAGGAATCGGGCGCGGTGGTGAAGGTGAGGGTGCCATCCGCTGAAATTGCTGGCTGCACGCTGAAAAGTGCGTTGTTATCGTTCGTGCTGGAAAAACTGACCGTTTGATCGACATCGCCGATGCCGGGGGTGATGCCGGTGACGAAGGCAGCGTAGCTCTGTGCGCCGAGGTTTTCATTCAAGCTGAGCACCGGCGCAGGAATCGCAAATTCCGGTGTGCCATTGTAGCTAAACTGCACCTCCGAGATCTGCGTCATGGTGGTGGATGGCGAGTTCTTCACCGCGGGAAACACCACCAGGTAGGAACCGTAGGCCGTGCTGTTATTGAAGACCACCGTTTGTGGTCCGGAGAACCGGTCTGACGGCAAGGAGAGCGAGCCGCTGCCCAGCAAGGTTGCGCCAGAGCCCAGGCTCAGTGCGCCGCTGCGTGCGGTGATCGCCGAGGCGAAACCGTAAACCTCATAGCTGAGGGGATCGCGTTCCTCAAAGTCATTTGCCGTCCAGAAGCTCAACTGGTTGACACGGGCGGCACCCGCCTGAGGGCTGGCGATGAGGCCAGCTCCGCTGCTGCGATTGATCAGAAACTTGGTGTCTGGGCTGCCATCGATGGCACGATCAGGGCTGTTGCCGGATTCCCAGTTGGTGCCTGGGGTGGAGCTTCCGATGCTTCCTAGGGTGAAGGTGCCGCTGGAGAGCTGACCGCCGCGCGCGCCAGTCATGGCGACGGAATTGGGCAGGTTGCTGATCTGCGCAAGTTGGACTTCGGAAATATGCGTGATGATGTTGCTGGTGGTGCTGCGCACTGTCGGGAAGGCGACGATGTAACTCTTGTAGGCCGTGGTGTTGGCGAACTGCACCACCGTCGGGCCGTTCTCGCGATTGTCAGGAAGAGAGAGGCTGCCGGAGGCTATCTGGGTGAGACCGGATAGGGGAAGATTCGTCCCGGAGCTGCCCTGCAGCTCAGTGTTGGATCCATAGATCACATAGCTCGCAGGATCGCGCTCGGAGGCATTGTTCGCGGTGTAGAAGGACAGCTGGTTGAAAGCCAGGGTCGAGTTGGAAGGGCTGAGGATCAGACCGGCGTTGGTGTTGCTGAACAGGAGGAATCTGGTTGCAGGATCGCCGTCCACCGCTTTGTCAGGGCCTTCCAGGGAAGGCCAGTTGTTCGCCGAGGTGTTGGCTCCGCTTGTGCGGTGGGAGAAAAAACTACCGGGAATTTGCCCGCTGCCGTCGACCGGCGCGCTATCGCCCTCACGCTGCCAAGCCACCGCGCAGTGATCGCCGACGTTGTTTTCCTTGTGGCGGACCTCGATGTAATAACGGACACCCGCTGTGAGGGACTTCCATGCGCTAGGTGAGCGGGCGCTCCACTGCTTTTCATTGGTCCAGCCGGAAAGCTCGAGAATGCGCACCGCCGAGGCGGGCTGGTCACCGGTGCCGAGCCAGATCTCCGAACTGTCGTCGGATGCGAGGTAGAAGCGATAGTTGCCGGTGACGGCAGGAGTGATCCAACCAGTCCAGCGCTGGCCGTAGAAATCGCCATAGTTGGCGGTCGAGGCAGCGCTCGTAATCCTGGCTTTGGAATCCGGGGAGTTCGGAAATTTCGCGCTTGAGGTGAGGCTGGAAACGGCATCCCCGCCGATGCCTGTGTAAATTTCCTGCCACAAGCCAGAGGTCGTGCCGACCGAGCCGATCGTAAAATTCGTGCCACTGATCAAGCCTGCGCTGACCTGGCTTGTGGAGGCGTAACTAGCCCGAATCACATCGTCCTGGGGCTGGGCGTGCGAAGGGAGCGCGGAGGCCAGAAATGTGGCCAAGGCGCCGGAAGCCAGCAGGCAGGCCTTGCGTGAGGAACAGAGTATTTGTGTTTTTGTCATTGTTGAAGTGTCGGTGAACCGTTAGACTCATAGATGCATCGATCAGCAACAGCAATAACGCTAGCGGGGTAATTTCGGGGTAATGGCCCATTTGACGCTGGTTTTCTCTTGCGGGAGAATCCCTCGCTTGCGTAGATAGCCCCGTGCTTGACCTGCCTACATTGATTATCATTTCCGGGTCGATTAGCCTGCTGCAGTTCCTGAGCTTGGGTATTGTGGGCATTTACAACCGGACGGTGAAGGGCATCCACTGCTGGGCGGTGGCTGCGCTACTCAATGGTGTGGCGATGCCGCTGATCTCCTTGCGCAGCTTCATCGATTCTGCACTTTTGACCAAACTGCTGCCGACAAGTATGAACTTCGCCGCGACATACTTGTTCTATCTGGGGGCGGTGCGTTTCCGCGGGGACTGCCGGCCGCGGCACTGGCCTCTCCTTGCCCTGCTACCTTGCTATGTGACTTATGCTTGGTTGATTTTGCAGGACGAGGGCCTACGCTACCGCCCGCTTCTGACTTCGTCGATATTCGTCTGCTTCCTCGCCCAAGGAGCATGGGTCATGTTAAAGGAAACTCAGGAGGCGCTGCGGTTTTCATCGCGATTGATGGGAATTTGCGCCCTACTCATAGCAGCGGTCTTCGCCTATCGAGCCGTCGCGCTTTTTGTAAGGGATACTCCTGCGGAGCTTCTCGATCAAGTGATGCCCCAGCTGATCACATTCTCTGGGATCATCCTTTGGACGCTGGCGTGGAACTTCGGAGCAATGATGCTGATCAATCAGAGGCAAACTTTTGACAACGCTCGATTGCATGCGGAAAAGCTCCGGAGCGTGCAAGAGTTAGCCGCGGCAGAGAATGTGATGATGGAACTTCGCACGGCCCAGCACCGTCAGCAATTGACCAGCGATCTGCACGACGGCTTTAGCGGGATCACCTCGAACCTAGCAATGCTGGCGTTTCAAGGCTGTAGCGAGGAGCGCCTCATGCAACAGAAGGAGTTATTCCAAAAAATCGAATCTCTCGCCACGGAGTGGAATCGTGAGCTTCGGCTGTGGATGAACGGAATGGAACGCGGTAGTCTTTACTGGGCCGACACTTTGGCTGAGGCGAAGTCTTATGCTCAGCGGCTTACTGCTGCCAAAGGCATCAGTCTGCACTGGCGCCTGACCGGACAAATGCCCGACACGCCCGAACACTGTGTGCAGGAGATCATTTCTCTCATGCGGGTGCTTAAAGAGGCCATCAATAATCTTGTCAGTCACTCAAATGCTGATCACGCCCAAATTCATGTAGCGTTCCGCGATTCTCGAATGGCTATCGTCGTGAAGGACGATGGCCATGGGTTTCAGACAGAAACTCCCCAGTCGAGCAGCCGCGGACTCAAAAACATGGAACGTCGAATCAATGAACTCAGCGGCACGCTCAAGCGCCGAAATAAATGGGGGACAGTGCTCTGCATTACGATTCCGCTGCCTCTACAAAGCAACTTGAACCAACTTCAAAGATCATGAATTCCGCGCCGAATGCCGTTCGCTTAGTCATCGTTGAGGACGACGAGCATCTCCTCAAATCTTTAACTCAAATCATGCTGAGCCAATCGGATATCAACGTCGTGGGGTCCTATTTCAGCGCTGAAGAGGCGATTGAGACCACCGACTGGCTGGAGGTAGACGTCCTGCTTGTGGACTTGGGCTTACCCGGCATTTCCGGGAGCGATTTAATCGCTGCTGCTGCTTTTGAGAACCCACAGTTGCACTCACTGGTGCATACCATTCATGACGACCGCGAAGCCCTCTTTGCCGCTCTGCGTGCCGGGGCAATTGGCTACATCATCAAGGGTATCGCCGCATCAGAAATGCTTGAAGTCGTGCGCGCTGTGTCCAATGCCACACCTACACTTAGTCCTGCTGTAGCCCGCTTCCTCATTCAGGAATTTTGCAAAAACAATGTCAGCACTCCCGAAGAAAGCCTATCTACCCGTGAAGTCAATCTGCTAACGCTCAGCGCGCAAGGACTGATCTATAAGGAGATCGCTGGAAAACTCTCGATCAGTCCAGGCACCGTGCACAGCCACATCAAACGAATTTATCGTAAACTTCACGCGCGCAACCGAAAAGAAGCTCTCAGCCGTGCGCAAAAATTAGGCTATCTTAAACCCGAGAATCAGCCTGACTTTGAGATCTAGAACCACTTAGGAATGTCTGACTCTGAAGGGCACAATGTTGCGAAAGAGCTCCATTCATGGAATGCAAAGATCGGGTGTGGTCGGGAGAATCCACAACGACGTTTATTTACTGCGAGAGCAGCTGTAATCACCGCTTTGCCAATAATTTTCTTGACACCAGTTATTTGCTTATGAGGACCTGTTTCCCTGCCTCGGATGTTGCGTTTAGTGGCGCGTAGGAACACACGATGAGCTCATCAGGTATGGGTATATCCCCCACCCTCTCAAAACCATTCCGCATATGTTAGGCAAGTTGGCGCGCGGATTGAACGGGGTCAGCGGTATTCGACGCCGTTGAGAATCACACGGCGCTTCTTGCGATCATAGCGCAAGGTGTTATTCCACTGGCCGTCCTTGGGCAGAATGCTGAACCACTTCGCTGCCACATCGGGAGTGGTCAGTTCACGGTAGTGTTTGAAGATGATCGATGGCGAGTTACCCGCTTCCAGGGCCACCTGATCGGCGCTTTGCACGATGGCGATGCGGTAGCTGATGAATGAATCGCGCAGCACGTTGCGTGGCCAATCGATTTTCAGTGCTCTTGCGAGAGCTGGCAGAAAGGTCAGCAAATCTGGTGTGCGGACAATTTTCCCTCGGCGCGGCAGGGGAGCGAGCCATGCGGCAAGGTTGTCGCTGATGGGCACCACGCGGCGAGAGGCTGTCTTGGCCTGACCTGCGCGGATTTCAATGAACCCACGCTCCAAATCCACGGCGCTCCAATCCAGTCGATTGAGCTCGGCCATGCGGATCCCCGCAAACGCTCCGATGGCGAGAATGGGCACAAGGTCAGGCGACGCATGATGGAGTAGGGTAGTCATCTGTTCTGGAGTAAAGAGAACCACATCGTCCAACTTCACGCGCACCTGATGGATGAGTTCCACCGCCGTTGCTTTTTCGCGGGGTAGGTAGTTCTGAGCCTTGGCGAACGAGAAGAGCACTTTGATGCAGCGCAGCATTGAATTACGCGTCACGGGGGCGATCTGCAATGAGCGCAGCCAGGCATCGACATCGGGACCCGTGATTTCCATGATGGGTCCGGTGAACTTGGCAGCAAAGCGGTTCAAGGTGGTGCGAAGTTGGCCCAGATATTTCACGCTCGCACCATCCTGCTCCCTGATCTTGATCAACTCTGCCACCACCTCGGGCACCGTGGCGCGTCGGACGATGTTGCCGAAGATCTTGCTGTATTCTGCGGCCATCACGGACAGTGATTCATCACCGACGACATTGCGGGCTCTCACGTAATCTTCCACGGCTGCATACAGTGGGATTCCGAGTTTTTCGAGAAGTGCCTCTGCTGCTTTGAACGTATCGCGCTCGTGCGGCTTGAGGTCTGTCACATGCTGCATGCCTGACTGAATTCGCTGCGCCACGAATGAGGCCTCCTTTTTGGCGGATTCCAGATCGTTGTAAATTTTCCGCAAGCGGCGGCCATCTCGGTAGAAGCTCAGAGTGTAGCGGACTCGTCCTTTTGATTCCGTGCGGTAGATAGGGACCACGGCAGATCCTGATTTGACCTTGAGAAAAGGCCCAGGCTTCTTGTTCCGCTTATTTGGGGGAGTGCATCCCACATTTGTCACCATTTTGTCACCACCCTCGTTCATGCGAGAGTGGGACGTGTCAACAATAGTGTCATTACAACTACTTTCCCCTTGATTTATAAGGGAAAGTGCTCGAAAGGTGACTCGAACACCCACAGATTTCTCTACTAGATCCTTAGT
>Ga0208597_1001182_pt1 | contig 10127 bp, 9 predicted proteins | sample LakMenEpi05May12_FD_150673 | JGI IMG/M metagenome (GOLD analysis project Ga0208597, IMG submission 150673) | Freshwater microbial communities from Lake Mendota, WI - 05MAY2012 deep hole epilimnion (SPAdes) | ecosystem: Environmental > Aquatic > Freshwater > Lake > Epilimnion/Euphotic zone ...
CCCCCGACGGTTCAGTGTTCCAGATGGAACGCGGAAGCCATGCAATCACGCCCGCTGAAGACCGCGCTGCAATTATAAATATTTTGACAGCTGGTCTTGTGACCGTAAGCGCTGCATCCCGCTTTTGCTTTGTAGAGGACGACGAAGACGTTGAATTCTATAATACAATTCTTGAAATCCTCACCGATGTGGGGCCCAGTAGGGATCGTCACGCGATTCGGAACGCACCATCTCTCGTATTTATTGCAGCTTCGGTGGGAAGCGGCGGCGATAAGATATCTGGTGGGAAAACAATAGTTGAAAAATGGATAGGTAAACTTAATTCCCCACCGCTAACCACGACTTTTCTTGGAGTTATCGATCGCGACGTTGACAATAAGTCGAAAGATAGGATTAAAGTAATTGGCCGATATAGTATCGAAAGTTATCTTCTAGATCCAATTAATGTTTTCGGTCTGTTGCTTGAAAACGGCACCCCTCCTTCTGTGCCAGAAGTTCGTATAACGTCTGGTGATGAACACCTATTACGATCGTTTCCCGAAAATTCAATTCAAGCAATCACGAACGTTATAGTTTCAGAAGTCGAGCGAGTAAATGCGAGCCTTGACAAATCGGGGCAGGTCCAAATCGAATATACCAACGGCGTCAAGATTAGCGTTCCGAATTGGGTTATAGACCGCCGCGGGCACGACCTCTTGCCGATCTATCAGCGAGCGTGGGGCGACCATAAATTGATCAATCCAATTCGACTCCGCCGTTCAATGCGCCGAGTCCGACTTGTTCCTCGCGAATTGGCCGACCTTTTCCTCGATCTGCAGGCCTGAACCCCTACTCCGGCCCGTCCCCCAGCAGCTCCGGGGCGGGGAAGTCGATGGCGTCTTCGGGGTCGGCGAGGGCGAGTTCTGAGAACACCTTGCCGCGCACGCTGACCCCCGCCTTGTGCACGCTCTCCGGATCGCCGCTGATCAGCGGGTGCCAGGAGGCGAGGCCGCGCCCCTCGTGCAGGCGGCGATAGGCGCAGGAGGTGGGCATCCAGGTGAGGTGCTCCACCTCATGCGGGGTGAGCTTGATGCAGTCGGGCACGAACTTTTTCCGCTCGGCGTAGTTGGAGCAGCGGCAAGTCTCCGGGTCGAACAGCTTGCAGGAGACGTGGGTGGGGAACACCTCTCCGGTCTCCTCGTCCTCGAAGCGCACCAGACAGCAGCGCCCGCAGCCGTCGCAGAGGCTTTCCCACTCCTCCTCGGTCATTTGCCGCAGAGTTTTGATTTCCCAGAAGGGTTTTTGCGCCATCTTCATCGGGTAACGCCCATGGGGCTCGGGCGCAACCGCCGCACCCTTTATTGACCTCGCTCGGGAGCCACGTGACCGTACCGCCGCCCACCCCGCCTCGGCCGCCCGCCATCCGTGCGGACCTGTGGAACCGCGCGGCGCTCGCCCGGGCGGCGCGGTCGCGTGTGGTCGTGGCCGTGGCGGTGGGGGCGCTGCTGGTGCTCGTCTTGGTGGGGCTGTGGGTCTGGCGCCTGGCCTTCGCCGAACTGCCGCCCATCCCGGACAAGGCGGCCCTGTGGTCGCTGAACCGGCCGCCGGGGGCGACCTTCCTCGACTATCAGGGCCAGCTGATCGGCCAGCGCGGGCCGCGCCATGGCCCGCCCGTGCCGCTGAAGGCCATGCCCAAGTACTTGCCGCAGGCCTTCCTCGCCGCCGAGGACCGGCGCTTCTATCATCATGGCGGGGTGGATTTGAGCTCCGTGCTGCGGGCGCTGAAGGCCGACCTTGGCGCGCACCGCGTGGTGCAGGGCGGCTCCACCATCACCCAGCAGGTGGCGCGCAACATCTTCCTCACCCCCGAACAGTCCTTGCGGCGCAAGCTGCAGGAGGCGGCGCTCGCCCTGCGTATCGAGGGCATGATGAGCAAGGACGAAATCTTAGAGCTCTATCTCAACCGCATCTATTTCGGCGGCGGCGCCTATGGGGTGGAGGCCGCTGCCCAGACCTACTTCGGCAAGCCGGCGGGCAAGCTCAGCCTCGCCGAGGCGGCTTTGTTGGCGGCCCTCCCCAAGGCGCCCACAAGGCTTGATCCGGCCAATGATCTTGCCGCCGCCATTGGCCGCTCGCGCCACGTGCTCAGCGCCATGCAGAAGGAGGGCTGGATCAGCCCGGCCGACGTGGCCTACGCCCTCGCCCACCCGCCGGTGTTGGCGGAGGAGGCCTCCACCGAGGGCGACTTCGGCTATGTGCTGGATCTCGCGGCCAAGGAGGCCAAGACCCTCCTCGCCCACCCGCCGCCGGACCTGGTGGTGCGCCTCGCCGTCGATCCTCGCCTGCAGACCGAGGCGGCGAGGGCCGTGCGCGCGGGCGTAGCGCAGTTCTCAGCGCGGGGGGCGAGCGAGGCGGCCCTGGTGGCGCTGGCCCCCGACGGCGGAGTGCGGGCCCTGGTGGGCGGGCTTGATCACCGCGACAGCCCGTTCGATCGCGCGACGCAGGCGAAGCGCCAGCCCGGCTCGGCCTTCAAGCCCTTCGTCTATGCGGCCGCGCTGGAGGCGGGCCTTGCCCCGGACGATGTGCGCCCCGACGCCCCGGTGCGCATCGGCGACTACGCCCCGACCAATTCCGACGGTCTCTATATCGGCAATGTCACCCTGGCCGAGGCCCTCGCCCGCTCCATCAACACCGTGGCCGTGCGGGTGACCAGCGAGATCGGGGTCGAGCGCGTGGCCGAGCTCGCCCGCCGCTTTGGCCTGAAGGACATCCCCGCCCATCCGGACCTGCCCATCGCGCTCGGGGCCTATGAGACCACGCTCCTTGATCTGACCAGCGCCTATCAGGTGGTGCAGAACGGCGGCGGGCGGGTGCAGCCCTATCTCATCGAGAGCATCGCCAATGCGCGGGGCGATATTCTCTATCGCCGCAATCCTCGCCCGGCCGAGGCCGTCTATGACGAACGGCGGGCGGCCACCCTGACCCAGATGCTGCGCGGGGTGATCGAGGCGCCCTATGGCACGGGGCGGCGCGCGGCGCTGGATCGCCCGGCGGCGGGCAAGACCGGCACCAGCCAGAACTATCGCGACGCCTGGTTCGTGGGCTTCACCCCCGACTGGGTGTGCGGGGTGTGGATGGGGGACGATCGCGGCCGGCCGATGAAGGGCGTGGCGGGGGGCGAGGGCCCGGCGCAGGTCTGGCGCCAGTTCATGCTCGCCGCGCACGAGGGATTGCCGCCGCGGGCGTTCGACCGGGCGGTGGCCAAGGCCGATCCCAGGGACGCTTTCTATGCGGGCCTCGCCGAAGAGTTCGAACGCGATGCGCGGACGGGGCGGCCGTAGGTCACCCCACTTGCATCACCGCGACCTGGCCCTCTTCATCGCCATAGGCCACGAAGCGCCCGTCGTCGCTGACGGCGAGGGCGGAGATGGGGGCGCCCTTCTCAGCCTTCAGGTAGTCGATGCCGGCGCCTTTCAGGTCGCAGGTCCACACCCGCCCGTCCGAGAGCCCCGCGGCGAGGCGCGAGCCGGACGCCTCCCCTGCCGTGCGCACCACAAGCGTGCTCTCGTCGACGCCAATCTCCACCGCGTCCTTGCCCATCGGCCCGTTAGCGCCGGCGAAGGGCCACACCACCACCCCCGGGGCGCCGGAGGTGGCCATGAGCGCGCCCTTGGACATGAAGGCCAGCGACTTCACCTTGGCCGGATAGCCGCCCATGCGCATGTCCTTATTATCGGCCACGCGCCAGCCGTGCAGGGCGTTCTCCTGCATGGAGGACATGATGAAGCGCCCGTCGGGGCTGTAGCGCACCAAGCTGTGTGCGCCGGCCCATTTCAGCATCTGCGGCTTCTGCTCGGCGATGCGGGCGTACCAGAGGACGGCCCCGCCATAGGTGGCGCAGGCGAGGCGCCGTCCCTTGGGGTCGAAGCTGAGCGACGCCACGGCCCGCTCATGGGCGAACCTTCGCTGGAAACTGGCGTCCTTGAGGTCGCGGACGTGCACGTCGCGACCTGTCGCGAAGGCGAGGAGGTTGCTCTCCCCGCTTACGGCCAGGGCGTCGATCCACTTGCCGGAAAGATCGGCGAGCTCGGTAGAGCCGGCCGGGGTGGTGAGCTTCACCTGCCCATCGTCGCCGCCGCTGATCACCCCCTCGCCGGAGGGGAGGAGCACAGCGCAGAGGGCGGCCCCGTCATGGGCCTCATACGATTCGCCGGACGCGAATCGCACGGACCCGTCGGCCATCACAAAGGCGGCGCCGAAGCGCGTGAACAGGACCTCCACCACGAAGGCGCCGAAATCGGATGCAAACAGCTTATTCATCAGGCTGGCATAAGGTCAGCTTTAACGGGGTGGTCAACCCCGAGGGGATAATGCTATGCGGTCTCCCCGAGATCGGCCTTTACTGCGGCCGCATTTTCGGGCGACCTTTGCATCGTCCTTTTTGGAAAGAACCCGCCAAGTGGCGGCATTGGGAGAAAGTTGATGGCGGGAAAGATCGTCCCGGACGGGGCACACCGCAAGTTCCAGCTTGGCCAGAACGCCGACATCAACGTGACGCCGTTCGTGGACGTCATGCTGGTGCTGCTGATCATTTTCATGGTGTCGGCGCCGCTGGCCACCCTGTCGATCAAGCTCGACCTGCCGCCGGCGACCCCGCCGAAGGACCCCACTGTGAAGCCGAAGCCGCCGGTGGTGATCTCGCTGCAAAAGTCGGGTGTCATGTACCTCGGCCGCGGCGACAACATGCACCCGGAGCCGCTCGACAACCTCACCGCCGACCTGCCGGCCGTGATCGGCCGCCCGGACCCGAAGGAAGAGATCGTCTTCATCCGCGCCGACACGGAAGTGAAGTACCTCGCCTTCATGAACGTCGTGAACAAGCTTCAGGACGGCGGCTACTACAAGATCGCTCTGATCACCGAAGACATCGTCGGCTGATCTCGAACGCCTGAGTGTTCTGAAAACCCCCGCCCGCAATGGCGGGGGTTTTTGTTTGCGCGTGCATCTGCTGGGGCCGAGTGCAAACCTTTACCCCGTCATCCTCGGGCTCTTGTCCCGAGGACCCACGCGTCAGCTGAACGAACGTCTCCGGGTAGCCCAGTGCGGCGGCGAGTTGGATCCTAGGGCCAAGCCCTAGGAAGACGGGAAAAGAGATGAGCGGAATGAGCGGATGAGCGGAATAAGGGGATGAGGCGATCGCGGACGCGGAGCTTACCCCGCCACGGTGCCCTCGAACCCCTTGCGCAGGGCCGCTTCATCCAGATTGCGGCCGATGAACACGAGGCGCGAATAGCGCCGCTCGTCCGCGCGCCAGCGGCGCTGCAGCTCCCCGTCGAGGATCATGTGCACGGCCTGGAACACCAGGCGCTGCTCCTCGCCTTTCACGTCAAGAATGCCCTTGGCGCGCAAGATGTCGGGCCCTTGCGCCTGCAACACCTCGTTCAGCCAGCGGGTGAAGCGCTCGCCGTCCACCGGCGTGTCGAGGCTCAGAGCCACGCCCTTGATGTCGTCGTCGTGCACGTGGTCGTGGTGAGGGTGGTGGTCGTGACCATGATCATGGTCATGGTGATGATGATGATGGTCATGGTCATGATGATCATGGCCGCAGTGATCGTCGTGGACGTGCCCCGGCGCGCCGTGGGGCGGGTTGAGGAACTCCGGCTCCAGCTCGACGATGCGATTGAGATCAAAGCTGCGCCGGCCGAGAATCAGATCAAGCGGCACATTGGCCTTCTGCGCCCGATGGATGGGGGCGAGCGGATTGAGCCGCTTCAGCCGCGCCTCCACCGCTTCGAGCTCGGCCTCTGTGACGAGGTCGGTCTTGTTGAGGATGATCTGGTCGGCGAACGCCACCTGTTCGCGGGCCTCGCGACTGTCGTCCAGGCGCAGCATAACGTGCTTGGCGTCCACCAGGGTCGTCACGCTGTCGAGCCGGGTCTTGCCGCGCACGTCCTCGTCGACGAAGAAGGTCTGGGCCACGGGACCGGGATCGGCGAGGCCGGTGGTCTCGACGATGATGGCGTCGAAGCGGCGCTTGGCGCTGGTCTGGCGACGCATCAGGCCAGTGAGGATACGGATCAGGTCGCCGCGCACGGTGCAGCAGACGCAGCCGTTGTTCATCTCGAACACTTCCTCGTCGGCGCCCACCACGAGGTCGTTGTCGATGCCGATCTCGCCGAACTCATTGACGATGACAGCGTAGCGCTTGCCATGGTCCTCGGTGAGGATACGGTTGAGCAAGGTGGTCTTGCCCGCGCCGAGATAGCCGGTGAGCACGGTGACGGGGGTCAGGTCGGCGTCGGCGGCGGGGGGCGCGGCGGTTTCGGGAAGCGTATCGGTCATGGGCCGAACATGGCCCTTCGCCGCTTCCGAGGAAAGAGGCGCCAAACGCAGGATCGGCGCTTTACGAACGTTGACTCACGAACGCGCCCGAGTATATTCCGCCGCTCTCGCCCGCGGGCTCTCTCGCGGGCGCACTCATTTTTGCGCAACGGCCCTTTACCGGGCCGCACGAAACCAAGAAGGCGTCCGCCCCATGTACGCGGTGATCCAAACCGGCGGCAAACAGTACCGGGTCCAACCGGGCGATCTGCTCGTGGTCGAGAAGCTTGACGGCGATGTCGGCGCCAAGGTCGCGTTCGACCAGGTGCTGCTGGTGGGCGGCGAAGGCCAGACCGTGGTCGGCGCCCCGCTGGTGGACGGCGGCGTGGTGCATGCGACCCTGGTCGAAACCCGCAAGGGCGAGAAGGTGCGCATCTTTAAGAAGATCCGCCGTCACGGCTATCGCCGCACCCGCGGTCATCGCCAGTTCGAAACCGTGCTGCGCGTCACCGGCCTCGCCGGCGGCGGCCTGGAAGCCAACTGGGACGGCGTGGTGGACCTGACCCCGAAGGCCGTGCTCGACGCCCGCGCCCGCGGCCTCGCCCCCCGTGGCGAAGCGGTGGAAGTGGCCGCCGAAGCCGCCCCCGCTCCGGCGGTGGAGGAGGCTCCGGCCCCGAAGAAGACCCGCGCCAAGAAGGTGGAGGCCGAAGAGGCCGTGACCGCCGCCGAGGCCGCTCCGGAAACCGCTGCTGAAGAAGCTGCGGCCCCCAAGAAGACCCGCGCCAAGAAGGCCAAGGCGGACGACGCCGCGGCTGACGACAGCGAAGCCTGAACGACTGACCCTAGCTAGAGAGACCGACCCATGGCTCACAAAAAATCTGGCGGTTCGTCCCGCAACGGTCGTGATTCCGAGAGCAAGCGCCTAGGCGTGAAGCGCTTCGGCGGCCAGCAAGTGTCGGCCGGCTCCATCATCGTGCGCCAGCGCGGCACCAAGTTCTGGCCGGGCGAGAATTGCGGCATCGGCCGGGATCATACCCTGTTCGCCACCGTGGACGGAGCGGTGAAGTTCATCACCAAGCGTGACGACCGCACCTACGTGAACATCGTACCCGCCGCCATGGCAGCCGCCGAGTAGGGCGACCGATCGACACCATCGACCGGATCGCTCAAGGCCAAGGCCGACGATCCGGATCGCAGACGACCCGCGGGGAGTCCGGATCGAACCGGCTCCCCGTTTTTGTTTTCCCCGCGGGGCAGCGGATTTCAGGATAAACGGGAACACGTTTCCCCCTGATCCGCTCAAGCACCTGATCCGTCGGCGCTGCTGGAGCGTTGACATCAGCCCGTGATCATTGGGGGAAGACATGTTCGGGCTCAGATTGAAGCCTTTCATCGAGACGGAACGGCTCTTGTTACGGCCGCCCGAGGCTCGCGACGCCGAGGCCATCGCCGCCAATCTCAACGATTTCTCGGTCTCTTCCATGCTGAGCAAGGTCCCCTACCCCTATGATGAGGGGGCGGCGGAGGCCTTCATCGACCATGTGGAGACGCTCGATCCCGACCGCGAGCAGGTGTTCGTCATGGAGCACAAGCGCTCGGGGCCGGTGGGCGTGATCGGCTTCAGCCGGGATGCGCACCCTTGGCCGGAGCTCGGCTATTGGCTTGGCCGGGCCTGGTGGGGCGAGGGTCTGGCCACCGAGGCGGCCAAGGCGGCGCTGCATTGGGCCAAGACCGAGTGGGGCAAGAAGGTGGTGGGCTCTGGCCACTTCGCCAGCAACGCCGCCTCGGCGGGGGTGCTGATCAAGGCCGGCTTCCTCTACACCGGCGAGGTACGCGAGCGCGAGAGCTTGGCCCGCGGTGCGGTTCAGCCCACGCGCATGATGGTGTGGCTGGCGTGAGGGGAAGCCCCTTCCCCTCCTCTGTCATCCTCGGCCTCGTGCCGAGGACCCAAATCTCCGCCACCCCAGGATATCCGGTGAGGGTGGCGAGGCTGAGGCTTGGGTCCTCGCAATAAATGCGAGGATGACAGATTCAATTAGCCGATAGCGCGCTTGCCGGCGGCTGGCGTGTCAGATGCCGCCGCAGACGGAGCAGGCGCAGCGGCGGCCTTGGCGGCCCTGGCGTTGTCCTTCGCCCGGCGGTAGGCCACCAGGCGGCGGATGCGGCGCAGCTCGCGCTTCAGGAGGGCGCCGGTGACCAGGCGCCATTCCAGCTTGAGCGACAGGGCCTCCAACTCGGCCCAGAACTGGCCGAAATAGGGGTGCTGGGCGGCGGCCAGATAGGCGTCGCGGGAGAGGCCGAGCTTGCGGGCCCAGAGGTCGGCCTCGGCCTCCACTCTGCCGGTCTCCCAGATCTCGCGCAGCTCGCGCCGCCACACGGCCCGGCGGAAGGTGGAGACGGCCACTTCCAGGGCGTCGTCGCAGGGGTGCTCCGGATCGCCGCGCAGGCGGATGGCGTCGGAGAGCCCGCCCATGGCCCGGCCGTCGGTGCGGGCCGAGGTGACCACGTGCACGTCGAGGCTATGGCGGATCTTGCCGTCGATGCGGCGGATCATTTCGAACAGGGCCCGATCCTCGCCCACGGGAATGGGGGGCAGGCCGCCGATGCGGCGATAGGCGTCGAGGGTCACGGCGGCGCTGGCGCCGCAATTCTGGTTGTGGCGCGGCCAGGGATCATGCGCCTCGGGGTCGGATCGCGACTGCAGCTCGGCCACCAGCTGCTGGTACTGCCACTCCATGCGCCCGCGCTCGAGAATGGTCTCGGGCAGCTCCATCAGCTCCATGGGATCGGCCATGACGTAGCCGGCCACGGCGTCGAGACCCGAGCTGATCTCGCGGCGGTTCTGCTCGATCCAGTCCTCGTCGACGATGGTGTCGGCGTCGGTGGTGAGGATCACCCCGCCGGGGGCCACGATGTCGGCCGCCGCATCCATGCTGAGGCGACGCGCCCAGCCGGCGTTGGCGTAATCGGGCGTCAGCTCCACAATGTGCATCTCGGTGCGGTAGGGGGCGAGCGGCGCGATCTGGCGCACCACCTCCTCGGTCCCGTCGGTGCAATTGTTGAGGAGGAGGAGGATGGTCACCTCCTCGAACGGCACGCCGGTCTGTCCCGCCAGAGCGTCGAGGCACAGGGGCAGGCGATCAGCCTCATCCTTCACCGGGATGGCCACCACGGTCTGGGGGCGAACCGAAAGCACCGGCCCGAACCGCTCCACCTTGGGCGAAAGGGTCGGATACACGTAGTCCGTCGGCCAAGTCTTGGCGTTCATGCTGACCTCACCCGCGAAACAGGTCCGCGCCGGAACGAATGGCGCAAATAAGGATGTGCCGGGAACGCAGAGCGACAGGGGTCATTCGAATCCGCTGGGAGCCACACGCCGTCGGGGCGCTAACCAAAGCGCATGGGGGCGATCCAATGTGCGACAACCCAGCGCCCCCGACCAATAGACGATCAGAGCCCGCTCCGCCAGCGGCGAAACGCAGCACGCGAATTCCCTTTCGGGTAAGCTTAACCGAAGCGGCCGGTGATGTAGTCGGCGGTGCGCTGGGCGCGAGGATTGTCGAACAGCCGCGCGGTGGAGGCGAATTCGATCAGGCGACCCAGGTACATGAAGGCGGCGTGGTCGGAGATACGCGCCGCCTGCTGCAGATTGTGGGTCACGATGACGATGGTGTAGTCGCGCTTGAGCTCGACGATGGTCTCTTCGAGCTTGGCGGTGGAGATCGGGTCGAGGGCCGAGGCCGGCTCGTCGAGCAGGATCACTTCCGGACGCACAGCGATGGTGCGGGCCACGCACAGGCGCTGTTGCTGGCCGCCGGAGAGGCCGA
>Ga0208597_1001183_pt1 | contig 10126 bp, 14 predicted proteins | sample LakMenEpi05May12_FD_150673 | JGI IMG/M metagenome (GOLD analysis project Ga0208597, IMG submission 150673) | Freshwater microbial communities from Lake Mendota, WI - 05MAY2012 deep hole epilimnion (SPAdes) | ecosystem: Environmental > Aquatic > Freshwater > Lake > Epilimnion/Euphotic zone ...
CTATAGCCTGCCTTAACAAAGCCATCATCGTCATCATAACTGTCATCACCCAAGAAGTAACCATTACCTAAATCATCAACGATTTCTGCTTGTCTTTCAGAATACAGTCTGTTTGTATTTTCGAGCAAAACTGTTCCGGCTAATCTTTGTTTAGCTTCACTAAGTAACTTAACAAATTTTTGCTTCTGTTCAAATGTTGCTTCGCTTAGCATTGGTCTAATGGCAGCAATAAGTCTACGGATGCTTTCAGTTACCTGAAGGTTATTATCAAATACTTGTTTCATTTTTTCTGCTGCGTCCCCGTATAAATCGCTGAGTATTTTCATTTTTGTTTTTTCATCTGCGCCAGCATATGCACTACGAATAGCACTTGCGTCACGCATTGATTTTCCTGCAATGGGAAACTCTGCTACATCAGTTGACATAACATACCCATGTTGACTCATCGGATCAACTTTGTTTTTATTGAATGGTTGTAAGTAAGAAGGACTCCCATCTTTCTTAGCGTTGAAACTAAATCTAGGATCAGGAGGAATTCCCATTGCAGGTTCACCTTCCATATCCTTCTTACTTACACCGAATACCAATGCTGTTTTCTCAGGATCAAGGTTCAGTTGATCAATATATTCTTGAGCCGCGTATGGGTTACGCACAGCAATGATATTCTGACTAGGTATACCTAAAGACACTGCCATCTTAGCACGATCTTGTGCTGAGAATGGGCTTTTAGGTTGTTCTTGTTTTGAACTAATAGCAAGATACGTATTATCCAAACCAAACTTCTGTGCTAGTTGATTAAAACTACTAGCATGTCCTCGATGAAAAGGATGAAATCTGCCTGGGTATATTGCTATTACTTGCATCTATTACTTAGCTTCTTTACGAGCATTCTTTTCTGTGGTGATCTCGTTACGACGAGCCTTGCAAAGCTTTGCAAGTTCACCAAGTGCCTTACGAGCGCGGGTGCCAGCAGCACTGTTGCCCTTTTCAAACTTTTCATTTTCTGCGATGAAGGCTTCAAATTGAGCCTTGATATTAATTGTTGTTTCCATGTTATCTCTTTCTTTAATATGATATTTTAACGTAATCTACAATACCGCCTTGGAAGTCTTCAATCTTTGCTCTAATATAAACAAAGTTTCCATCGATATTGGTGTATGTGCTAGCATTCGCTGTTACTGCTTCGAATTCATAAACTCTGAACCAATCAGTGTCAGTTGGACTGCTAGCTAAGGTTGCCTCAATAACAATGTTACCGGTGCAATTTGTTAGGGCATAATTTACTGTTTGCAAATCTTGATTGCCTAAATAGTATGCAGCAGCAGGCTGCGTGTTACCGGTAACAGTATAAGGTGCTCCGTTACCTGGATTTTGGTAAGCCGTTTGTGGCAATAGGATCAGAGTAGTGACCTGAGACATTAAACTCTCTCGACCTCTACCAAGACCCCATCACCTGCTAGTTCTTGAGCTACTTGTTCCAATGCAAGTTGTGCATCTTCTGATACAATTGCATCAGTTGTGTCACTGTCTTTTACAAGCTTGGCTAGCTTGATAACAATAACCTCTTCAATCATTTTAGCCATGATAATACTCCGATATATAGAGTATTTATCACTTCTTTTCTAGTTTGTACTTCTTTCCTATTGCGCCAGGAAACATTAACATTATCATCATTAGATTTTTATCGTCATCATAATCTATAAAATAGGTACTCCATAGATAGGTTAGGCGATAATTTGGTCTATGTAGAAATCTTTCAAATGCACTACTTGGTCGTATGTCAGGAGTTCGTTCTAGGTAATCAAGAAATTCTGTTTTAAAATCATCAGCCAATTTATTATTGGTCATGTATGCACGATACTTAGCTGGAGGTGTCCGCTTGAAATACTTTACGCCGGTCGGACTTGCTTCTGCTTTTTCTATTTTCCAATCAGAATTATGCTTTAGTAGTTGATTAATTAACGAACTATCATTTGAATACAATGAAAAGGTATTATGTTCATGTCTAAATTTAACATCAGTTCCCGATAGATTATTTTTAAGATCAATCAAATACTCAATTAGATAAAAATTATGCTCTTCCACTGTCGGAGGAGGGCGATACCAACCATTTGGATATCTATCTCTGGTTGAGTCATAGATATGATACTGTTCGGTTACTATAGTAGTAAAGTCAAGTATATTGTCAACCTTACGAATACTATGAACATTCGGTGTAGTAATTGACGCTTTATAGCTATATTTTTTATAATATAACTCTACTTTGTCAATTGACTTAATTACTGATTTGAATGATGCCATCTTCGCCTACATGTGCTGCTTGCTTGATGGTAATGTTATATACAATATTTCCATCTTCTAAGTTTGCAATTACATTAGCATTACTAATGCGTTCAAACAAAATTTTCTTTGAAAGAGGCACTCTGATCAACTCATCAATCTTGCGAGAGAGCGGCCGGGCACCCATCTTACTATCATAGCCCTGCTCAACAAGATAATCAACCACGGGTTCACTGAGGTTAAGAGTAATATTGTGCTTTTCGAGTAGTGGCTTCTTAAGTTCTTCGACAAACTTAACAACAATCTTCTTAATCGAAAGATTATCAAGCTTATTAAACTTACATACCATATCAAGACGATTGCGGAACTCTGGCTTAAAGAACTGCTTCAATGCCTTATCGTCTTCGCCGGACTTATCAAGCGCACCGAATCCAATGTTGTTGCGTTCGTTATCCGCTGACCCGAGATTTGAGGTAAGAATGATGAGAGTATTCTTGCAGGATACTTCTTTGCCATTGCTACCGGTAATGCGTCCCTCATCCAACATCTGCAAGAAGATGTTGAAGATATCGGGGTGAGCCTTTTCAACTTCGTCAAACAGCAGGATTGAATGAGGGTTCTTGCTCAAGTCTGAAATTAGACGACCGCCCTGCACCTGCGAATCACCAAAGCCCACATAACCAGGGGGCGGACCAATCAAGCTGCTTACGCTATGCTTCTCACTGTACTCCGACATGTCGTACTTGAGAAGCGGCATATCCAAATTCTTAGACAGCAGCTTAGCCAATTCAGTTTTACCCGTGCCTGTTGGGCCCAAGAACAAGAAGCTTGCTAAAGGTTTCTTATCGTCGCCGATGCCCGCAAAAGAGACATATACACGCTCAAGAACCTTGTCAACCGTTTCATCTTGACCATACAACTTATTTTTTACATTTAAGTCAAGGTGCTGAATGCGATCCATATTATCACCACTAAGCTTATCAACGGGTACTCCAGTAAACTTTTCTACCTGTTCGTAGATAAGCTCCTTAGTGATTTGTGCATCCTTATTCATAAGAACACGCTGCTTTGCACATGCTGCGTCAATAAGATCGATTGACTTATCTGGGTTCTTGCGGTCATGAATATACCGTTCAGCCAAATCAACAGCAGCATCAATTGCTTCGCCGGTGATGTAAACTTCATGGAAATCATTCAACCGAGCCGCAAGACCAGTGAGAATACGGACAGTGCTGTCGCGGCTAGGTTCGTCAACAGTTACACGATAGAAGCGGCGCATCAATGCACGATCCTTTTCAAAGGATTCGTAAAACTCTTCCCAAGTAGTTGAAGCAATAACCTTAAGATTACCCTTAGTAATAGCAGGCTTGATCATGTTAGCGAAATCAACGCTACCACTACCTGCGTTACCAGCACCCTGCATAGTGTGTGCTTCGTCAATAAAGAGAATTGCTTTCTTCTTTACGGCAAGTGAATCAAGGACCTGCTTTACCTTTTCTTCGAAGTCGCCACGATAGCGACTACCTGCAAGCAACGATCCGATTTCAAGACTATAAAGTTCATGTTCTTCTAGGAATTCAGGAATATTTCCTTCAACGATTGCGTTAGCGATGCCTTCAGCAATTGCAGTCTTACCGACGCCGGGGTCACCGACCATCAACACATTGCTCTTGAAACGCTTTGCAAGGACATTGATAATGTCATCAATTTCTTTGGTGCGACCAATCACAGGCTCAAGCTTGCCATCACGAGCCATTTGTGTAAGATTAATCGTATATTCTTCTAGAATATCATCTGCTTGGCTATCAGTAATGGCTGAATTATATTGTCCACCTGTATAGTTCTTTTGCCAATGATGCAAGAAGTCTTGCTTACTAACACCATATTTCAGAAGGAAATAATGTGCGTGGCTATTGCTTTCGGTAGCAATACTCATATAAAGATCGATAGTCTCAACCTGTCTACGACCAGTAAACAGCACCTGAGTCACTGACCTATTCATTACCCGTTCAAGAGTATTAGTCTTTTTTGGCTTAAGATCAGGGTCTTGACAAACAATAGACTGCAAACCATTTAGATATGATTCTACCTCTTGAGTCATCAAATCAGTGTCTACATTGTATGCATTTAGGCACTTCTTGAAGGGAGGGTGCGTTATCAACGAATAAAGAAGATGCTCAACAGTAACATACTTGTGTTGGCGCTGCTTAGCAGATTCGATTGACCGCTCAATAATATTTTCGATTTCGGGTGATGGCTGCAATTTAATATTCCTTTAATTTTGGTTGTTGCTGTTACTAATTATACTGTCAATTATATCTTGACTAATATTATCAGGAACATAGGGTTTTAGCAAGAGTAATTGGTCACCATAGAATCCACTATCTTTAATTGGCATACCGTACCCTTTTATTCTAATCTGATCAGTTGGCTGTGTGCGAGGTTTAATGTCTACTTCCAATCGTTTCCCTGTTATTGTAATAAATTCAAGCTTAGTTCCGACTATTAAATCTAACACTGAGATAGGAACATTACTATACAAATCGTCTCCGTGCCGGTCAAACTTTAATTCTTTATGAACCACAAATTGAATGATTAGCGTAGCATCTTCTACTATGTCATCGTATCTAACTTGATCTCCGGATTCAATTCCTTTAGGAACAGCAAAATTAATTACCTTAACACCTTGCTGTGTGTTAAGTTGCATCATTTGAGTTGATCCATTAAATGAATCAATCAGTGAGACATACACTTGGGTGCGAAAAACTTGCCGCTGTCGTTGTTGATTGTGAAACCGTTGCTGTCCAAATATCTGTGAAAAAAGGTCGTTAATGTCGAACCCTTGTGCGTTAAAATTAAAACCGCCCGGAAAGCCCTGAGGTTGTGATGAGGGATTGTCGTATTGAAATCTCTTGTCAGTGTTGCTTAATGTTTCATAAGCCTCACTGATTTTCTGAAACTGGTTAGGGTCGCCTCCCTTGTCAGGATGATGCTGCATAGCAAGCTTGCGATAAGCTTTTTTAATTGTATCGTGATCAGCGTCCCGCGGAACACCCAGAGTGTTATAATGATCCATTGTTACACTATAGCACTCTGGGTGTCGATTGTCAAGAGTTTATTTGCCTAAGAATGCACTCACAGGATTAGCTGGAGCGCCGACTGCGGTGTCAACATTAGCTGCACCCTCAATCTTTTCCTTAGTACGACCATAAGCAGCAATACCAAGAACAGCACCCATTGCGATGTGGAATAGACCAGCACCTTGTAGTGAGATTGGTTGCCATGGAGTTGTTACGGAGCCGTTCGTAGCAGCCTGCAATACAGACCAAGCAATTGGGAATATAATGAAGTCAGTAACACAAACTGCCATGTACATCCAACCCATTGCAGGACGCCACTTCTTGTTGATCCAATCTTCGCTTTCTGCACTGTGCTTCACAAGCACTTCTGCGTTCTGCGCCGCATTAGTTCCTGCTTGTGTTAGTGCAGCATTGTTAAGATTCATAAGCTGATTAGCTTCTTCATTTCTTTCTTTTACTTGTGCCATAAATTCGTGATCCCCCGACATTGACTTATGATGCTCGTCGTTCTTTGCGACAAGCTGTAGTTCTTCACTTTTATTCTTTTCTGGTAAAAACATAATTACATCCCCGCTATTGCTTTTAAATTTTTAATATATTCGTCCTCTACATAAGAAGTCTTGGGTTCAAGACCAGCACGAAGACGCATTTCGTTTAATTCTTCTTCGTTTTCTTCTGTTTCTTTTTCCATTTTATATTCATTTGGATTAAGAATCATTTTTTCTCTGATTAGTTCTTCATCAGCTTTACAATCGTCGCCTTCGACCTGAACTGTCCAATCTTTAACTTTAATATCAGTCAGTGTTTCTAAGTCAGAAAGCAAGGTAACGATTCGATTAGGAACCTTACTACGACGGTCCATTTCAACGAACACTAACCATTTGCCTGGTTCAAGTTCACCGTCACTTACACTAGCATCAAGCACCCACTCGTAGCCTCTTTCAAACCAGCTTACTAAATCTTCTGCTGCCAATTTGCTATTGACAGTGAAGGTAACAGTAACGATATCCTTATCTTTTCCCATCTTAGCAGAATATTCATCAACTGTGATGGTATCTTCTACTTGACCTTTCATATCCATGTAGTCGAGGCTTTCGGTAAGAATAGACATTACATCGGTGCTCCCGGCATAGGTTGAGCTTGCATCATTCCATCTTCTTGAGTTTGCTGATCGTCAGCACCTTCTTCTTGTTCGATATCGTCTAAATCTTCATCATATGCGTCTTCGATTTCGCTCAAATCAATAGTAGCACCTGCAAGATCAATTGAACCTTCCTTAATGTCATCCATTAATTCGAAAGGAATAGTAATTTCAACGAACCATACCTTACGCTTATGCATCTTTGGATAGCGAGTGCCTGGTACAAAATCGTCATAGTCCATAACTTGTACCGGCACATCAATTTCACCTTTGCCAAAAGTAACTCTACAACCAATCTTAATCAGTCGTAATGCACCTCTTGGATCAGGCATCAGTTTATATGGCCACATGAAGATGCATTTGCAACTATATCTTCCAAGATCAGGCCCTTGCACTAATTCACCGTTTTTCCAATTTTTGTAGGCGTATAGATCGGCTTCATCTAATACTCTTTCATAGTCAAGTAAGGTGGACATGGATCCATCACTCATGTAGACATTTTTTATAGTGTCTACGATGCTAACAAAATCAACATCATTAAAGAACTTATCTGCTGGTAAACTTTTCATAGTTGTATTTATCTCTCCAGCATTATATTGTAAGAATAGGCTCAGAAACGAGTAATGTATTTATCATACGAAACTATTTTCCACATGCTCATAATTTACTTACTGTTACCCTAGTAAGTAAGTTTGAGAGATTGTCTCTCACTATATCACACTTTAGGAGAACTTTGTGAGCAAACGAAAAACAAGCGCACTAAGAAAAGACACACGATCACATAGAAACAGTAGAAACGATAGTGGAAAGGCATTTTACATGAATGAATCAAAAACTATCGATTTCAATCAAGCCCAACCCAAAAGGGCCACAAGACCCATCGAACTAATACCTCAGAGTAGAAATCAGGAAAAATATATCATACAATTGACAGACCCTGAAACCGATATCGTTATGGTGAGTGGCCCTGCGGGAACCGGCAAAACCTATCTCGCAATGCTTGCAGCAATCCAAGCAATGCGTAATGGCGATTGCAAAAAAATTCTACTAACAAGACCCGCTGTTGCAGTTGATGATGAGAAACATGGATTCTTGCCAGGTGACTTAAATGCTAAGATGGAACCGTGGGTCAGGCCTCTCTTTGATGTTCTTAGAGAGTTTTATAGCACACAAGAATTGGAGTATATGGTCGAAGAACAGATAATTGAAATAACCCCACTAGCCTTCTGTAGAGGCCGTAACTTTAAGCACAGTTGGATCATTCTGGACGAAGCTCAGAATGCAACGCCAAGTCAGATGAAAATGCTAATGACAAGAATTGGTGAGGGCAGTAAAATTGTCATTACTGGCGACGTTGAACAAACCGACAGAAAAACCCTAGATAATGGTCTACTTGACCTTAAACAGCGCATACTAACTCACAAAGTGCCTGGTATGGCAGTATGTGAATTTGATCATAAAGATATTAGAAGACACGAAATTATTGAACACATTTTAAATATGTATTCATAAAGATAAACGGGGCAATGCCCCGTTTATTATTTTAGTTTAGGAGAACGCTTAGCTTCTAATTTTGCTAAGTCTTTATCAATTGGTGCTTCCCGTTCTAATTGTTGTATTAGATTTGGATAAATTCTATTGTAATACTCACGCATTTTATCAAATGTAGTGTCGTGATTTTTACCTTCGATAAGACACTTGACTATCTTCTTCTCAGCAAAATCAAGAATTACATTTGTGCTTTCCATATCAGAGGTTCTTACCCTCTTAGTAACCGAAACCATTTCATCAATCTGTCCGGCTTTCCTACGCAAAAAACTAACTAAAAGATATCTCATGCTGTCAACTCCACGAGTGTAGCTGCTAGACTGATTTCAGGGATACCAACGAGTGGAAGATTAGCAAGACCATTACGAATGATAATGATTGCTGCATCTTTTCGTTCTTGACTATTACCCCATAGTTCAAGGTTGTCATACATCCAGCGATAGCAATCTTCGATACGAGTAGGGTAAAGACTGATATATTGCATCAACTGTTGACGCCCCTCAAGAATCTTACCACTTTTTAATAACTCTGTTGCAGCTACTAGTAGTTCATCTTCGCCGCTGCCAGTCGATTGGGGCTTAGCAAGCTTGCCTCCCATACTATTCTGCTGTAACTGATTAAGACACTTACGCAGATCGGGATAACAACCACGAACATAAGTGTCAAGGTCATCGAGGTCAAAGTCAATATTTTCGTTGATAAGGACTGTTGCTGCACGAGCAGTATAATCAGTAATGTCAGGCTTTGCAATATGAAACTCCTGACAACGACTCTTTAGTGCAGGAATAATCTTGTGCTGATAGTTACAAGTCAGAACATAACGCACTGTTTCGTGATATGCTTCCATATCGTTTCGCAATGCTGCCTGTGCAGGCTGTGTTAGATAATCAGCTTCGTCAAGTAATACAACTTTGAATCTACCAAACGGCATAGTTTGAACAAATCCATTGATTCGTTCACGCATATTATCGATTCCGTTCTCACGACTAGCATTGATTTCTAGAACATCGTATGTTTCTACACCGAGTTCATGAATCAATACCTTAGCAAGAGTTGTCTTACCTGTGCCAGGATCACCTGAAAGCAATAGATGAGGGATAGATTGATCAGAAATCCACTGATGCACAGTTTTTTTCTGGTTCTCATTAACAAAGACATAATCTTCTACTTTATTAGGTCGATACTTCTCAACCCATAGTTGATTCTTCATTTAATATCCTTACGATTAAACATGGATGTAATACCATCATCATTGCCAAAATCAAGTTCAAGATGATCTAGTTCTTTTAATGCTTTGGAAGTTTTCACATATGCAACAGTAGCAGCGGCAGCGGCTGCTCCTAAGGCAGCAAATGCAGCAATATAGGGTGCATAATCTTTGATAGTTTTGTTTGTCATATTTGTAGAATACTATATTTGAAAAGAAATGTCAACTAGATTGGGAAAGTGATTGATCCATTGCAGCAATCATTCAAGTATTTCTCACTTTCCCAATCTAATTATATCAATATTCTTTGTCAGTCATTGTGTAATCGTTAACTGGTGTTTCGCTAATTAATAAAATATCGTTTGGATCTACCTTACGGATTGTTTTCTCGCCTTCAGAGTCTTCAATGGTCATACCACGACTCCAGCGACCGTGTGCTATCATAATATAATCACCTACTTTAAGGTCTTCTTTACATTTAGGTCCTATTGAGTATATTTGCGCCCATCTTGGACGAATACCCGCACTTTTCATATCGTCGTTAATCATGATGATGCCACCACGACTTAGACGCTCTCTAAATTCCATCCCATAAACTAGGATGTGATCTCCGATTGCTCGGAACTCTTTAAACTTTGTGGTAGTTAAATTGCGTTTTTCTGTCATATTAGCTTTTCTTGGATTTCTCTAATTCTGCTTTTTTAATTTCTTCGATTTCTACTTCAAATTCAGCAAGCTCATCGATTTCTAGTTCTTCTGCAAGAAGCTCCAGTTCTTCTGTGATATCGATTTTACTTTCCGGCGAAGCAACAGTTTCAATCGGCTGCATCAAATCTTCTTTGCGCTTTGATAAGGCTGCTGCTCTATTAG
>Ga0208597_1001184_pt1 | contig 10125 bp, 9 predicted proteins | sample LakMenEpi05May12_FD_150673 | JGI IMG/M metagenome (GOLD analysis project Ga0208597, IMG submission 150673) | Freshwater microbial communities from Lake Mendota, WI - 05MAY2012 deep hole epilimnion (SPAdes) | ecosystem: Environmental > Aquatic > Freshwater > Lake > Epilimnion/Euphotic zone ...
TGCCAAATTCCATCCCAAGATCCCAAACGGCGTCTGCCCACTTGGTGGTTATTTTCACAATATCTTCTGGTTTAGCCGGGGTAGTGAAATCTAAATCAACCGAATCTCTTTGCAAAATTAAATCGCGGACACTGCCACCAACTAAAGCGATATCAAAGCCAGCCTGCGCAAATAAATTACCTAGCTCAACAACCATTGGTAATGCACCAATCGCATCGCGTACTACTTGAGTAGCGATATTTTCAGGCATGTTTTGATCATTCATTACGGGTTATAGCCTATTTGCTTTATTTCTATCTTTTGTATTTTGCGGAACTAGTTACCCGATAAATGCCAGTATTAGACGCGGTTTTTCACTGGCAAGTATTCTTTTGGTTGTGGCACTTACCAGACCGATCGGCATTAGCCGAAAAATAATCAGTACCGCCACTGTTTTAGTTTTAGTTATTACTTCCGTGATTTCCGCAAGTGGCTCAGTCGCTGCTGCGACAAATAATAATTCAATTCGGATCACAGATTTAGTTTTAACTGTGGACCCAGCTTCCAGTAGATATGTAATCAAAATTAGCGGGGAGTATCTAAATAGCACAACCACTGCTGTTCGCGACGTAGAAATACTTCTTGGCACTGTAGATCAATTATCAACTCGCTATGCCTTAAATACTTTTCTAGAAAATAGACAAGATGCAAACTTAACTAGAACTGATTACTCGGCGAGATTAAATCGGGTTGGCGCGAATGATCGGCGAACTTGGCAGATAACTTTTATGGCCGATGAAGTATTAACTTTGACAAACGGAGTTTACGGCTTAGGTGTTATTGCCCAATCGCAGGATTTATTAAGTACCGACGTTGTGGCTATGCCGTTTTTTAATTCGCCACCAACAAATACATTAAATACAACACTTGCCATTCAGTTAACAACTTTAAATTCGCATTTAGTTGACGGAAATTTGTCACCATCTGATGAGCGCGAATTAGACCGGTTAATAAATTTGATCACGAATGCTGCAGATTTAGAGGTGGCATGGATAGTTGATCCAGTACTGCGGCAATGGCTAGTTGAATTACAAAATACAGATCTCGTTGATAAAGCTGTTCTACTAAATAGCATGCTTGATGTGATCACAGGCCGAACAACCCCAAGTATTTATAGCCAACCCGACTTAGCTCGCTTAATGGCTTCGTCACGTGGAGACGATTTAACAAATTTGGTCGTTCGCACGCAACAAATATCTGGCGCTTCGAAAATCGTGGCGGTGCCAAAAGATGGTGCAACTTCAGCTGACGCAATTCGCAAACTCGGTGAACTTGGTGTTAAACCAATTTTGGCGAATACTTTCTTAACTGGCGATAAATTAACCTCGGTTGAAGCTAATGCTGTTGTTGGCGAAACTTCTTCAATAATTGCCGATGCTGGTGTTTCGAGTTGTTTACAAAATTCCAATGGTGATGCGGTTGCAGATTTTCGCACTAAGAACTGCATTTTGAACGAATTAACACTAGTTTCAATTGCTCAAGTGAAGCATTTAGTTTTACTTACTCCGCTGGACTGGTCACCAAGCGTTGATTCAATAAAAAGTATTTATAACGAACTTGGTGGTAAACCTTGGTTAGCAGTTTCGCCAATGTACTCATTACTTTATGACGAGCCAGTTGTAAATCTCACTGCGCAACAAAATTTTGAGGCGGCCGCTTTCGATAATGCGCTAATCCGTTCAGGTGATCGGATAACTACAAATGCCACAAAACTTTCTTCCCTATTTTCAGATTCTTCTTTTGCTGACTCTTTTAGTTCAGCAAAGTTGCGAGGATTTAGCGCGCTTTGGCCAACTGGAGATTTAGCCGCAGAGTTCTTGGCCAAGAATGAAGATCTTTTATTGCAATATCAAAATTCCATTTCGATTGAAGCCTCAAGAAATATCACCGTTTCTAACTCAACTGCTGAACTACCAATTACTGTTGTTAACTCAAGTGACCGCGATATCTCAGCCGTGGTGCAATTAAGTAGCCCGATCACATCGCTATTTACTGGTGTTACCTCCGAAGTAATTACTGTGCCATCGGGTAAGCGAGTAACTGTTCCGATGGAAGTGACCCTTCCTGGCGAAGGTATTTTGAATCTAACTGCGACATTACTTGCGCCAAATGGGCAAACAACTGGAAAAACTAAACAAATTCGAATTTCATCTGCTGAGTATCAAGGCTTAGCCAGAGCATTAGTTCTGGGAGCTTTTGGATTATTAGTACTTCTTTCAATCAGCAATATTGTTAAGCGACAACGAGATAATTCAAGTACTCAGAAAAATGGATAACAGTTGCGAAATTTAATTAGTTCTTTTGGCCAGACATCTGGAATGGCCCTAGGTACTTTATCCAGCCGGATTACTGGCATTTTTCGAGACATTGCTTTAGTGGCTGCTATTGGTACGGCGATTTTTGCCGATACTTATTCGGTTGCAAATAGCCTGCCAAACATAATTTATATTTTGATTGCTGGCGGGGCGATAAACGCAGTATTTATTCCAGCATTAGTTCGACATATGAAAGATGATGAGGATAACGGTCAGTTGTTTACTGATCAGTTACTTTCCTTTATTGGCTTAGTTCTATTGATAATTGTCACTTTAGGTGTTATTTTTTCTGCTTCTATTGTGAGTCTTTACGCCACGAATTCATGGTCTAGTCAAGATTTTAAGATTGCCACGATGTTTGCGATGTGGTTTATTCCGCAAGTATTTTTCTATGGTGTTTTTGCAATTGCCAGTCAGGTATTAAATGCCCGCGGCATTTTTGTTTTGCCGATGTTTGCGCCAATTGTAAATAATTTAATTGTAATTTCAACTTCGATTGTTTTCTTGAGTATTTCAAGTCAAGTGCCCACTACTGATTCAGTAAGTAATATGCAAATAACTTTATTAGGAGTTGGTACGACTCTCGGGGTTGTTGCGCAAGCTTTACTTTTAATTCCTGCCTTGAATCGTGCTGGCTACGGCTTTAATCTGAAGCTGAATTTTCGCGGCAGTGGTTTAGGAAAAATTGCTGACTTAGCAATTTGGACTGTTGGTTTTGTAATTGTTAACCAAGTAACTTTTCTAATTTTGTCTAACTTAACGACCTATGCAAACGTTCTAGCAGTAAATGAAAACTTAGTTGCTAATGGTTTTACTTCATATCAAAAAGCTCAACTTATGATGATGTTGCCGCATTCGATCATTACCGTCTCAATAGTTACTTCCCTATTACCGCGACTTAGTTCTTATGCACATGAAAAAGCTGACCGTGAATTTGGCGCCGAACTAACTTCTGCGATGCGTTTAGTCACTGTTTATATTGCGCCGTTTGCTGCTTTACTTTATTTATCTGGAAGTCGAATTGGCCAATTCTTATACAGCTATGGTGCCTCGTCTGCTGATCAAGGCCAAGCAGTTGGCAAAGTTGCGTCGATGTTTGCAATTGGCTTGCCAGCATTTTCGTTATTTTATGTGTTGTTGCGCAGTTACTACGCACGTGAAGATACCCGAACACCATTTTTTATTAATGCAGGTTTTAATGCGCTTCATTTAATTCTTGGAACTTTTCTTTTTCTTAATAGTTCAACAACAAATAAGGTAGCCGCACTTGCATTTAGTTACTCGGTTTCGTATTTTGTAGTTTGGTTATTTACTTGGCAACGGGTAGCGAAGGTTAATCCACATTTAAACTCTCGAGCCCAAACTCAACTTATTGTTCGAGTTACAGTCGCAATTTCAATAGCTGTGGGCATTTCATGGGCGGCGATGGAATTTGTTACTGGTTACACCTCAATGACTACATTCGGAGTTTTCTTACAGTTAGTTACTTTGGCTATCACGTTTTTAGGTAGCTACTATGTTGCCGCTCGACAGATGCAAATAACTGAAATCAATGAACTAGGCACAATCCTCAAGCGATAGTTGTTGAATTCGCGGAATCTAGCGAAGTTATCTTGGAATAGTAAACAACCAGATGTTGTTGTAGTTATTAGCCTTAGTAAACTAAAGGCGTCATTTCGTGATTTAAAGGATAAGTTGTGTCAGCAGATATACAAGATGTAATTATTATTGGTTCCGGTCCAGCTGGTTATACCGCTGCTGTCTACGCTGCACGTGCTCAACTTAATCCAATTGTTTTTGAAGGTGCTGTCACTGCTGGTGGTGCATTAATGAACACTACTGAAGTTGAGAATTTCCCAGGTTTTCCAGATGGCATTATGGGTCCTTCGTTAATGGAAAATATGAAAGCTCAAGCAAAAAAGTTTGGCGCTAACTTAATTACTGATGATGTAACAAAAGTTGATTTAACTGGCGATGTAAAAATAGTTTGGGATGGTGCCGGTAAGGAATACCGCGCGCACTCAGTTATTTTGGCTACTGGTTCTGGCTACCGCGAACTAGGAATTGACCGCGAAAAAGAATTGTCTGGCCATGGCGTTTCTTGGTGTGCTACATGCGATGGTTTTTTCTTCCGCGATCAAGATATCGCCGTAGTTGGCGGCGGCGACTCAGCTGTTGAAGAAGCCACTTTCTTAACTCGGTTCGCAAAATCAGTAACTTTAATTCATCGACGTGGTGAACTTCGCGCTTCAAAAATTATGTCTGCCCGTGCACATAAAGATCCAAAAATTAAGTTTGCTTGGAATAGCGAAGTTACTCAGTTACATGGTTCGCCAAAATTATCCGGCGCCACAATTCGCGACACGATAACTGGCGAAACTCGCGAGTTAGCTATCACGGGATTATTCGTGGCTATTGGCCATGATCCTCGTTCTGAGCTGATTAAAGGCCAGATTGATTTGGATGCTGAAAATTACGTGCTAACTAAGCCTGGTAGTACCGCTACAAATTTATCTGGAGTCTTTGCTTGTGGTGATCTTGTCGATCACACTTACCGTCAGGCGATTACAGCAGCTGGATCTGGTTGCGCTGCAGCACTTGATGCTGAGCGATTTTTAGCCAACTTACACAGTTAATTTGCTGGCTGTCGGTGAATCGATAGCAAAACATTTATGCTTAAACCACAACAACTAGGAGACAAAATGGGCGCAGTAGTAGTTACTGATGCAAACTTCAGCGATCAAGTGTTGATGAACAGTAAAGCTGTATTGGTTGATTTCTGGGCAGAATGGTGTGGTCCATGCAAAATGGTGGCACCAATTCTTGATGAAATTGCGGCTGAACATGGTGACAAACTTGTGATCGCCAAATTAAACGTTGACGAAAATCCAGCTCTAGCTGCCAATTATGGTGTTACTTCAATTCCAACACTGAATGTCTACCAAAATGGCCAAGTAGTAAAGCAAATAATTGGCGCTAAGCCAAAAGCTGCCCTACTTGCTGAGTTAGCTGAATTCATTTAATAACTAATGTCAGCCGTGATATTGAAGCACGGCGACATCGGGCCAGCTGTTAAAGAGGTCCGTGATCGTCTTGTTCATCTTGGTCTATTGGACCCAAAAATAGGGTCTGCACAGCCAGGTGAAGAAAACGAAATTTTTGATGATGCCTTACTTTCTGCAGTAAAAGTCTTCCAACAAAGCCGTGGTTTAACGGTCGATGGAATTGTCGGGCCGCGCACTATGCGTCGACTTGATGAAGCTCGCTGGAAAATTGGTGATCGAGTTTTATCATTTACTCCTGGGCACATAGTCCACGGTGAAGATGTTGCTCAATTACAACAACGGTTGGGTGAACTGGGTTTCACTTTAGACCGAGTTGATGGTGTCTTTGGTAGACAAACTGACCGGTGTGTGCGAGATTTCCAGGCCAATGTTGGGCTTCGAGTTGATGGTATTTGTGGGCCTGAAGTTTTTAGGGCGATAACTAGATTAGATCGAACTATTACCGGTGGCAGTCAAGAGCACTTACGCGAGCTAGCTTCTTGGGATAGCTTTGGCCGGACCCGAACCCTTGAGACCGCCACGATTGTGCTTGAGCCTGTATCGAAACCTGGGACTTTAATTAATCAAGATATTTCAATTTCTGAAGTGTGTTGGGATATTGCCAATCGCCTCGAAGGGCGGTTAGCCGCCCATGGCACTTTAGTTTTGTTAACCCGAGCTAAAAGTGGCCAAGTCCAAGGCGAGCGAGCAAATGCAGCATTCGCAAATGAGCAAAATGCTGACTTAGTTATTTCAATATCAATGGATACTTACGTGAATGATCGTGCTTGTGGAGTTGCCAGCTATTACTTCGGTCATGAATTTTCCCGTTCGGCAATTGGCCTGCAACTTGCTGAATTAATCCAAGAAGAGATATCAGCCAGCACTGAACTTTCAGATAATCAAGCGCATGCAAAAACTGGTGATCTTTTACGGTTAACCCGGATGCCTACTGTGCGAGTTGAAATCGGTTATGCGACTAATCCAACTGATGCTGCATTAGTTAGTCAGCCACTTGTTCGCGATCAAATTGCCGCAAATTTAGAGTCCGCAATTAGTCGGCTATTCACACCAAGAATTGGTTAATTACCCCGTTTAGTTAAATGTGACCCACGTCACATTTAACTATTTGATTGGTTCGCCGAACATTCCTCTAGTTGGCGGATCGACGATCTCCACAATTCGGCGTAAATCTTCGAGTGTGGCGAATTCAATAACAACTTTGCCTTTACTTCGACCAAGTTGCACAGTGACTCTTGTGTCTAATCGCTCAGACATTCGATTGCCTAAGTCAGCTAATCCTGGCGCACTAATTTTCCCAAGCGGCTTTTTGCCGCTAGCTGGTTTAGTTGACTGTGCACCTTCATCAAGTGAAACTATTTCTTCAACAGTGCGAACTGATAATCCCTCAGCCACAATACGAGCAGCTAACTTCTCGATTGCTGCGGCATCTTTAAGACCCAGTAATGCACGAGCGTGGCCAGCTGAAATAACTCCAGCTGCCACCCGGCGTTGAACTGCTGGCGGCAAGTTAAGTAGTCGAAGTGTGTTGGTGATCTGTGGTCGGCTGCGGCCAAGTTTGGTGGCCAACTCATCTTGGGTTCCACCAAAGTCGCTAAGCAGTTGTTGGTAAGCCGAAGCCTCTTCGAGTGGAGTTAAGTTCGCTCGATGTAAATTCTCCAGCAATGCATCTCGCAGCATTTGGTCATCAGCCGTCTGGCGAATAAGTGCCGGGATAGTTTTCAGCCCGGCTTTCTTTGAAGCACGTAGCCGGCGTTCGCCAGCGACTAACTCATAGCCTGATTTTGTTTGGCGAACTACGACTGGTTGAAGTAGGCCAATCTCTTTGATGGAGTGGACTAATTCAGCTAAAGCCTCGTCATCAAAAACATGTCTAGGTTGCTGCGGGTTTGGCTGAATCGAGCGGATATTTAGCTCGGCAAAAGTTAGCCCAGCAATTTCCTGTGGGGCGGGTTTAGTTGCAACAGCTTTAGTTGAGCTAGTCGGTTTTACGGCCGGCTTAGGCAGACTACGGCTTGCGGCTTTAGCTGGTGCCTTCTTTGTTGGCACTTTACTCGGGACTTTTTTAGCTGCAGTTTTGCTGGCTGGTTGGGTTCGCTTTTTCCCGGTTTCACGTGAAACATCTGGGATCAGTGCACCGAGACCTCGGCCTAGGCTTTTTCGTTGTGCCATTTTATTTACCCTTTCGTCCACGTTCAGCGATTTCTTTCGCTGCTGCTAAATACGCCACTGCCCCAGTTGAGCCTGGATCGTAGGTCATCACTGATTCCCCAAAAGATGGGGCTTCGGCCACATATACAGATCGGGGGATTATTGATTCAAGTACTTTTTTGCCGAAATAAGCTTTGACTTCATCAGCGACCTGCTGGGACAGATTAGTTGTCTGGGCGTACATGGTCAGCAAAATCGTACTTACTTCTAGATCTGGATTTAGCCGTTCGCGGGCAAATTCAATAGTCCGCATTAACTGTTGAACACCCTCTAGGGCATAAAACTCACATTGGATCGGAATTAACACTTCAGATACTGCGGCTAGGGCATTGATCGTAAGCAGTCCCAAACTTGGTGGGCAATCCACAAAAATATAATCCATGTCATATTCGGCTAAAAAAGCCTCCAGGGCGCCACGGAGTAAAAATGGTCGATCTGCTTCAGCTACATCTGTGATTAATTGAATATCTACGCCCGCTAGATCAAGTGAAGCTGGCAAAACCCAGAGGGTTTCGTACTTCGGGGCTTCAACCATCATTTCGGCAATAGGGGCTTTATCCACTAAAACGTCGTAGGTGCCTTGGGCACCTTCTTGATGATCTACTCCAAAAGCGGTGGAGGCATTACCTTGTGGGTCAAGGTCAATAACTAACACATTTAGCCCGGCTAAAGCCATTGAAGCGGCAAGATTTACCGCTGAAGTAGTTTTGCCCACGCCACCTTTTTGGTTAGCAACGGTAATAACCCGAGTTTCTTTGGGTTTAGGGAATGTGCCCTTTAAGCCACGGCGGACATAAACCGCCGCCGCCGCTGCTGCGGCTAATGGGGTGTCTTCGTCTTGAAAATCCATTACCTATCCCGGTTTATTATTTGGCGTAATTTCCTAAAGAATCCTGATTCTTAAGAATACGCAACCCTAAGTATCTAGGTTAAGTGGGTCTTCCGACAAGAAAGTGTGGATTTAGCTAAACAGGATGTTTCACGTGAAACCGTATTTACCTAAAACCTAAAGGGGTAAAAAGCTTTTAGGCGGATAACTAGTTAGTCCCGATTGGGCCAAGAGTCGGTTTTAAGCCCGGATTATCCGCACAACAGTAGTTAGCGGGTCAACTAAGCCAGCCCCAACTTGGACTATTTCGGCGGTTTTCCCAACTAGGAACCTTTCGGCCTCGGCAATTTCAGTGGCTGCCGAACTACCTTTCATGGCAAGTATTTGGCCTTCTGGTTTAACTAAGTTATTTGTCCAGGAAAGGAATTTATGTAGTGGGGCAACTGCTCGGCCAGTAACCACATCAGCTTTTGGCCCCTTGAATTCTTGGGCTCGGCCTCGATGGACAGTAACTTGATTAGCTAATTCCAGATCGTTAATAACCTCAGTTAAGAATTCACAGCGGCGTTGGAGGGGCTCAATTAAACCAACTTTTAAATCTGGGCGAATAATTGCTAAAACTAGGCCGGGTAAGCCAGCCCCACTACCTACGTCCAGAACTGTAGCTTCTTCGGGGATTAATTCCTGCACTACCGCGCAGTTATAAATATGGCGATCCCATATCCGGTCCACTTCTCGTGGGCCCAGTATTCCTCGTTCTACCCCAGCCGTAATTAGCCATTCCCCGAACTGCTCTAATTTGGCAGCTGCTTCGGGAAAGGCTTCCGGCAAGTTATTTGGTTTCACGTGAAACTAGTGGACTAGAAGTCTTAGTTTGCAGATTCTTTATTGGGGTGGACCACAATCCGGCGTTTTGGCTCTTCGCCTTCGGAAACGCTAACTGCCCCAGCGTCATTAACTGCGTCGTGGACGACTTTGCGCTCAAAAGCGTTCATTGGCTTTAATTCCACGGCTTCCCCAGTTTCAATCGCTTTTTTAACTGCATCCTGGGCCACTTTAATTAACTTGGTTCGGACTGCTTCTCGATGGCCTGAAATATCCAGCATTAGACGGGACCGCTCGCCAGTTTCCCGAGTTACGGCTAACCGGGTTAATTCTTGGATTGCGTCCAGGACTTTACCTTTTTCGCCAACAAGCTGGTTTAGGTCGGCACCGACAATACTGACTACTGCTCGGTCGTTATCTATATCCATATCGATATCGCCATCTAAGTCGGCTATATCAAGTAGCCCTTCTAAATAGTCCGCAGCTACGTCGCCTTCTTTTTCTAACTGGGAAACTCTTTCGCTCATTTTCTTACCTTTCACTAAAAATTGAATTTTGGTCTTGATTAACAAACCCGGCTGGGCCAGGCGCGGTTAGACGCCAAACCCTTTTCGGATGTTTCACGTGGAACTTTATTTACGTTTTTTCTTCTTTTTTGGTTGGTTACGAACCGGCTTTTGTACTTCTTGGGTCGGTTCCGGGGTTTCGATTGGAAGTCCCTTTTTAGCTGACTTCTTGGCTCGCCGTGCTTCTAGCGCGGCAAAGGCTGGGGTGTCTGGTTGTGGGCTATTGCGGATCACATAGAACTGTTGGCCCATAGTCCAAACGTTGGTGGTGAACC
>Ga0208597_1001190_pt1 | contig 10106 bp, 12 predicted proteins | sample LakMenEpi05May12_FD_150673 | JGI IMG/M metagenome (GOLD analysis project Ga0208597, IMG submission 150673) | Freshwater microbial communities from Lake Mendota, WI - 05MAY2012 deep hole epilimnion (SPAdes) | ecosystem: Environmental > Aquatic > Freshwater > Lake > Epilimnion/Euphotic zone ...
CTGTATAAAAGTACCCGGCAATAGTCGGGTATTTTTTTGGGTATGTGTTTATCTGAAAACGATAAATACTAGATAAGGTGATTTAAAAATGGCACAACAGAATATTGACTTTGGTACGTTTCCGGATGATCCATCAGCAGATGCGATAAGAACGGCTTTTCAAAAAGTACAACAAAACTTTAATGAAATATAAAATTAATAACCAAAAAAATGAAAATTAATATTAACGAAGAAGAAGTAAGACATATCTTAAAAATGCATTCTAAAGAAAGAGAAAAAACTTTTCTATTAAAAGAAGATAACGCTAGCGATATTGAGAAACTTAGAATTGCAATGGCTTCGGGGTGTGTAAATAAGGGTGGAAACCTATACACAAGAAAAGACAATGGTCGGGCAATATATCGTGTAAAAAGTTTATCAGAACCAACAAAACAAATTGATTTTTACGCGGATTTAACGTATGTATTTGTTGACGGGTCTAAAAGTGGAAGGTGGAGATGTGCTGCAATTGCCACTACGTTAGATAAAAAAGAGTCAGATAAAGCTGCCGCAGAAGCTGCTGCCGAAACCGCAAAAATTGCTCAAGTCGCAACAGACGCAAACATTACAAACCTTAAAACCGAAGGTGGTTGGAAAACTTACGAAGAATTGATTTCTACCGATACTAAAGAAAATATTGAAAATCCTGTGATGTATGAGAAAAAAATGTCTGATGGAAGAATTTTATATAGAAGAACTTCAGGTAGTGGTATAACAGACGGTTTAGATGAAAGACAAAAAGTGGTTATTGATAAATTTAAAGCTGTAGGGGCTAAATTAGAAAAAGATGTGGACGCTTTACAAGCTAAGACATGGACAAGAAAACTAGTAAGTCCAAAAGGTGATGGATTATTCGTTCAAGATTTATACATGTATTTCCCACCAACGGCAATTACTGATACTCAGATTACAAATGCATTTAATCAATCACTTAAAGACCAAACTCCAGAAAATGATGATGATTGTAAAATGTCAATTGAGGCGTATTATACCGCATTTAAGAAAAAGAAAAAATTAACTGATGACCAGTTTTCATCCATGAAAGATAAAGTTCAAGCGTGTAAAAATGAATTTTATGGCGATTGGAAAGGACTTTTTGGTGGCGGAGGTAAAAAGTATGATGAATATTTAGATGTACTAAGCGGAGTACGTAATGGTAAAGATGGTACACAATCACCAAGAACGTATGGTGATACTTCAAAATGGAAATTAAATTAAAAATCTAATTATGTTAGAAAAAAAAGTAAGACAATCTTTATTAGAGGTTAAAAAACAAAAAAATAAGAATTTAATTAAAGAAAATTTAGTTAAAAGCAGAATTTTAGTGCTTGTTGAACACATTAAAACTAAGAATGATTTTAATAAATTATCTGAAAATAAAAAGGCTCAATTATCTTTTAATATATTACGAGAACTATCTTACTTAGAGTCCAATGGATTAATTTTAGAGCAAGACTTAGGTGGAGCCCTTAAGGGTATTTTTGGTGGATTTTTTGGAAATGCGACTCAAACATTTTTTGAACCAATCATAAAAAAAATGATAGTTCCATTTTTTGGTGAAGGATATATGACAAATTTTATAATATCATATTTAACATCAAAACCAACTGAAGTAATTAAATCTTTTAGTGATTGTAAATTATTCTCAAAATTAGTTGCTGAAAGTGTTGCAGAATCGTTAGTTATGAGTTTACAACAAGCAAAAGGTTTTGATGGTATTGGGTATTCATTTTTAAGGAATAGTCTTGGTGGCGTGATTAAAGAATCGTCATTTATAGAAGGTCTTGAAGGGTCATTTTCAAAAGGAATTTGTGATTTATTTGGCAAATTTACAAATAACGCAGAAAAAGTTGAATCTAAATTATCAGCAGAAACACCAGCATAATTTAGACAAAAAAATTCATAGAGTGAAAACTCTTGAATATAAAGATGAATAAAACAAAGGGGGTGTTCTAAAATCTAAAAAAAGAAGGGTTAATTACCCTTCTTTTTTGTTTTAACAACTTCGTCAATTATTCCATATTTAAGAGCTTCATCAGCACTTAACCACAAATCACGAGTTGCATCTTTCATTACTTGTTCTGCCTTTTTACCACAATAAGACCCCAACAACTCAAAAAGAATTTTATTGGTTTTTTCCCATTCAATCATGTTAATACGAGCATCTTGAATGTTACCTCCAGCACCACCTGATGTTTGATGTAACATTGTTTTAGAAAAACGTAATGATGAACGTTTACCTTTGGTTCCTGCTCCTAACAATACTGACCCCATTGATGCTGCCATACCTGTATTTACCGTACGAATATCACAATTAATATATTCCATAACATCAACCATAGATAAACCAGATTTAACGCTTCCTCCAGGTGAGTCAATATGCATTGTAATGTCGTTTTTGTCAGTTGAATCTAAAAACATTAGTTGTGCTTGTACAATTGTTGACATGGTATCATTAACAGGTCCCGCAACCCATAATAATCGGTCTCTCATTAATCGTGAAAAGATATCCATTTGAGTTACTCTCAATTCTCTTTCTTCCAAAATATATGGAGTCATAGATGATTCAATTTGTTGTGAGAAATAATCGATATGTGATGATGGTTTACCCAAATGTTGGGTGTAATAAGATTTAAAGTCGTTTCCGTAATTCATATTTAATATTTTAGTGAGATAAAAATATAGTTAAACTATTTGAAATTTCAAAATTGATTTAAATTATTCTTCAACAATTGGTGTTTCACTTTCGGCAATTGGTTCAGATGGTGCTTCACCGTCAGGTTGTCCTAAATTAACTGCAGTACCTTCTTGAACATCTTCATCACACTTATAAATGTGAACTTGATTGTTTTGTTTGAATACAATAACTTTTTTAACCTCATCACCTAATTTAACGTCTTCATTAATATCAACAACAATACCTTCATCGTTTTTAAAAATAAGACCCAAAGCTCTTGCAAAAATTAACGATGCGTTAATTAAGTCTTGTTTGCTTTGTTCTTGACCTTCTTGTTCTGAGGGGGTTATATAATCTTCCATTTTTAATTATTTGTTTTTATAAGTTTAGTTTTTTTAATAAATAAAAAAAAAATATAAAAAAAATTTATTGCAAAGTCAACTTATTATAGTATCTTTGTGGTATGAAAAACATATTACCATATGAATCTACATCAAAGGCAATTAAAAATTACGATGATTCTGCAATTGCAAAACAAGAAAATAGAGATTGTGTTGTTAGAGCGTTTGCATCTTGTTTTGAGATACCTTATGATACCGCTCATAAATATGTTAAAGAAAAATTTGGACGTAAAGACCGACAAGGAACATATGGTACATCATTTAAAATGCAAGAACTTGCAAAAAATAGAACACAAATAAACTACAAAAAAGTTAAGTGTGTTGGTAAAATTAACAATTTTGGAGTACAAACTTTGGACTATGAGGTTAAGGTAAAAGGAGTGAAAGTTAACCGTAAAATGACTGTAGGTACGTTTACAAAACAAAACCCTGTTGGGACATTCTTTATGTTGGTTACTGGTCACGCTTTCACAATTAAAGATGGTGTTGTAATTGGTAACTATGAGGATTCTATAAAAATAAAAAGACCTCTAAAAAGTGCATTTAAAATTAATTAATTATATATTTGTAGTATGAAGATTTACACATTTTTATTATACGTTTTATGGGGTGTCATAATAATTGAGGCAACTAAGCAAGGTTGTGAGCATTTAGAAAAACACAATTGGGATTTTCCCAAAATAAATATTGGTATTTTTAATGACTTAGACGATGTGGTTTGCATTAAAGGTTTAGGAGATTTTAATCAATCTGATTTAGTAAAAGCTGAAAACATTCTTGAGGGGTATTACAATATACAATGTACTATAGACGGGTCCATTGATTTAAATAATGAGTTTTATAACTCAAATGGACTTAAATGTAGTGAAGCTCTTGACCACTTGGAAATTTCAGGTAAAAAAGTTTTTTACATCACTAATGAAAAATTAACCTTAAATGAAGAATATCCACACGTTAGAGGTTGTGCGGCAGGTAACGGTACTACGGCCATAGTTAGTACCCAAACTTTAAAAAGAACTTTAATACACGAATACGCTCACCTATCAGGTCTTGACCATTGTACTACCGACAATTGTGCATTAGAAATAACTAAAGGAAATGGTGACGAACTTTGTTCAAAATGCGAAAGTAAAATTAAAAAGTAATAATTTATTAAAATAATCTATATGAATTGTTTGGTAGATTGAAATAAACTACATATATTTGTAGAAGAAACGATGGGGGTGAGTAAATGTGTTGGTGGACTCACTCCCACACAAAAAGAAAAGTTCTTTGAAATTAAAATATTGTGTGAAGTAAGAAACGGGAAACTTGTAAAGTACATTAACCTGTTGACATAAGATGGTGAGACAAGAGTGTGTGTCAACTATGAATCACAAATAAATGGTAACTATAGCTCAGTTGGTAGAGCAAAGGTTTGTGGTACCTTGTGCCATGGGTTCAATTCCCATTAGTTACCCCACCACAAGTAGAACTGAAGGCCGTGTAAAGGTGCCTCTACCAAGAAATTTAGTTGACATCTCGGAAAGACGAGGACATAGTTAATTAGCTCAGTTGGTTAGAGCAATTCCCTGATACGGAATAGGTCATTGGTTCGAGTCCAATATTAACTACATATCGCGGGATGTGGAAATTGGTCATCCGCTAGGTCTCATAAGCCTAGATTACAGGTTCGAACCCTGTTCCCGCAACAACAAAAGGGTAGAATATTCGTAAGGGCCTTTCCTGAAAGATGGCTAGCTAGGCCCGTGTCTACCCTTATTTTTGGTCCCATCGACTATCGGTTAGGTCGTCAGGTTTTCATCCTGGAAAGTCGGGTTCGATTCCCGGTGGGACTACTATAACCAACCAAGCTTTACTACGATAAGGGTTCATACCTTGACTTTACTAAATAAACGCTTAATAGAACAAAGTACAAGTTCAGAGTGAGGAGCGGGTCTCACAAACTTTTGGTCCCGTGGTTGAATGGTTACAATTCCACCCTGTCACGGTGCGAGATACGGGTTCGAATCCCGTCGGGACCGCATTGACAATTGAATTAAAATACATACATTAAACAAATATGGAAAACTTCATAGACATACATCAAGAAATTTATGAAGAGTTTATTAACTCAGAAGAATATGAAAGATATTTATATGATAGGTATTATTATAATAAATGACTTAACAACAAATGAGTAAGAGATACTCAGTAGTTTTGGTACCGTTACTGATAAATGGTATAGTTGTCACCTTCCACGACTTTATAGAGGGGGTTCTTGGATAATAGACGTAACAAATCTACCAAGTATGTTTGACTTTTATGCGCGGGTAAGACCGTCACGTATTTTCAATATGAAAATAGAAGATAAATTTACCCACCGTAATCTCAGGTGGGGCAAGCCAACTAATAAATACTACAATATGGTTCCGTAGTGAAAGGGATATCACAGTAGATTTCTAATCTTCTATTTCTGGTTCGAATCCAGACGGGACTACATTACGTAGATTATAAGAATTATTAAAATTAAATATTTAAAATAAACAATTATGTCTCATCCCAACTTACATTCAAAAAGCTCCGCAAAAAAATTTGGTGGAATTCCTGAAGATTATATTCACTTACATGAATGGTTAGATGAGACCAAAGGTTGGATTGGAGACTCATTACATAGAATGTTTAGACACCATAGTGAAGGAATTTTTGAAATGGAAAAACGATTTGGTGCAGAATTCAAAAATAGTGATGGAAAAATTGTTTACACTCGATATGTTGGAGAACAACATGTTAAGGAAGATTGTAATAATTACGTTCCATCAGCAAAAGAATGGATTAACAATATTTTGGAAAATAAACGACCTCAGTGGATGTTGAGGACAATAAAAATAGAAGACTAATATTTAATAGTATGAAAGGAATATTAACATCAGAAGAAAAACAATACTTAATGAGAACATCAAGATACCTACAATCGTTGGGTATGATGGAAGGGTATATTGAAATTGAAATGGAATACGAGGATACTGAAATTAACTCCGGAAATATTGATTGGCGGTATATTACTCACTTTTCAAATAACTATAGCGCTGATATCCCTAAAGGATTATATCCAATATTAAAAAAAGTTATTAAATATGCTGATTCTTTAGATAATTTAAATACCGAGGTTGATGCGATTAATTATCAACGAATTCTTATTAGAATTGATTGTAGGGATAAAACAATTGACGTATGTCACGAACTTTTCTATTACGGTAGAGGTAATTCACAGACGATTGAATATGATTCTACCGATGACAAGGAAAGATTTGATAAATGGATGGATGAAGATTTACGTGATGTTGAGGTACCATCTGATGGTATCTTAAAATTAGAATACAATGGTGGTGGTGATTCGGGATTTGTAGAAAATCATTTTAACCCCGGAACTGACGCGGTACCATCAGGAATTGAAGATTGGTGTTACCAACAACTTGAAAATAATTTTGGTGGTTGGGAAATTAATGAAGGGTCTGATGGAGCATTCATATTTGATTTTAACACCTCAACGGTTACTTTGGACCATACCTATAATACCGAAGAACAACAAATAGACACTTTATATGAAGAGTCGTTTATTAACTAAATCTTAAGTATTTATAATTAAAGTTACAATGAATAATAAATTATTTGAAGAAATTAATAGGTTTAAGCTTTTAAGCGGTTACGACACTAAAAAGACATTATCGGAACAAATGATGATTTTATCTGAACAAGATAAAAATTGGAGGGTTTGGTCGTATAATGGAGTACCTATTTGTGCTACAGGACCAAATGGAGAATTTATTCCCACCGCAAAAGGAACTGAATTAGGATATAAAACATATAGTGATTTTAATGATGCATATAGAAATGCTTCTGAAGATGAGAAAGCATCATATACTAGTGTAAAATACGACAAAAAAATTCATCAAAAATATTTTGGTCAAGAAGTTAAATCACAAGGAAAACAAGTTAACCAAAATCAAGAAGATAGTACTGAAACACCAACATTAACCGGTGATAAAGTTAAAGTGGGAACAATTAATTTAAGTGCCGCTAATGGAGCCGCAGCCGAATTTAAAAACGGGACGTTATTTGGCGGAATTGCAGAAAAAACTAATTTTATATTAGGTCAAACTAGAAAATTACAATCATTTAAAGTTGCCGTTGGAGCAATACCAATTACAACTACAGGTACAACAGTTACCCCACCTGTATACAATTCAATAAACATATCGTTTGGTGAATCCACAATGTCAGACCCATTTGTTATTGGTAAAGCGGAATTAAAACCTGAAGCAAAAGCAAAACTTGATGAATACATTATAAAGGTTTTAGATTTTAAAAAACAAAATGGTGACGAAGCATATAAGAAATATATTGAGTTTTTATCGTCAAAAAAACCAATTGGTGTTAATGGATATGCGTCAAGAGACAGTGACCCAAAAATGGTATATAGAAATGGTAAAACTGCGGAACAAAACGATTTAGAATTGTCACAACAAAGAGCCGGAGTAATTGTTAATTATTTAGTGGATAAATTACCTGAATTAAACGGTATTCTTGTTGGTGTTGGTAAAGGCCAAACAACTCAATTTGGTGGTGAAGACTCTGGATGGCCAGGAACTGACAAAACAAAATATGGTGTTAATAGACGTTTTGTTATTGAAATACCTAATTTTTCATTTGATAAATCAGTATTGGTAACACCTGAAATTACAACAAATTGGGAAAAACAAGGAAAGGATTTGTCAGGAGTTAGACCAAAAGTGTATGATGAAAGAGGTCGACCTACAAATATGGGAACTGCCGCGGTTGCTAACAAAGATATTCCAAAAGAATTTGCGTCTAAAAACGAAATAGCCGTAGCCGAACAAATGTATGAAACCGATTTAGGCACATTATCTCCAAATTTGGCGGGAGTTAAATTAAAACATTATAAAGACCCTAATGGATTTTTTATTGTTTCAAAAGAAGAAATGAAATTGGTTGAAGAATATATTCCGATTGTAACTCAAGGTACGTTTAACAATACGACTAAACTACCTACAACAATAACAAGTAAATCTTTATCTATAGTTGCTAATGGGAAAACTTATATGTGGAATGGATGGAATAAGGCAACAGCCAATGATAATAGTGGTTTAGAGTACGACTATGTTACAGAATATAAACTTGCGGCAATACGATATGTAGATTCACCAGAAGGTAAAGATAAATCAATCACACCTGATGGTTATTTGTTAGGACAAGTAGGTTGGGGAATTCAAATTATTTAAAAATAATTTTGTATTAATAAAAATTTTTTATACTTTTACAGTATGAGAAATTTAATCTTATCCCTTTTATTATTCCCGTTAGTAATCTTTTCACAAAAAATAGATTATAATAATTTTGACACTAAACACGCCTCATTGGTGTTGTTTGAAAAATTAAACAAATTTCGTGATACCATAACTCAAACAGGGTATGGTAAAGATTTGGATGTCGCATGGCCTTATCTTAAAAATAACCACAAAATATTACAACTTACTTGGTCAGAAAAATTGTATAATACCGTGGTATTACCAAACACATTAGAAAATGTGGAACAAAAGAAATTGTTTCATGTGGATAGAAATGAATGGTGGAAAGACACAACAAATCAATTTTTATTTTTAGACGATGTATACCCAACAAAAAATAAAGGATTTCGTTTAACTCTTACAGAAAATGGGGGTTATACTACATATAAGTTTGAAACTTATGAAGAACTAGCCGACCACATGATTATGTGTTGGGAGTCTTCATACACACATAAATGTGCTCAACGAGGGGTTTTACGTAACTCATATTTTTATGAGTTAGGGTATGAATCAAAAACAATCGCAGCGACTTGTGTGATTTATAGTGGTGGAGTTTTTTATTTTTTTGTTGATTTTGTTTATTAAAAAAAAAAGGGAAGAATAATCTTCCCTTTCGTTAATTTTAAATAATTACTTTTTTTTAACGATAATTGACCATACACCACCAAAAACGGTTAATGATGCTCCGATAAGTTCTTGAACAACTGAATCAGTTGTAAGACCTTTCATAACAACAATACCACCAATAAATGTGAGTAAGTGTCTAACTATCCCTTGTATTTGTTCTTTATTCATTATAATTGATTAAAGGTTTATGATACTATAAATATCAAACAACTTACTTTAATAGCGATTTAATTCGCTCAATCTGTTCATCAACCTTTTTTTGTTTGGGATAAAAAGATTTTTTTAAATTACGATAAGCTTTAAGGAATAGTTTAGAATATTCATTTTTATTATTCAAATCGTAATCATTATCATTGTTTTTATCGTAATCACTATCATTTTTTTTATCGTCATAATCATTTTTTATCTTATAACGATTAACTTTATTATCCTCGTCATTTTTACCGTCACGATTATTTTTTTTATCGTCGTCATCTTTTTTTCTAAAAATATTACCAACTGGCGCAATATTGTCAGATGAATTAACATCAATATTCTTAACTTTTTTTTCTTCAGAATATAATTTTACGGTTACATTAGAATCTGTATGACCTAATACTTTGTCAATAAATATTTTTTCTCCGACTTGAACTGATGGTCTTTTAATTCCACAATATTCTAAATAATGAGGTCGGTTTTCATGGTTAAATTCAATAACAATTTGATTAACACATGAACGATTAGAGATAATGTCAACAACGGTTCCAGAAATTGGGCTTTTAATTCTTACATTATCATTTTTTGGTATAAATATTTTACCGTCTAAAGATTTACTGTTATTACCAAATGATGATAGATTAAAAGATTCTGTAATTCCCATTATTGATTTTAAAATTTTACCCCCAATATTTTTGGCAAAAGTTTCTGCTCCTCCTGATTTTGGAACTTTCGTTGATGCGGTCGTGTTAGTTTCTGTTGATGATGCGGTATCTCCCGTTGATGTGGGCTTTTCAATGTCTGTTGAAGCTATAGGAG
>Ga0208597_1001192_pt1 | contig 10067 bp, 6 predicted proteins | sample LakMenEpi05May12_FD_150673 | JGI IMG/M metagenome (GOLD analysis project Ga0208597, IMG submission 150673) | Freshwater microbial communities from Lake Mendota, WI - 05MAY2012 deep hole epilimnion (SPAdes) | ecosystem: Environmental > Aquatic > Freshwater > Lake > Epilimnion/Euphotic zone ...
ATACTTCTTCGAAAGAAATTCTCTCTTATGTTTCTGGACTAGGACCACAACTTGCACAAAATATTATTGAATATAGAAATGCCAATGGTGCATTTAAAAACAGAGCAGAATTAAAAAAAGTAGCAAGACTTGGAGATAAAGCTTTTGAACAAGCAGCCGGATTTTTAAGAATTAGCAATGCGTCAAACCCTTTAGATAGTAGTGCGGTGCATCCAGAGCGATACGACTTGGTGCAAGGTATTGCAAAAGATTTAAAATGCACCCTTTTAGATTTAATGACCAAAGAAGATATCAGAAAACAAATTGATTTAAAAAAATATATCTCAGAAGAAATTGGATTGCCAACTTTAAAAGATATTCTTGCCGAATTAGCTAAACCAGGCCGCGACCCGCGTGAACAATTCGAAAAGTTTGAATTTGCTTCGGGTGTTCGAGAAATTTCGGATTTAAAAATTGGCATGAAACTGCCAGGCATCGTTACCAACCTTACTAAATTTGGGGCTTTCGTAGATATTGGGGTGCATCAAGATGGCTTGATACATGTGAGTCAAATTGCAGATAGATTTATAGATGACCCCGCAAAAGTGGTAAAGGTTTCACAAAAATTAGAGGTAACTGTTTTAGAAGTTGATGTGGCTAGAAAAAGAATTGCACTTTCTTTAAAAGGAAACCCGAGTAATCCTATTAAGCGAAACAATGATAAAACAGAAACAAAAAATAAAGAACCGCAAGATATGGCAAGCATGCTTGCACAATTAAAATCGAAATTTAATACATAAAAAAAGCCCTCGAAATTTCGAGGGCTTTTTTTATAATTTTAAATTATTTTTGGATCACTAATTTTGTATAAGCAATGGGCGCGCCGTTTGCCATTAGTCTGCAAACATATACACCATTCGGATAATTATGCGTAGCAATGTTGGCTATTCCTTCTGTCGCATCTACCGTAATTTTTTCTATGATTTTACCAGCTAAATCAGCTATTACAAGCTCTTTACTTAAATATATTTTTTCCGTATTATACAATAAGGTTACTTCGTTTGTTGCAGGATTTGGAAATGCATTCACAAATAATTTATTGCTATTGTAAATTATTCCCGTAGCCAATTGATTATAAGTTAAAGTAATACAAACAGAGTCTGAATTGTTTTCTGTAATTACGCAATAATTAATAATAGATGTACCCGCAGTTCCTCTTGGGTTGCAATAGGTTTTTAAAGTAGAATCTTCATCACCTGGTGCTAAGGTTAATATATCTGTAGATTTATTAACTGCCGGTGGATAACAAGTAGCTCCAAAACAAAAATACGATTGTTGTCCTTTAATTAAGGTTTGGATTTTGCGTTTTGCATAAACATTTTGCGAAACAGTGCCAATGTTTTTTACATGTAATTTGATGTAGGCTAAGTCTGTGTCGTTTCCAGTTATAGTAGGTTCAGCGTTTACAAATGCTAAATTTTGACCAAATGAAAGCTGAAACAAAAAAGTTAAAAAGAATACCAAAAGTGCTTTTTTCATATTAAAATGATTGTTTATAGACCAAAAATAAGGATTTTAACCATATTTATTTGTTTAATTAATAAAAATGCTTTAATATGGTACTTTATATACCCATTATATTAGCTTTTAAAAAATATTTACTTACAAAAAAATAAAAATTGATGAAAAAACTATCTACGCTATTGATCTTCGTGCTTTTTGCATTCGTTGCAGATGCACAATACTACTATTTGCCATACCTAACGGCAAATCAAAACCCAGGTAATGTTAACCAAGACGTTGAAGAACCAACAGGCGCAGCTGGTATATCTGGCTACACTGGCATAGCAGGAACCAATGCAAGTCCTGCTTGGTCTTCTACCGTATATTTGCCAGGAGATTTTACTTTCTTATTCAACGGTAATGCAGTAACAGAATTTAAAGTATCCACTTCTGGTGTGTTAACTTTCACTACTAGTGCGGTTAATGCTCCAACTGCTACCAACGCCGCTTTGCCAAGTGCAAGCATTCCAAACAACTCAATTATGGTATGGGGTTTAGCTGCATTGGGTGCTAACGATGTCATCAGAACTAAAATGTTTGGTGATTATCCTAATCGTCAACAATGGATTCAGTTTGCATCTTATTCTGCACCAGGTTCTACTGGAAACAATTTTACTTATTGGGGTATTGTATTAGAAGAAACCACTAACAATATTTACATTGTAGATCAAAGAACCTTTGCAACGCCATTAACCTTAACATTAGGCATTCAAATCAACGGTTCAACTGCATTTACTGTAACAGGTGCCCCAAATACAAATTCAATAGCTGGTACTGATAATAGTTATGCAAATAATATCTATTATAAATTCATTCCAGGTGTTCAACCTTCAAATGATGTAGAATTATCTGCTTTAACATTCAGCAACTTTGGTGGTGCTGGTGCGAATGTTGACATTACTGGAACAGTATTAAATGTTGGTACTGCACCTATCACTAGTTTAACTGTTAAATATTTAGCCAATGGTTTAACTAAAACTAATACCATTACTGGTTTAAATATTGCAACTAATGCTACTTACGATTTCACACATAATGTTCCTTTTACCATTCCTGCTCCAGGCACATGGCCTGTTAAAGTTTGGGTAGAAACAACAGGTGATCTTAATCAAGCAAATGATACATTAACACAAACAATTTCTGCTTTAGCATTTCAACCAACTAAACGTATAGTATTTGAAGAAGGAACTGGAACATGGTGCCCTTGGTGTCCAAGAGGTGCTGTATTTATGGATTCAATTCACAATGCATATCCTACAACTGCTTTAACTATTGCGGTTCACAATGGAGATCCAATGACAGTAGATGCTTATGATGCGGGTATTGCTTCTTTAATTGCTGGTTACCCAAGTGGTTTAGTAGACCGTAAAGGTGGCGAAGCAGATCCTTCAGAATTCTTTGATCGCTACGATGCATCTATCAATGGATTTACACCATGTGATGTAGATGTTGACGCTACTTGGAATGCTACTTCTAACTCATACGATATCTCGGTATCTAGTAAAATGGCTACCGATTTAATTGGCGACTACAGATTCAATGTAGTAATTACAGAAGATGGTGTGAGAGGAACTGGCTCAACTTGGAATCAAGCAAACGCTTATTCGGGTGGTGCAAATGGTGCAATGGGTGGTTACGAATCAAAACCAAATCCTGTACCAGCTGCAGCTATGGTTTACGACCATGTTGGACGTGAAATCTTAGGTGGTTTTGATGGTGCGTTTGGTAGCTTACCAGAAACATTATTAGTAAACACTACACATACTTATGCAGCATCTTACCAATTAAAAGCTGGAGAAAACAAAGATAAAATGGTAATCATTGCTTGGGTTTCTAGTGCGGCTACAGGCGAAATATTAAATGCGAATTACAAAAGCTTTAATATTACTGGTGTAAGTACTCAAACTGCAAACACTTTTGCATTAAGTACATTCCCTAATCCATCTAATGGAACAACAAACTTTGAAGTAAAAATGCCAATCTTAACAGGAAATATTTCTTTAGAAATTTTTGACCTAATGGGCAGAAAAGTATATGCTACGGAAGACGGTACTGTTAACGGTGGTTCTAAATTCTTTACTTGGAATGCTGATGCATCTATTGCAAACGGTATTTACCAAGCTGTTATTAAAGTTGGTGCTGAATCAGTTGCTGCGAAAGTAGTTTTAACTAGATAATTTTAACCAATACATTTTAAAAAAACAGCCAGTATTTTACTGGCTGTTTTTTTATTTTCAATAAGCTGATATTTGATTAGATTAGCAATAAAATTTACACAATGAAAGCAAAAAAAATAACACTACTTTTTTTATTTATCTGTGCCGTGTTAAGCGTAAATGCGCAAAATAAAATACCGGCCGTAAATGTAAAAACAATTGATGGTGCTACCTTTAATACCGCTAATATGGTAAACGATGGCAAGCCTATTATTATAGATTTTTGGGCTACTTGGTGTAAACCTTGTGTGCAAGAATTAACAGCTATAGCAGATCTTTACGAAGATTGGCAAAAGGTTACTGGGGTTAAAATTTACGCAGTTTCTATAGATGATGCTAGAAATTCTGCACGAGTGAAGCCCTTTGTGAATACGCGAGGATGGGAATACGAAATATTATTAGATCCAAATGCAGATTTAAAACGTGCTTTAAATGTGGGTGATATTCCACACACATTTTTAATAAACGGTAAAGGAGAAATTGTTTATCAGCATGCGGGTTATGCGCCTGGTGACGAAAATGAATTATACGAAAAACTACTTGGCTGCATTAATCCAGAGGTAAAATAAATAAAATGAAAAAAGTTTTAGCAGTAATACTTTTCTGTTTGTCTTTTCCTTTTTTAGCGAAGGCTCAAGAAGTTAATAAATTTGGTGCAGGGGAAATTCATGGAAATTTTCAAATGATGGCGCAAAATTATTTGGTGGACTCTACCATTGGAGCAAAAGAAGTAAGCGAAAAAATTCGAATGAATAGTTTTGCAAACTTGAATTATATCAATGGGAATTTTAAAGCAGGCATGCGTTACGAGTCTTACGAAAAAGCATTATTGGGTTTTGATCCAAGATATAATGGTAGCGATATTACTTATCGCTACGCAACCTATACCAACGATGATTTAGAATTTACCATTGGAAATTATTACGAACAATTTGGATCTGGTTTAATTTTTAGAAGTTACGAAGAACGCGGTTTAGGTATAGATAATGCCATGGATGGCATTCGAGTAAAATACAAACCTACAGCGGGTGTGTATTTAAAAAGCGTCATTGGCAAGCAACGATTTTATTTTGCAAAAGGAGAAGGAATTGTAAGAGGCTTAGATGCTGAATTTAATTTAAATGAAATACTAAGTACTTTTCTTCCAGAGTTTAACCCCGAAAAGGCACGTTATACCTATATCTTAGGCGGTAGTATGGTGGGAAAATACCAAGCAGACAACGACCCGATTAGAATCTTACCAGAAAACGTAGCAGCCTTTGCCGGACGATTTAATTTTATATCTGATAAATTTAATTTTTATACAGAATACGCCTATAAAATAAATGACCCTAGTTTAACCAATGGTTTTATTTACAAAAAAGGAGAAGCCTTGTTTGTCAGTGCAAATTATTCTGTTAAGGGATTTAGTTTGTCTGCATCTGCAAAGCGGGTAGATAATATGGATTTTAGATCGGATAGAAATGCAGATGTAAATAATTTAACGATGAGTTTTTTACCTGCAATAAGTAAACAACACACTTATGCATTACCTTCCTTTTATCCATATGCTACGCAGCCATTAGGAGAAATAGGCGAACAATTTGAGGTGTCGTATAATTTTAAAAAGGGCACAAAACTTGGTGGAAAATATGGCACATTGGTAACAATCAACTTTTCTAATGCAAACAATTTAGATACTACACAAACTGGAAACGAACAAGGATATTCAGCAGCGTTTTTCTCTAAAGGAAAAATGCTTTTATATAGAGATCTCAATTTTGAAGTCGTAAAAAAAGTCAGTCCAAAATTAAAAACAACCTATACTTATATGTATCAAGTCTTCAATAAAGATAAGGTGCAGAATGTATCTGGTTTTGGAACTGTATTTGCACATATTGCTGTGTTTGAAATGCAATATAAAATCAATAGTAAAAAAACTTTTCGTGCAGAATTACAAAGCATGAGAACCAAACAAGATTTTGGCGATTGGGCTGTGGGACTAGCAGAATATACTGTTTCGCCACATTGGTTCTTTGCAGTTATAGATCAATTTAATTACGGTAATGCAGTAGCAGAAAAACGAGCGCATTATTATAGTGGTAGTTTTGGTTATACTAAAAATGCCACCCGTTTTATTGTTGGCTATGGTAAACAAAGAGAAGGATTTTTATGTGTTGGGGGTGTATGTAGATTAATTCCTGCTTCGTACGGATTATCACTTTCTATTAGTAGTACTTTTTAAAATGAAAAAAATGAAAAATAGTAGCTTATTTTTATTTGGCATATTTGTGGCATTTGCATTTGCTGCATGCGATGAAATTACAGGACCCTACACAGAGGAAGTAAATGTTACAGAAGGTGGCCGTAAAATTTTATTAGAAGATTTTACAGGACATGAATGCGGAAATTGCCCTTATGCTGGAATAGAAGCGACAAATCTAGACTCTATATACAAAGGTCGTGTGATAGTAGTAGCTACCCATTGCAGCTTTTTTGCAGACACAAACAAAACTGGCAAATTCAGTTATAATTTTAAAACACCGGTTGGCGATGAGTTAGATCAATTCTTTAATATTGAAACAGCAGGTTTACCAAAAGGAATGGTAAACAGACAAGCTAAAGATGGTGATTATAGTATTTTTTCTAATAGACTACTCAATTATACCGAATGGGGATCGAGCATTGCGATGGAATTAAATAAAAAAGCAGCTGTAAACTTAAGTCTAACCAAAAACTACGATACGCTAAATAGAAATTTAAATTTAGAAGTAGAAATAGAATACCTAGAAAAAGGAAATATTAATCAACAATTAGTAGTTTATTTAGTAGAAGATAGTATCATTAATTGGCAGAAATGGTATGGTCATATACCAGAGAATGTGCCAGACTTTGCACATCGCCATGTATTTAGAAAAAGCCTAAATGGTGCTTGGGGAGATCGTTTGAGCGGCAGCGTTAAATCTGCAGGTCAAATTATTTCAAAATCTTTTATTACAAATATCAGTACTAAATACAAACAAAAACATTGTTATATTGTTGCGTTTGTGCAAAACAATCTAACCAAAGAAGTATTGCAAGTAGAAGAAATAAAATTAATGGAATAAAAAAAGGCCTCGAAATTCGAGGCCTTTTTTTATTGATCTATACCATATTTCTTTAGGTACTTTTCGTTGAGTTCGTTTTGAGAATTTTTTAATTTAATTTCAGATCCTTGTATCCAAGCTCTTTCTACGCTTGAAGATTTCATATCTAATAAATCACCTGTTGAGATGAGCAAGGTGGCGTCTTTGCCTTTTGTTAAACTGCCTAAATTGTCTGCTACTCCTAATATTTCTGCTGCCGATAAGCTAACAGAGCGCAGTGCCATTTCTTTGGGAACACCATATGCTGCAGTAGTTCCAGCTTCGAAAGGAAGATTTCTTTGTTGCCAACTACCATTAATAGCCATACAATACTTAATACCAGCATTGTATAATATAGACGCTTTTTTATACGGTAAATCGATGTCATCGTCTTCTCTACTCGGAAGCGAATGGGCGTTTTCTAAAATAATAGCAATATTATTTTCTTTTAAAAAATTCAACACTAAATGCGCGTCTCGAGCTCCTATAATAATTGGCGTAATGCCAAATTCTTTTGAAAAGTTAACAGCTGCAATAATATCTTTTGAATAATCTGCTGCAATAAATAATTTTTTCTTGCCCGAAAATAAATCCTGCATGGCGGCAAACTTTAAGTTTTTAACTAAAGGGCGACTTATTTCATTGTATGCTTTTGCTTGATTAAAAAATTTTCTTAATTCTGTAAATCTTTTTTCGGTATTGGACTTTTGATCTTCGGCAGATGGTGCCCAGGAAGCGCTGTAAATACGCATGCTTGGCCAATTTAAATGAATTCCTATATCGGCTTTATATACAGCATCTTCCCAATTCCAACCCACTAATTTCATTAAAGAACTACTGCCCGTAACAATTCCTCCTTCGGGCACCGTCATTGCTGATAGCACCCCGTTGCTCCGCACCGTTGGAATTAATTTCGAATCGGTATAATAAGAAATGAGTGCCCGCACATTTGGATTTAACTCTCCTACTTCAAAATAATCTAAGGTAGCACGCACAGCTTCTACTTCTTCTAAGCCTAATCTAGTATAGGGCGCAATTAAACCAGGATAAATATGTTTACCTGTAGCATTAATTACAATAGCAGAAGGATCAATAATAGCATTCGTAGATTGTGCATTGTCAATTGCAACAATAATGCCGTTTTTAATATGCATCCGCCCATTTTCAATAAGCTCTCCATTCCCAACGTGAATAGTAGCTCCAGAGAATATGATGTTTTCTTTTTGTTGTGCATAAGCATAGTTGACTATACTTAATGCAAAAATTAATATGCTTTTTTTCATCCTATTTAGCTTAGTTAGACATTTCATTTTCCATGTCATCACAGTGATATAATTTTTTCTCTTTGATGGTTGCCTTTTGACTTGGCATACCTAATTTTTTTTGATCCAACATTTTTTGAATGAGGCGTTCTTTTTCTTTAGCAATTTGCTTTCTTAATTCTAAATCTCTTTCTATATCAAAATAAATTACGCCATCAATAATTGTTTTTTCTGGTTTGGCATCAATAGTTAATGGATTGGTATTCCATAAAACAACGTCTGCATCTTTACCTACTTTAATACTGCCTACGCGATGATCGATATGAAGCATTTTTGCAGGATTTAAAGTAACCAACTTCCAGGCTTCTATTTCTGTTAAAGCGCCGTATTTAATAGCTTTGGCAGCTTCTTGGTTAAGTCTTCTGGCCATTTCTGCATCATCCGAATTAATTGCGGTATTCACTCCAACTTTTGTTAAAATAGCAGCATTATATGGAATAGCATCCATTACTTCAAATTTATAAGCCCACCAATCAGAAAATGTAGAGGCATTTGCACCATGTGCTTTCATTTTATCGGCCACTTTATAGCCTTCCAAAATATGGGTGAAGGTATTTACTTTAAAATTAAATGAATCGGCTACATGCATCAACATATTTATTTCTGACTGAACATAAGAGTGACAGCTAATAAATCTTTTCTTATTTAATATTTCAAGCATGGTTTCTAATTCTAAATCAAAACGAGGGCTAATGCTGTTCGCTTTTGCAGCTGCACTTAGTTTAGCGTAGATTAATTTTTCAGCTTCATATTCTTTCGCTCTGGTAAATGCATCGATATAAACTTGCTCAACGCCCATGCGGGTTTGAGGGAATCGCGTTTGTTGCCTATCACCCCAATTACTTTGCTTCACATTTTCTCCCAAAGCAAATTTGATAAACGGGCTCGCGCCTTCAAATTTTAATTCTTCTGCCATTTTTCCCCATCTCAATTTGATGACTGCACTTTGTCCACCAATAGGGTTTGCAGAGCCGTGTAAAAGTTGCGAAGTAGTTACGCCGCCGGCTAATTGTCTGTAAATATTAATATCGTCTGGGTCTAGTGCATCTCCGATGCTAACTTCTGCTGTATTACTTTGTGTGCCTTCGTTAACTCCTCTTGTTATAGCAATGTGAGAATGTTCATCAATGATACCACTGGTTAAATACTTTCCAGCTGCATCAATTACTTTTGCATCGGGTGCTTGGATGTTTTTTCCTATTTGAACAATTTTCCCCTTATTAATTAATACATCTGTTTCGGTTAAAACAGCTGGAGATTCGTTTGTCCAAATAGTCGCATTTTTGATGACCATTTTTTCGGCCTGCAAGGTGCTTGTAGTTCCATAAGCTGTAAATGGATAATAAACAGGCCCTAGTTTTAAATCTTTTTCTTTTTGAATAGGGTCATTTGCAACTATAGGTTCTTGAAATGTTTTAGTCTTCATTGCAGTCCAGTTAAATGGTTTTCCATCGGTGCTTGTACCGCTTCCCATCATTTGATTTTCTACAAAACTGGCATTCAATCTAAATTTTCCAATACTAGTAGAATCAATACTTGGATCATAAATCATCGATACTTGATTTTCAAAATAATTAAGTTTGATAGCCAAGTCCGTACTGTCTGCTTTTAATCCAGTAGCCACTAAATCAATTAATGTTCCTTTGATGGTAATTTCTTTTGTGCCAATATTACCATTGGTTACTTGATAAGTTCCTCTTATATCATTTTCGTTTTGAGAAGTAATTGCATAAGACTTACCATCTATCCAAGTGGATAATATAGTAGCAGATTCTTCTTTGAAAATATTTCCAGAACAAATAATAAAATTAGCACGCATGCCCTTTTTTAAACTTCCCATTTGATCTTTAACGCCTAAAATAGTAGCGGGTGTTTCGGTTAAT
>Ga0208597_1001193_pt1 | contig 10066 bp, 16 predicted proteins | sample LakMenEpi05May12_FD_150673 | JGI IMG/M metagenome (GOLD analysis project Ga0208597, IMG submission 150673) | Freshwater microbial communities from Lake Mendota, WI - 05MAY2012 deep hole epilimnion (SPAdes) | ecosystem: Environmental > Aquatic > Freshwater > Lake > Epilimnion/Euphotic zone ...
CAGTTCTTGTCCATCAGCTCGCAATTTTCTCATAGCCTTCCTTCCCCGAATCGGTTACCCTTTCCGAGTTGGCCTCTGATAGTAGTATGTTCATTTTTTTCATGTTTGGTATTCCTACAGGGGACTTCAACCCCATTTACAACGTGCCCATGCTGGGCACACACAAGGCGTGCGAGGCAACCGGCGATAACGTCTCTAGTTGAATCGGAGCTTGATCCGCCGGTGCCTCCACATCATCGTTCGCCAATAATTTATATGCGCAAAGTAGCAGCAATTTTACTAGTGATCGCATGCATCGGCGCGGGAGTAATTTTCGTAGCCATGAAGAGAGTCGATGTGCATCACACCTCGGAACGTCGCTTGTGGAAGGATACCGCGATCATGAAGATCAAAGCTGATCTCAAGGCCACAGATTATCTTGAGAAGCGTTTCGGTGAGATTCCGAAGCCACTAGGATTTTTTGACTCATCAGAGCAATGGCTCACCCCTGATACGATCGTTTGTAGAGACGCATCTTGGTTGGCCTACCGAGCTCAATGCCACAAAGAAGACCCAAAGGTGCATGATATATTTGTAGCAAAGGCCTCCGACGGTAAGTGGTATTATTCAGACTTTCACTTTTGCATCGATATGATGACCTTGGGATCCAATGGTCAGCCCGCCTCCCTGAAGGAGTTTAAACACCTCTATTTTCTGCATGAATTCGATGGGGTATCTGATGCAGCCTTGGATCCGACTTGGATTCCACGCGGTGAACTGCGTTATCCAGACCAAGGCGAACAAGACGCGCCGTGACAACCCCTACCAGCCGCCCTGTTTCGCTGATGTCCCGTAACTACAGCCCGAACCCCGTGATCGACGTGCGCCGCCGCTGGTAGGGGTTCACGCGCTCATCGTTCTGCAAAGAAATGAATCCTGTAACAACCTCACTTATCCGAAGAATCACGCTAGTGGCCGCATTGTCACTTGCAGCCTGTGAGAAGAATGATTCTCGGAAAGCAGATGCTGAACAGGCAGAATTGCCATCATCAAGCGAAAGCAATGTAGTGATTGATCTTGATCTTAGTAGTCCTAACCAAGAAATAATTGAATTTGAAGGCTTCGTCGGTCACGGAAGTCCAGTTGAGGTTCAACCAAGCGAGAATCTAGGTGCTTTACCAGAAGATGTCATTATTACAGAGTCGAGAATTGAAATGCCGGAATTCAGAACACAGCCTGATAAATTCAAAGAAGAGGCAGAACAAGCCGGCGCTGGGCAACCCGCTACCCGCCCCGTGGTTAAGCCGGAGGGTGGCGTCCAACCTCAACCTGAATCGGAGGGGCGCTCCCGGTAGCGGGTGCCAGGCCTCATCGTTAGGTGACTGACACGTCACTCGTAGAACGAACGCAATGAAGACCAAGCTCCGAATCGGATTCTTCGTCGCGCTGAGCTTACTCAGCTTGGCAGCGGCGTTCCTTTTCGGGCCTCCATTGCTTCATTGCGCTCTACGTGCGGCGACACACACAACCGAACTTCAGCTACACCAATCTGAGTGGAACCGGATCGTTCAATTAGAGCCTCAAGCACTCAACGGCCCCAACCGCGAGACTTTCCTCCGGTATTCCCAAGAGGCATTTCGCTGGTTTAGAGTTCGTGGCATGATCGACCCGACGTGTGAGGACAGGTCAACCAAGCGCGAGTGGGGCGAGCTTTTCGCTTATTTCATCAGCGGGCAGCATGCAGCACGCCCGCCAGAGCTAGTCAGCACCCAATGACACCGAACCCAAAGTCGCCTAACAAAACGGATGCAGGCAACGGCTCGAAGGCTATCTGTCGTGTCAGCAACGTCTTGCGCTCGCCGTCGCCTGATCCGAAGCGTTAGCCCAAGAAAATTATGCAGCGCCTTCTCTCTCTCATCGTCTCAACTCTCACCCTTCTGGGCATGTTTGCTCGTGCCGAGGAAGGTGCCCGTGAGGTTCGCCTATCGCCAGATGGGCGCTACTTTGTCGGTTGGTATGACCACGACGCAGGGAAGCCATTTGGATTAAGTCGCCCGATTATCCTTCGCAGCGTTTCCGATCCATACGACATTTTTTCCTTAGTTAGCTTTCCTCGACATACACAAGCGGAGTGGAATGCCGCTTCGAGCATGTGTGTCATCGCAGATGCGCCAGACAATGGCGGACCCAACACTTGGCTCGTTCACCGAAAGAAAGACGATCAATGGTCCTCTATGAAGCTCGATCCGTTCAAGGCCCTCTACGCTGAGTTCAGCAAGACCTCTCACGGCGCCGAACTGTGGCGACCTTCAATTCTCAAGATCAGTTGGATTTCCGATACCACCGTATGCTTTCACGCCTACTGCAATCTCGGAACTTACTTGATCACGATTGACACGAAGGGGAAGGATAAGAATCCGATCAGCAAGAAGCTCTCCAATGAATTCCTAGAACCAACAAAGGGCTAACAAGACGAGACACAGCAACCCCTATCAGCCGCCCTGTTTACATGATCTTCCGTAATTCCAGCCTCAACCCCGCGATCGACACGCGCTCCCGCTGATAGGGTTGCGTGCTCTTTGACGTTCGACAATAATGATAACTATCATGATCAGACTATTCTTTATATTCACAAGCTTCTGCATCGGGCTTTACGCAGAAGAAAGCAGCTTCACAGTTGAAGGCGTAGCGCAAGGAGTAAGAAATGCCCATCCTTCTGGTTTCGGATTTCGTGGTGCTATCGTGACTCTTACAGAATGTAGCGGCTTGCCCAAGGAGCAGACGAATCAATTACTCAAAGCTCTGATAAAATCTGGTTATAAAGACTCAAATAATTTGAAAGATGACGAAGCGATCATATTAATTCCAGAAGAAGATCTTTTAAAAATACGTTCAGGTTGGAGTATTAAAGTTTCAGGCTATACCGAACCAACTATGGAAGGGGGTAAGATTAAGAGGGCTGGTACATTTGATCGAATTCAATATGCTACACGTCCCTTCCCGCTATATTCTTGGCGTGGACTTACAATTCTAGAACATGACCAAAAGGTTGAAGATAAGATCACCTCACGCCCCCCCTCAGCAGGGGAGGTATTAAGTATACCGGAACTCGTGGAATTATCAGATGCATTTTTGAGAAATGGATTTGGAGATGATTTTAAGCTACCATTCTATACATTTTCTTTACGATCTTACCCAGATTTGCATGGCAATAATTTTTGGCAAGCTAACGTAACGTATTCTATTCCAAAGAATATGCAAGACTCAATAGGTTCCGAAGTATTGACGATTAGAATGACTTCACGGGGTCAGATACTCATGCGCATAGTTAAGAGCGAACTCTCACGAATACCAAAATTTGAAGAGGTCGAACAAGGCGGCGCTGACCAACCCGCTACCGCCCCCGAGTTGAAGTCTGAGGGTAAAGATAAACCTCAACCTGAATCGAAGGTGCGCCCCCAGTAGCGGGTGGCAGGCCTCGACGTTCGCAAGGTAATGGACCAAACTGAAGAACACAAGCGCCGAGCCTTCGAGGAGAGATTTGGTGAGGCCCTTCGATCAGGCGATCCGAAGCTTGTTCATGCGATTCTTGATTCGCGCACGGCTGAGGATTTGGGCCCAAAGGGTTACATTCTCAATCCGTTCATCGACCTCTTACAGCGAAAAGCTTACGATTTTGAGTATCTTCCCCCTGTCGATTACGATGATTTCCCAGCCCGCTGCCTATACGTGCTAAAGGTAACCGTCAGAAGGGGCCAAAAATGGGGAGGGTACTGTGTTGGCGATGTCGGGGTCGAGCGAAAGGTGATGTTTCGGCCGCACTAAATCGAGTATGCCATTGAGCAGACCAAAAAATGCGAACAAGCCATGAGAGGCAACCGGCGATAACGTCCCTAGGCGACTCCGAGCTTGATCCGCCGGTGCCTCCACTCTATAGTTCGGCAAGATAATCCATGCGCTCACTCAGAATCGAAGACGGAAGAATATGGAGCGGGCATTTCATTTTTATTCGTGATGCTCGCTCCTTGTCTGATGTCAAGTTCCTCGAAGTTCTCAAACTTCGCGGCTACAAGCCGGATAGTGAGCCGTGTTTTCCACTTCGATATGCTCATATCATGCGAGCATCCGATTGGTCCGGTTTCGCCGATGACTGGTATTACACCGCTTACAACTCAGGCGTTATCGCGGATGCTGTCTCGAGACTTGCTTGCAACTACGAGGTACTGAGGCTGGCTATAGGCGATGCTGATCAGTCGTTCGAGTTCTACCACTTTGTAGATGGCAAGCTCCACCGAGGTTTTCATTTTCATGACTACGCAGGGAAGAGCTCTGTCATGCTCGATAGCGGGTCGCCACTGAAGTGTGAATGTGCATTCGAACTTGGTTCAGATCCGTGGCCGTTTTTGTGCGCAGTTACTGAGGAGCTCGGAATCGACTGCCACGCCATGGCTAAAGACGTTTCCAGCTACAGCAGATCCTACAAGCGACGATGGCAACTCTTCACAAAATGACTCAGCGAACAAGGCGGCACATCCAACGGCGGACAACGTCCTTCTTTGAATTCGGGCTTCCATTCCCGCCATGTATGGCCTCTACGTTCGCCAAAATTCACTGATGCAACTGAAGTCATGAACCCTGAAACTAACAAACCAATGCGAAAGTATTGCTGCTCCCTCTGCTGCAGCGAGGTGACTGCTACAATCGAAGGCTCTAGACCTACCTGTCCCCACTGCCGCACAGATGCATGGGTGAGCTATGCGGTTACGGGCAGAGTAGCCATTTGGGTGTGGCTGGCCACACTTTTGCCAGTAGTGCTTATCGTTATCTATCTTTTTTCATCTCGTACCCCAATGTCGCCACTGTCATCATCCAGTTCAGCTCCATCAACTACCACTGTAGCTCCGACCAAGTAGTCTCGATGGAAGCAATCAATAAACCAAATGGCGAACAAGAGCACTGCTGGCAACAGATGGGGCGGCGGAGTTTTCTCTGATTTAGTAAGCTCTGTGACTGCCCTATCTGAGCCAGAGTGTTAATGTTCGCCCATTCAAATACGTAACTCGCCGTGAACATTAGATTCCAGATGTTAATCGTCATTGGTGCGGCATCGCTGACGATAGTCTCGTGTAGTCGTCCGCCTAAGTTGGATTTCGACAGAAGCACAACAATATCGCAATCCTCAACTCTGGGCATCGGCAATCTTACAGTTTTGGAGATCGATCCGAATGGACATCAGCCCACGCTTCGCTGGGAAGCTTACAATAAAAAGAACGGCAACGCATTCAATGTTCCCTACGAGAATCTAACCATCACTGCTGGCTCTGAGCGCTACGTCGTTTCAGACAGAACTGTCGGTAACAACGCTCTTTCGGTAAACGGCTCAGTGGAGAAGTTTGACGGCGAGCGGCAACGTCTGCGGATTCGGATCGGGCTCGGTGCAGACGTAGTGGAGGGAGCAGACTATCAGGCTTCCACGAAGTTCTACGAATGGGATGACGGCATTAAGGCGCCATGATCGGAACACATGACCCAAGAAGGCGAACAAAACGGATGCAGGCAACGGCTCGAAGACTATCTGTCGTGTCAGCAACGGCTTACGCTCGCCGTCGCCTGATCGAGACATTCGATAATAAAACTCAGAGCAAATACTCACACTAATGAAAACAAGAATAGCCTTTCGCTCAATTCCTCTGCTAGCATTTTCACTCTTTCTATCGATTAGACTTGCGGCTGAGCAACCGAACTTTAATTTTGGAGAGTTAAAGAATTTCTCGACGGTTTGCCAAAAGGCAGGAGTCATTTGGGCTGTTCACTATGGGGAGGACAAAGAAGGGCATGTGGTTTATACGGTCTTTAACAAGGGTAATGGACCTTCTCCGGTCTCCCCAACTTACACGGTTAGAAGTGATGGCTCTCGCGAGACAGCACTCAATATTCAGATTGATGGGAAGAAAGTCTCTCCACCCGATCCCGCAAAGAATTCGATGGTTATAGTGGACGGCAAAGTGGAGCGCGGTAAGTTCAAACCACTTATCCTTGAAGAATTCCAGAGATACCTCAAAGATGAGTCGCCTCTTTCTATTGATTCCATTGAGGATTTTGGCAAGGAATCCAGCGAGAACCTAGATCGTGCATCAAAGTAGTAGAAGATAGCTAATAAGGCGTCACTCCTAACGCCTGTCCCGCCTCCAGTTCCAGACGCCATGACCGTTACAACCTCAACCTGCAGTCGAAGCCTCGCCCACGGTCAGGCGTAGGAGGCCTAGACGTTCTGAAAAATATGACAGCGATCAAACCAGAGAACGCATGGTTCAACCAAATCGCGCTCTTAGATGGCGAGGAGATCGTTTTGTCTTATCCATCCAATCATAGCCAAGGCAAGAGAGCTGTGGGCGGTAAGCTCTTTGTGACAAACCAACGTATTGCTTTCGCCCCAAACCGATTTGATGCTAACCTAGGTGGGCTAGCTTTTGATATTCCATTGTCTATGGTCACATCGATTACAACAGATCCACCTCGTATTCGACTTGTCGAGATCTTTAGTGGTGCACTTAGGACGCGTCTTGCTATTCATGGAGGAATTGATCAAGTGAATTTCTTCGTGGTCTCGCACCCAGAAATTGTTGTGAACCAGATCACATTGGGACTGAAGAAGATCTCAGAACAAGCCGGCACTGGGCAACCAGCTACTCGCCCCGAGTCGAAGTCTTAGGGTAGCGACAAACCTTAACCTGAAGCGGAGGGGCGTTTCCGGTAGCGGTTGTTAGGCCTAGATGTTCTGCAAAAAATGATTACACTGCAAACATCGCAACGAAAGGTCCAGTCAATGCTGATCGCGTGCATGACTCTACTGGGGGTATCGTGCGCATTTGATGGAGAGCATCGTGATTCGCTGCCAAGCAAGCATCACGCTCGGTTGACGGCTGACAAGGGTGTATCGTGGCGTGATCGGGGTCCGACAGTATTCGCAATCAATTCGCAGCCGACATCGTTTTGGCGTGTTGGCGAGCAGTTCCGTTTCCCTCCTGGTGAGACTGTGTTGACGGTCATTGCGGATCGTGAACCCTATGGATTTGAGCCGTTACAGTTCAGTGCAATTCAAGGAAGGCATTACCATTTGCGTTATGGGGAGAGCCGGCACTCTGTCCTCCTTTACGATGTTACGATTGCTGGAAAAGAGGTGCTTGTTGCTGAATCATCCAGAGACACCATTCAACCGAGTGCGGAGTCCATCGGCAAGAGACCAGGCTAACAATCCGCGCTTCGCAATTGCTAGGTGCCGCTCTGTTGAGATGATTTCCCTAACTACAACTCCAGATCAATGAGTGTCTTCCTACGGTGCTACTGGCGGTGCGTGAGCTCTACGTTAGCCAAACTTCAACAGGTTGTGAGTCAGATGCATTTATATAAAGTAGTCCGTGGGAATATGCAGAAACCTGATGCAACCGCAATAATTCAGTCTGGCGGGCTGCTGGCTATGAAATTAGCATTTCTCCTATTTCTGACTCTTTGCCTCTCAAGTTGCTCCACTCTGATTTATAAGACCGGTTGGCACCCGAAGCTGGGGACTCCCCGTGCCACTATAGTTGCGAAGCTAGGGGAACCAGTAACCACTGCAAAGCGGAAGGACTTACCTTCCCATGTGGGATTATGGCCAAGTACAGTTCCGTTGTACGACCGTCGAGGTCGCGAAGACCGTTATGTTTCTCGTCGTATGATCCGAAACGATTCGAGAAGCACTGGGGCATTGTTTTTCGATTTGTATCTTTACGGTGCAGGAGAGCTGCTGATGTTTCCCTACGCTATTGTAGACCACTGGTTCCCACGGCGCAGAGTTCTTGCGATCTACTATGATCGCGAGGATTTACTGCAAGGCTATTTTCTTGATCCACCTGATCCATAAAAAAAGCTAATATAGCTAAGTAATTCCGCACTTGAACAATAAAAATCTATCACATCAGACCAAGGGTAAACAAGGCGTCCTAGATAACCGCTGGGGCTGCTCTTTCGGCCTCGATTTCTGTAGCTTTAACGTGTAATCCCATTTCAATGCTAACTCCAGCACAGCATTGCTAGCGCTTGATTGTTGTGCAGTAAATGAACGATGCAAAAAATAATCATTCGCGCATTCATCACACTCTTTGGACTGATCGCTGTATCCGTGGTCGGCACTCTTTTTTTTGCGGGTGATGGCAATTCCACAGAGGCGCTTCATATTGCTGCTGCTGAATTCCGTTTCAAGCCGACTGAGAATCGGTTGCGGCGTCTTCTGCAAATCAAATCTGATGGGGAATATTCCTTCCTTAAGATGGCGCTAATTGGTCAGGCATTTGCTGAACAGCCCACAATTTTTCGATCCGTGGCAAGCTCCCCATTAACCCCTATGGAACAAGAATGCATTAGAGATCTGGGCCGTCTAGGTGCGCTTGTATTTGATTACGACGAAGCACTAAAGCCATCCAACTTTGACGCAGTGTTGCAGAGTGCCATGTGGCTGAAATCAGAAGAAGCGCAACAAGCTGGCGCATCTAACGGCTGGTAATACTCCTTCATTGAATTCAAGCTTCCATGTCCGCCGTGGATAGCTTATAAATTAGGCAAGTAACATGCAACGCTATTCCGCCAAAATGCTTTTCCAGTATCGAGCCGACTTGGGAGATGGTCGTAGCAATGTAATGCGCCGCTGTGAAGAAAGAATTATCGTGATCTCAGCCAAGAATGCTAGTTTGGCTCTGCGCAAAGCAAAAGCATATGGGAAGAAAAAAGAGATGAAGTTTGACGGATCTGAGACAAGCTACCCAAACTATTTCGAGTTTGTCGGAATCACAGATCTTCTTGAGCTGGGAATCGAGACTGATCCAGAAGAGGTTTGGTATAACATTGTAACCCTGAAGCAGCCTTCCGAACGCCGAGATACGCTGATTCCACAAGAGTCTCAGCTCAACGCGATTTTCCTGGAACGCCAGAAGAATCAGAAGCCTAATAAGTAGAGACAGCGCCCCCCTACTAGTCGCATTGTCGTCAACGTCACCCGTAGTATGAACTTCAACCCACGTCTCAACGCTCGCCCCCGTTAGTGGAGTTGCTTGCTCTTTGACGATAGCCTCTTATGAGATTGCGCCCTTGTTTCTTAGGCCCTGCGATAAGCCTTAATGCAGCGAGAGAGCTTAGGCCGAATTATGTAGATGCTCGATGTTTGCCGGAGCGGACGAGCTCGATTGAATTAGGCGTAGTGGGGTCGATCAGCAAATGGCGCACGGATTTTCTATTCGACTACGACGTTTTTCCTTCATCCATCATGCGTTTTGAGACTGAATGGGAAACCGAGGGACGGAACATAAGGGTAGGGGACGTCATCCTACAGAGGGCGGTTGTTCCACCGATTGGCTTTGGTATTTGTATGGAGTTTGCTGTGCGGATTTGTTCGATTTTCAAGGAAGATCGGCGTCTCGGTTTTGCGTATGAGACTTTGTCGGGTCATGTGGAGAGAGGCGTTTCAGAGTTTTACATCGAGGACAGAGATGGTTCTCTTTCTTTCACCATTCACACCCATTCGGAACCTGGACACTGGACATCTCGGGTTGCCAAGAGGGTGGTCACACTTCCTTATCAAGCTTGGTGCACTCGCCGGGCGTTGAAGCACGTGCGTGACAGATTTCACCAAATCAATGAGACTCGAGGCTAACAATTCGCTGCAGGTAACGTCTTGCGCTCGCCGTCACCTGATCCGAGGCTTTCTACATATCAAACCATGACAACAATCGCAACATTTACGACTCCTGAAGATGCACACCTTTTTCGAGCATATTTGGGAGATCTAGGAATCGAGGCATCGTTGAAAGATGAGCATTTCATCCAGCTTTTTTGGTATTATAGCAACACGATTGGAGGTGTCCGCGTCGTTGTTGATGACTCAGACCAAGATGATGCTACTGCTGCATATCAAACCTACATGGAAGCGCTACGGGCTGGACCTTATCCCGTTAATCCTGTTCGTGCGTGGCCGATCGTATTACTGCTTTCTTTTTATGTGGGCATTCCCTTCATGCTTTTCGGGCGTAAGCCCCTATGGGGGCAACCGGAAACA
>Ga0208597_1001196_pt1 | contig 10060 bp, 9 predicted proteins | sample LakMenEpi05May12_FD_150673 | JGI IMG/M metagenome (GOLD analysis project Ga0208597, IMG submission 150673) | Freshwater microbial communities from Lake Mendota, WI - 05MAY2012 deep hole epilimnion (SPAdes) | ecosystem: Environmental > Aquatic > Freshwater > Lake > Epilimnion/Euphotic zone ...
ATGTAGAAGTTGCGACCGTTGGCAGGATCGATTCCATCGGCGCGGACGCGGGAGTAGTAGTCTTCATCGAACAAGTTGTTCACGCCCGCGAGCAAGCGCAGGTTTTCGTGAATCTTGTATTCGGCAGTGAGGTCCCATACGTTGTAGGCGGGCACAGCGAAGTTTGCGGTGTTGCCGTCATCGGCGAAATGATCGTCCACCCAGGTGCTGCTGAGTGTGACTTTCCCTTTCTCGCCGTGGCTGTAGGTGAGGCCGCTACGGATGATGAAATCAGCAGCATACTGCGGCTGGTTGCCATCGCGTGGGCCTTTGGTGAATTCGGCATCCATCACGGTGGCGTTGAAGAACCATTCGAGTGTGTTCTCCGCTTTAGCCCCCGTGTAAAGGGTGAGCAGATCGATGCTCGTCGATACGTCAATGCCTTTGTGCACACTGTCGCCCACGTTTTCTAACGAATTGCCGACGGTGCCGATCTGGTCTTTGAATTCCAGGATGAAGGCACTGGTATCGATGGACAACCAATCGGTGGGATGAGTGCGATAGCCGATCTCATACTCTAACGATTTTCCTTCTTCGAGGTCATCGTTGACGACGGTCAGGCCGCCTGTGGGTACAGCTTCGGTAAAGATCGCTGGGCGATAGCTTTGGGAAATGTTTCCATAAAACGCTGAACCGGGGGCGATTTCGTATTCGAGACTCAGACCGCCGAGCACGACGGTGGCTTGGTCATCTTTGTCGCCGAGCGGGGTGCCTGCGCCGGTTTTGTCGACGTTGACTTTTTCCTGCACCTCTTGCCATGAGTTCTCGACGCGGATGCCGGGAGTGATCGAGAATTTTCCGAAGCGGAAGCGGTTTTCAATAAATACGGGGGCGTAGAACACTTCTCGTTCGGAGTAGTTGCGCAGAGCACCGCTGTGAGCATTGGCGGTCGCGCCGCGGTAGTCTTTGCGCGGTGAATCGGAATGATAGAGCTGCACGCCGCTGCTGAAGGTGTGGGCATTTTCTCCACCCCAATTGACGCGATAACGTGCATCGAAGCCCAGTGTTTGGAAATTTTGATCTTCGATGGTGTTGCTCGTGGAGCTAGGGCCTGCGGGCAAGGTGCCGAAGCCGCCACCGCGTTGGCGCTCGCTGTAGCGAGTGTAGTCGGACCACCACAGGCTGGCGGTGAAAAACGATTCCAGCGTCGGCTCCATTTCGTAGGTCAAGGTCGCGGAGTCGCGCTCGATGGTCATGTTGTCATAGAGGCGCGTGGCCTGACGGCTGCCGGCGAGAAAATCCGCACGCGTCAAGCCTCCAGGCTCGCCGTGGGATTCTTTGTAGGTATCGACCGAGAAAATCAAGTTGCCGCCATTGTCGAGCGAATACACCAGCTTGATCGAGCCATTGTTCAGATCGTAATCACTGTTAGCGCTGCGGAATCCATCGGACTGGCGATGGTTGAAATAAGCGTAGTAACCCAGCTTGCCGACGGTTCCATCGGCAGAAGTGAAGGTCGAATACAGGTCATCACTGCCGACTACGTGTTGGCTGCGCAGGGAAAATTCCTTATCGGTGCGCGGGCGGTGCGTGATGTAGTTGAGCGAGCCACCAGGCTGCGGGCCATATTGCAGCGATGCTCCGCCGTGGAGGAACTCGATGCGATCCACGGTATCGAGCGGCGGCGTGTAGTAAGCCTCGGGATAGCCAAATTGATCCGCATGGATCGGCAAGCCATCGCGCAGCATTTGGGTGAATTGGGCGCGATGCGGATTCAGACCACGATAACCGATGCTGACCAAGGGCGTGGCTTCCTCACTGAGCAACAAACTCGGAGTCTGACTGAGAGCTTGGCGATAATTGTTGCCAACGATGCGCGGCTGCTTATCGAAATCGAGCACCGCCGTTTTTTTCCCTGCAAAAATCGAAGTGCCCGTGATGGCGGGGAGCCAAGCATCCTGAATGCTTTCATCGGCCTCCGATTCTGCGGTGACGACGACGGCGTCGAGATTTTCCGTGGCCTGAGGCGCGTTATTTTCCTGAGCGTGCAGCAAAGCCGCACCAAAAGTGAGGGGAAGGACGATGGGATAAAGGAGCAAATGATTTCGCATGGCGGAGCTGTTATTGAGATTCAATCTCAATAGAGCAAGAAAAAAGTGATGGAAAAGAGAAAAATGTGGAGATTTCGGGCTAGTGGCTCGAACGGATGAGGGCACTTCCGATGGGAGTTTCGCATGAAAACGTCGTTCTATCACGCGCAAAACACCTCGCTCAAAACTGTCATGCCTTTCCGCTGATCGGCAATCGCGTAAGGCGATGACTTTTACGAGACAGAGGGCTGCATGATTTTTCCTTGCAATATCAGTTAAAAGCCTGTTTTTTCAATTTGTCAAATCAGTGTGAAATATACCACAGCGTGATCCTCCTAATATATACTGTTCGGCTAAGAAAATGGGAAAAACGACAACAACACCAAGAGACCGCTTGTGTAACCTGCTCTGGTGGGTCGCATGGAGCATCGCCTTCGTCGCATCGATTCTACCCTTCGCTGCACATCATACACGACGGATAGAGGAACTGATCGAGCCCTTCCGTTTCGCAGGAATGCTCCTTCCTGCTCATCTACTCATGCTGAGATGGTTTGGCGAGCTGGCACCTTGGGTTCCAGGCTGCCTTATCACTGCTTTGCTCGTGTCGTTTTGGAGACCCGCATTCCGGAAGGAGCTATTTGGTGCAGCAATCGTTCTCGCAGCCGTATTCTTCGCCTTGTATGCGAGCTATTGCATCTTGCTACTCTCCCAACTACTTCCGGATCTGGCAGCGCAGCGGCAGCTAAGACAGCCTGCCGAACAGGCCGTGGATGGCAACCCACACTAGCCCTTTTGTTCTCGATGATCTCACGTAATTCCAATGAAATAAGGGACAGCCACATTATGTGGACACATTATGTGGATACTCATCGTTCTGCTAAGAAACATCCGGTGCCGCGCGTTCACATATTATGAAATATCTCAGCCTCGTGATTGCCGCATTAGCTACCGTTGCTTGCAGGGACACCGGTAGCGAAGAGCCTAGGGGCGACGAGTCCCATGAAAGTACATTCGATCAGTATGATCAGATTCTAGTCGAGGTCTGCGCTACTCCGGCAACTGATAGAGCTGAATATATGATTGATGTGCGCAACTACGGTCACGGGAAAGTAACTTTCTGGCGAGAGGTTACGCAGCAGTGGTGCCTAATTGAAGATTCAATCAGCCCAGCCAAGGGTTGGCATGAAGAAACGACTTCAAATCATGCCGTTGGATCATTTGATCTGGAGCCTGAGCAAGAGTTCCAGATGACAGCAATCCCAGCAGCCAGATCAGGAGTAATCTTGCGGTTTGGGGTTGTATTTATGTGTCAGGACCAAGACGAGTTCCGGAAACTCGTAGTTTGGAGTAATCCTGTGAATCCCGAGTCCGCGCCATGGAACCAGAAGACAGAACAAGCTGACACTGGGCAACCCGCTAACCGCCCTGAGTCAAAGCCGGACGGTAGCGACAAACCTCAACCTGAAGCGGAGGGGCGCTCCCGGTAGCGGGTTGCCAAGCCAATACGTTAGTCGCAAAAAATGAAAACCATTCTATTGTCAATAATCTTACTTTGCGTCTGTGGTCTCGCAGACGAAGAGAGCAATCGCCTCTCGTCTAAGGAAATCAAACAGGACCTGAAAATCGAAGCCCTCCATTTGGATATTTATCTTGTCGTTCTTCCAACTACCAACCGAATTGCAAAAGGCGACGACGTGGACTTGAACGTATACGTCGTCAACGACAGTTCGCAGGCGATTGATTGCCCGCCATCAACCGATATTGACCATGATGGATATTCAGATACGCCTAGAACCCTTTTCCCGAGGTGTTTCCGATTTAATGGACAAGAACTCGAGAGTTTTGGAGATGGACACGAAGCGCGTCTTCTCACGGATATGGGACAGTCAAGAATCGGCCGGAATATGTCGAAGCACTATAAGTTCAAATGGAAGTGCTCATCTGAAAATTTTGATGTGATCACTCTGGATGTTGAGCTCTTTATAGCAGGCAAGCTTCGCAGGGGAACCGTGACTTTTCTCCCAAAACGCCAACAAGTCGGCGCTGGGCAACCTGCTACCCGCCCCGAGTCGAAGTCAGAGGGTAGCGACAAACTTCAACCAAAAGCGGAGGGGAGCTCCCGGTAGCGGTTAAAAGGCCTTTGACGGCAGCCAAATAACATGATCACGAATCCAAATTACGGTCTTCGAATGATGGTGGTATTCTCAATGATCACAACGAGTTTCGTTGATGGCATTGAGTGGTATAAAGATGCTTCAATCACTTACATTGAAGAAGACAGCTACTTAAAGTCCGTCAAGGAGTGGCATTCTGACGAGTATCTGCGTGCAAAAGGAGTAATCAACATGAAGTATTATGTCGACTCGGCTATAGTTGATGCTCTACCTGAACGAATCAAGAAGCTCAAAATTGGCATGAGCGAGGATGATGTGCAAAATCAGTTATCCGAAGGATTTTTCTATGCGTGGGCATTGAATACGGCCTCCCAAGGCATGACCCCCATACCGGAAGGAACAAAACCAAAAGAAATTACATTTCAATACAAATTGACCGAGATCAATCAACAACGATCAGCCCAGCGAAGTCGTTTTGATCTCCTCATTCACTGGAAATACAATTATAACAAGGATGGCTTTACGATGACTTATTTAGATGCAAAACTAATCCAACCGCGAAAAGGCTAAGAATCAAGGCACATCCAACGTAATGGATAGCATTTGTGTCATACAAAACTGACACGGTGCGACAGGTAGCATGGGCCACAGCATGATTGTCGAATTCCTAATGAAAAAATACATCATCCTCCTGCTTTTCTGCTTCTTCACGAGTTTAGACACGAGCGATGCCGTCGAGGACAAGGTGCTTTACTCTTCTCTCGATGGCTCGAATGCAGTCAGGAACATCGGCGACACAGCAAAGGGCGATCACCATTTTCAGATCGTGAGTCGAAGCGGCGAAGCGCTTCTTTCGTCTGTGAAGCATCCTGAGTTGGAGTCAGGTTCGTTTGCCGAAAACATTTCTTGGTCGGCGGATGGACGATATGTGGCATTTAGCGTTAGGACGAGCGGACCATACATGTATGATACGTTTCTCTTTTCGGTGCGATCCAAACAGCTGATCCTTGTGCCAACTGATGATAACGATTACCAGACGCGACCAATCCGCTGGCACAACAATCATACCTTGATCATTCAAACAAATGGCCCGTTCGGAGAAAAGGCCACTGAGGAATCTGTAGCAGCAGCGTATCGATACCGCAGGACGATTCGAATTTCCGAAAGCCCATTGCAGTTGGAGACACTTTATACAACTCCGCGCAGTAAAGCCCAATAAAGAAAAAGTTGACGTATTGAGACCAGACAGCAGAATGGTAAACAACAGAATGGATCAGCCGAACGCGTGACTGGGATTTCGTCAAATTTTTCCTGGGTAAATCATGATTTGATGAGGCTGCATGATTTTGCAAAGTTCCCGCGATGCCAGTGGTTTTGATTGTGGTTTGGGATGGGGGCTGCTAGGATGTCTTTTATGAAACGCGCGGGAGCACCGGTTGATGATTTTTCCCAAGATGCCTGGCTGGAACCGTGGCGTGGGGTGTTTATGGAGCGCGGCGAGCGGATTGCAGGCATCGTGCGCGAGATTGGTGGGGATTTGGCGGACTTTGCGCAGGGGCACAAGCACTTTGGCTTGCATCGCCGAGCGGATGGCGCGTGGGTGTATCGCGATTGGGCGCCGAATGCTACGGCTTTGGTGCTGGTGGGTGATTTTTCGAATTGGCAAGAGCGTGGGGAATTTTTCGCGCAAGCGCAGGGCAGTGGGTGTTGGGAATTGGTTATGCCCGCGGAGGCATTGCAGCACGGTCAACATTATCGGGTGAAAATGCATTGGCCAGGTGGTCAAGGTGAGCGATTGCCGGCCTGGGGCCGACGCGTGGTGCAAGATCCTGCGACGAATGTTTTTTCGGCACAAGTGTGGGAGGAAATCCCGCATGTATGGAAACATGCGACGCCGAACAACCAAGTGCCGCCGATCATTTATGAAGCGCATGTGGGGATGTCGTCGGAGGCGGCGGGGATCGCCACGTGGTCGGATTTCCGCGAGCACATGCTGCCACGCATCGTCGGTGCTGGTTACAATACCGTGCAGTTGATGGCGGTGCAGGAGCATCCGTATTATGGGTCGTTTGGCTATCATGTGGGTTCGTTTTTCGCGCCGTCATCGCGATTCGGCACGCCGAATGAGCTGAAGGAGTTGGTCGATGCCGCGCATGGTATGGGCTTGCGGGTGATCATGGACTTGGTGCACTCGCATGCGGTGCGCAATGCGGTGGAGGGGATCTCGCACTACGATGGCACGCCGTATCAATTTTTCCACGATGGTGGACGCGGCTACCATGAGGTCTGGGATTCGCGGTGTTTTGACTATGCGAAACCACAAGTGCGGCACTTTTTGTTATCGAACATCCGCTACTGGCTGGAGGAGTATCAATTTGATGGATTCCGTTTTGATGGTGTGACCTCGATGTTGTATCGGGATCATGGATTTGGTGCGGGCTTTGGCGGCTATGGTGATTATTTTCATGGTCGAACCGATGAGGATGCAATCGACTACTTGACCTTGGCGACGCGCTTGATGGATGAATGGAAGCAGCAGAGTATGGCGATCGCGGAGGATGTGAGTGGCATGCCGGGGTTGTGTGCGCCGCGCAAGCAGGGCGGTTGCGGATTTCACTATCGCTTGGCAATGGGTGTGCCGGACATGTGGTTCAAGTGCGCGGAAGACATGCGTGAGGAGGACTGGCACATGGGCTGGATGTGGGGAGAATTGACCAATCGCCGCGCCGATGAGCGGATCATTTCCTATGTAGAAAGCCATGATCAGGCGATGGTCGGCGGCAAGTCCTTTCTTTTTGCGATGGCAGATGCCTCGATCTACACAGGGATGGAAATCCATTCCGGCGACCTGCGGGCAGAACGCGCAGTGGCCTTGCACAAGATGGCGCGCTTGGCGACGCTTGGCACGGCGGGACACGGCTATCTGAACTTCATGGGCAATGAATTTGGGCATCCAGAATGGATTGATTTCCCGCGCGAGGGCAACGGCTGGAGCTACCAACATGCGCGGCGTCAGTGGAGTTTGCGAGATCGGGAAGATCTGCGCTACAAAGGGCTCGGCGACTTTGATGGAGCGATGATGCAATTGCTGCGCGAGCCCAAATGGTTTGATGCCAAGGCGGAGCATGTGAGTGAGCACAACGATGATAAGACGCTCGCGTGGAAACGCGGTGATTTGCTGTTTGTGCTGAATTTTCACGGGACGCAATCGTTTAGCGATTGGCCTGTATGGGTCGAGAGTGGTGTGTGGCAATTGGTGCTGGACACGGATGCCGCACAGTATGGTGGTCATGATCGCGTTGCTGCGGATCAACGATTTACTGTGGCGACGGAGAATGGTAATTTCGGGAAATTGCGGCTCTATGTGCCGAGCCGCACCGGCTTAGTTTTGCGTAAAGTATTCTAAAAATGAAAGATTTGGCGTAATTTTTCCAATTTCCTGCTCGCTACCCTTCTTTTTGCCTTGCACTAGCGGATGGCTTCGCTAGTTTTCTCCAGCACAGTCGTCGCGCGTGCCTGTGCATCCCTTCATTTGAACCAAGCAGATCTTCTCAACTTTTCATGAAACGCATCACACTTCTCTTGATCGCCGCCTGCTGCCTTCTGACGACTTCTTGTTGCGGCAGCAAATCTGTAGATGCACCGTCTACACCTACTTATAAGACCCCTACCCTGTGATTCTCCCCCACTTTTTTAACAACCAAAAAACTACTACAACCATGACCCGCACATTGACACTACTCGCCTTGGCTACCACAGCCTTGTTGTCCAACTCCTGCTCCTTCTGCTGCACCAGCGACTCGAAAGCACCCTCGCTTCGTTCGCTCCCAAAGTTCAAGAATCTCCCTTCGGCTCCCACTCCTGAAGTGATCACGAATTCCCCTTCAGCTCCCACTCCTGAAGTGAGCGACGAGAAATAATTTACTTTTCTCTTTCTCTGACAAGCAGACCTTCCTCCGCGGGAAGGCCTGCTTTTTTTTGCTCTAATTTTCGAAAGAATTCGCATTTTGTCACGGTTCCTGCTTTTCGAATTGCCGAAGATCCTACACAATCCACTCATGTCCAATCCTTGCTCCACTCTCCGCTCCTTGCTACTCGCTAAATCCGTGCGCACCGGCACATTCACCTTAGCCTCTGGAAAAACTAGCGACCTTTACATTGATTGCCGCGTCACCGCGATGGATGCACATGGCGCAAACCTCGTCGGCGAAGTTGGTTGGCAAGCTGTAAAACATTACATCGCCGAGCACAATCTGCAGATCGATGCCATCGGCGGCATGACCATGGGCGCCGACCCCATTTCGCTCGCTGTGGGTATGACTTCTGCACGCGATGACTCAGCACAAGCCTTGCAAGTTTTCACCGTGCGCAAAGAGCCAAAAGGCCATGGCCGCGGCAAGCAGATCGAGGGAAATTTTTCTGCAGGTAACACCGTGATTGTTGTCGATGACGTAATCACTACTGGCGGTTCTACACTCAAGGCCATCGATGCCATCGAAGCCGAAGGCGGAAAAATCGCGTTCGCACTGGTCCTGGTCGATCGCGAAGAAGGAGGACGCGCAGCCATCGAAGCCCGAGGCATTCCAGTTCTCGCTCTCTACTCGCGCAGCACGCTGCTCGATTGATTTCCACCCCTATGATCTCACGCTGCAAAGAAAAATACGCACCCTCCACGCTGCTACGCCAGTATTTGCATCGCTTTGCCCGCCAGCTTGAGATTCCCATGGTCTACGATGATCTATGCCGCTTCGAGGGCGTATGCCCCTACGAAGATCCATTCGGCAACGAGACGCTGTGGATGACAGTGATGTATGGTCAGGAGCTGCGCGAGTCACTCCGCGCACGACTCATTCGTATCTATACCGAACTAAAAATCGGCGGTGAGAGCGGCCTACACGAACACCTTTGTGTGGATCGCATCGACTTCGGAGATTTTGGAAATTCCAAACCGTTCCGCATTCGCATCACCAACCTCTACAACGACAACTCCGATTACTTTTACGTCAAACAAGCTGATGCCTCACGCATCTATGGTCTCGAGCTTGAGCATATCCTTTCACCGAATCGCATCAACTATCTCGTAAATGGCAATACCTTGATCGAAGAGCATATCGCTGGCGTTCCAGGCAATGTTTTTCAACGCGACTACTTGAAACGGCCCGAGCTCAATCGTGTAAGGATTGCCAAGGAATTCACCAAATTCAACGAACGCTGCTTCATTCGTTTGTTAGGCGATATGCGCAGCGTCAACTACGTCGTCGACATCACGCCAGACTTCGAGGAAGTGCAGTACCGCGTTCGCCCCATCGACTTCGACCAACAATCCTACGAAGGCAATGGTCACACCTATCTCGCCTATCACTTCGATTCGAATCGCGACGTCACCCGCCTGGCATTCAAGGAGCTCAACCGCCGCACGATCGCGCAATATGTCGAAGAAGAACGCTCGCAAATGGCCCGCCGCGCACGCGTCGAAAGCACCCGCCTCAAGGCCCTATTCGGTATCATGCGCCGCGAGGATCTCGCGCCGCGTCATCACGTCACCCGTCTCGCCAAAGACCTGATGAAATACCACAAGACTGATCTGTTTCATGGCTGTGAAACCATGGGCGACCTCACAGCAACACACATCACCCACATGCTGGGACTCTGATTTTACCGTATGAACTTACAAAAATTGTTAGACGCAAACAAAGACTGGGCCGAATCAATCATTGAGGGCGACCCGTATTTTTTCCAACGCCTCGCCGACCAACAAACCCCCGAGTATCTGTGGATCGGATGCTCCGACAGCCGCGTCCCTGCCAACCAAATCACCGGCCTCGCTCCGGGTGAAATTTTCGTGCATCGCAACGTTGCAAACATCGTGCAGGAGAC
>Ga0208597_1001197_pt1 | contig 10057 bp, 11 predicted proteins | sample LakMenEpi05May12_FD_150673 | JGI IMG/M metagenome (GOLD analysis project Ga0208597, IMG submission 150673) | Freshwater microbial communities from Lake Mendota, WI - 05MAY2012 deep hole epilimnion (SPAdes) | ecosystem: Environmental > Aquatic > Freshwater > Lake > Epilimnion/Euphotic zone ...
TGTTGGATAATGTAGGGCAACTCATTAAAATACAATTCTTTGTCTTCCCAAGAAGTGGTAAATTGACACATTAGGTTCAATATGTGTTTGCGTATAATCAAATCTTCGTTGGTTAGCAAATGTCCTCTGTAAACAGGTAGTTCGTTTTGCTCCAATTTGGCGTAGTATTCTTCGACTGTTTTTACATTTTGTGCAAAACTATACCAACTATCACTAATAGAAGAAACGCCCAAACCAATCATAACCTGCGTTTTAGACGAAGTATAGCCCATAAAATTACGGTGCAGTTTTTCATCTAAAAAAGATTGGTACATACTGTCACTCGCAAGTGCAAAATGATCCATTCCAATTTCATGGTAACCGTTTTGACTCAGTAATTTTTTGCCTTCTTCGTATAGTTTACGCTTTTCATCATCTATTGGTAAATCTTCATCGTTAAAACCGCGTTGTCCGTTGCCTTTTATCCATGGCACATGTGCATAACTGTAAAACGCCAAGCGATCGGGTTGTAGAGAGTTGGTTTTATCAATAGTATCCATAACGTCTTCAAGCGTTTGGAACGGTAAACCAAAAATTAAATCGTGCCCAATAGAAGTATAACCAATTTCTTTTGCCCAAAACGTAACTTTCGCTACATTATGAAACGGTTGGACACGATTTATGGATTGCTGCACTTTGCTTGAGTAATCTTGAACACCAAAACTTACGCGTCTAAATCCCAAGTCATATAAAGTTTGTAAATGTCCTCTAGTTGTATTATTTGGATGGCCTTCAAAACTAAACTCGTGATTACGTGCTTTTTTGGCTCTTTTAAAAATACCATTGATAAGTGTAGTCAAATTTTTTTGTGAAAAAAAAGTGGGTGTGCCGCCGCCCAAATGAATTTCTTTAATAGTAGGTTGTTCTGAAAGCAAATCGCAGTATAATTTCCATTCTTTTAGAATTGCCTCAATATAAGGATTTTCTACTTCGTGACGTTTGGTGATGCGTTTGTTACAGCCGCAAAATGTACAAAGGCTTTCGCAAAAAGGCAAATGTATATAAACGCTAATGCCTTCGGTAGTATTGCTTTCGTAAAAAGAGTTTTGGAGTGTTTCTTTCCAGTTTTCTACAGAAAATAAATTTTCTTCCCAGTAAGGAACAGTAGGGTAGCTAGTGTATCGTGGACCAGGAACATTATATTTTTGTATTAAGGAGACGGACATGAAATACTATCTTTTAAGGTACAAACTTAATTTTATCAATTTGAATAAAAAATGATAAATATCATGTGAAGGTTCGAGTTTAGAAATACGAGGTACGAAGTTTTGGTTTAGATTGCAGAAAGTAGATTTCTATAATTTAACATCCAACACCCATCATCTAACATCTAACAAAAAACCCCGAAGTCTATACGTTCGAGGTTTCTGAATTATTTTAAAGAAAAAACTATTCTGCTTTTAGATTGCGAAGTTGTTTTAATTTGTCTTTTAAAACCGCTAATTCTTCTTTGTGTTTTGCGATGTTTTTACGTACTTCTAACACAATTGAATTTTCTTTTTTGGCATTTTTTGTATTGGTAAAAAACTGAATGTTGTTTTCCAATTGGAAAATTTCGCTCTGCACTTCGTCAATTTTACGCATTAAGAAAACTTTTTCGTTTTCTAATTTTCTCGAATCGTCAGAACCAGCTAATTGCTCGATACGATTGTTGAAACGCATCATGTCGGTTTCTTTTTTGCTCAAGCTTAATTTTTCGAATAAAACATCTAATATTTTATTGAATTTTCCTTCGATATGTCTTCTGCCAAAAGGAACTTTACCAAAGCCTTTCCAATTTTCGATATGTGCTTTGATAGCATCTAAATCTGTTTTGTGATCGCCTGTCATTTCAAAAGCACGCAAAGTTTCAAGGTATTCTTTTTTCTTTTCGAATGCTTCAACTTCTTCTGTGTTTTCTTCAGTTTTGTTTTCTTTTAATTTGTCAAAATAATGATTGCAAGCCGTTCTAAATTCAGCCCAAATTTTATCAGAGAATTTTCTTGGCACATGACCAATAGTTTTCCATTCATCCTGAATTTGTTTCATAATTGGCGTAGTTGCGGCAAAATCTGTACTGTTTTGCAATTCAACTGCTTTGGTAACTAAGGCTTGTTTTTTGGTCAAATTATCAGTTTGATCTTTTTTAATGTCTTTGTAAAAAGAATTTTTAAGCGTATTAAAATTACGAACCGCCGTTTTGAATGTCGACCAAGTTTCTTCGTTTACTTCGCTAGGAACTTTTCCTGTTGAGAAAAATTCGTTGCGCAACGCTTCTACTTTTGCCACTTGAGCTGCCCAAAGTGCATGAGAATTTACTTTTTCGGTAGCTAAAACTTCAATTTGGGCAATAATGGCTTTCTTTTTCTCTAAATTTTCAGTTTCACCAGCACGCAATTTTTCGAAAATAAGTTCGCGCTTGTCGTGCATAATTTTGGTCAATTCGCTGAATTTATTCCAAATTTCCTCACGGTGTTCTCTCGAAACAGGACCGATTTCTTCTTTCCAAATTTTGTGTAAATCTTGCAATTCACGGAAGGCTTTGTTCACGTCTTCCATTTGTGTTAACTCTTCAACACGAGCAATAATTTTTTGTTTTTGTTCCAAATTATGTTTGAAATCAATATCTCTAGCTTCTCTGTCTAAGTGAAGAAAGTCATAGAAATTCTCCATATGAAAATGGTAATTATTCCAAACGTGGTTGTATTTATCTTTAGGAATTGAGCCAGCATTTTTCCAACGATCTCTAATGTCGTTTAGCTGTTTAAGCGAATTAGTAATATTTCCTGGATTTGTGACTAAGTTTTTCAATTCTTCAACAAGCACCAATCGATTTTGAAGGTTGGCTTCAAGATTAGATTGTAAACTTTTGTAATGTTTATTTTTTCTATCTCTGTAATGAGAATATATTTGGTCAAACTTAGTTTTTAGTGGAAAATGATATTCAAAATCCTCAGTTGTATCTGGATTTTCGGCATTAAATTCTTCCTTTTTCTCATCAATAAAATGATGGTATTTTGCCAAAAATGATTTTTTTATTTCTTCAACGTGCTCTTTTACAGCCATCACCTTCTCGTTTTCAGCGATTTTTTCAAGTGTATCAACAAGAGCTTCCATCGACATGGCTTCATAATCTTCCATAGGAATTTCATGACGTATGGTTTCATCTTCGCTTTCGGCAGCGTTGGTTGCAGCTATTTCATTGATAGCAATGATGCTTTTGTCAACTATTTTTAGCGAATCGTTAGCTACTTGCTCATCGGTCAATTCAGCGATATTATCTTCTTTAGTAGCTTCAACTTCTGGAGCTGGTTCGACAATTTGTTCTGTTAAAGTTGTTTCTTCAGTTTCTACAACTTCGTGCATTTCAGGAGTCGTTGCTTCTACAGCATTGTTTTCAGGGTTTCCATCTGCTAGATTTTCGTTACTAGGCAGGTTATCATTCTTTTCTTCAGACATTTTTTTAAATGTGTAAGGTTTATAATTATACGATATAATAGGGCGAAAGGTAGTAAACACCTAACAAAATTCAAAACAATTAGAAAAATTAAACCAAATAAAAATGAAAAAGCATCATTAAAGAATTTTCTCTAACAATGCTTTTATAAAAGTAGTTACAATTTTTAGACACAAATTTCAGAAGTTAGTACATATTGTTAGCTTCTATTAGTACACAAATAATTGCAGATAGTAATTTTAATTTGTGAAAATCTTTTTTTAGAATTTTTGCTTCGTGTAAATTTGTGTAATTCGTTTTTAATTAAAAAAACTAGTTATTTAGATCAAAATCTTCCAATTTTTTATCTTCTAATTTGTTATTATGCAATACAACAGGTTTACTGTTTTTTCGCATTTTGATATTCAAAAACTCTACAAATAATGAGAAGAAAATGGCAAAATATAAGTATCCTTTTGGAATGCTATGTATTTCTACATCAGAACCAAAGCGGAAATGCGCTAAGTGAGAACCTTCAGCTAAAAGCATTACACCTATTAAGATTAAGAATGACAAACCAAGGATTTGAATAGTTGGATGCTCATTTACAAACTTGCTCACAGGCCCTGCAAATATCATCATGATAACGATAGAAATTACGATTGAGATGATCATAATTTCAATAGCTCCTTCATATCCAAAACCACCTTCTGCGGGCGATTTCATACTTATCATTCCAATAGCTGTCAAAATACTATCGAAAGAGAAAACAATGTTTAGCATTGCAATTTGAAAAACGGCACTTGATAAACTTGAAGCCGATTTTCCTGAAGCACTTTCCTCTTCTCCTTCCATTTTGTGATGAATTTCAGAAACTGATTTATATAACAAAAACAATCCACCACCAAAAATAATAAGACTTTGACCCGTAATTCGTGCTTCAAAAAAGCCCCAATTGATTGGTAAAAGTATTTGTTGTAAACTTAAAACCCATGAAATTCCGAATAATAGTATTATTCTAAAAACCATTGCTAGCAATAAACCGATTCTTCTGGCTTTTGGTTGATCTTCGGCTTTCAATTTTCCTGAAACGATTGATAGAAAAACGATATTGTCGATTCCTAAAATAATTTCTAAAAAAGTTAGGGTTAATAAAGCTATCCAAGCATTTGGGTTTGAAATTAATTCGAGCATTTTGTTTTTAAATTTAGTTTGTAAATGTTGTTAAACGTAAGTTAGTCAAGTTTTGTTACAAAACCTTGTTGTTTTTTTGCATCGCCTACAAACGAGAATTCAAAGGTGTATGTTTTTTCTTTTGTGGCAACAATTTTCATACTAATAGCTTTTTTTTCTGTATTGTTTTTAGGATTGATTTTTTGCAAAATAAATTCACAATCATTAATCCATCTTACCGAAGCAGAATCTGTTTTCCCTTGAAAGTTTTCAACTTGAAGTTTGTCAGTTCGTTCGAATGTTGAAGTTATTTTTTTGCCATCAATTTCTTTAGTAAATTCAAATTTACCTGTTTTAAAATCGGTACAATTGCATTCTGTTTTAGTGGGCATACAAGAAATAAGTGTAAGCAAAAATAGGATAAGAATTGGTTTCATTTAGTTTTTATTAATTGTTAAAATTACTCTATTTTTAAATCATATTTGTCTAACAAATTCGGTATCCCTTGCAACGAAAATTTTGCTTTTTTTATCGAATTGAATTCGGGATCAATTTTGAAATTATGAGAAGTGGTAAAATCGACTTCTTTAAGTTCACTTTCGTTAAAAATGGCATTGATAAGATTGCAATTATCAAAAACAGAATTGGCTAAATTGGATCCAATAAAATTTACTTCTTTTAGTGAACAAGAAATGAAATTGGTTTTGGACATTTTTTTATTGACAAACGAAGCATAATCTAATGTAGAATCTTGAAAATGAACACTGAATAAAAAATCGGTGCATTCGTGAAAAGCGATTCCTAGTAATTTGCAGTTTTTGAAAGTTACCGTTTTTAGACTTGCATTTTTGAGTTTCGACATTGCTAAATTGCAATCGATAAACTCGCAATCTATAAAAGTTGTTTCGGTAAAATTGGCATTAGAAAAATCACAATTTTTGAACGTACAACCGTCAAATTCGCGATTGGTAATCTTGGCGTCGAGTAGAATTACTTTTTCAAAAGTGGTGTTGATGTATAGAAGCTCGTTCATAATTAATCATTAAATAATGCTTTCATAATAGTTTGTAAGCCTTTGTACATAAAATAAACAGCTAATCCTGAAAGAAAAATTCCGACTGCTAAAACAAGATAATGCCAAACATTTTGCTTATTGATAAAGGCGTTATAAATTACCGATGGACCAATAAAAAGTAGTGGTAAAGCAAAAACTAAATATTTGATTCCTTTGGATAAAACAGTTCTATTGGTTGACATTTTTTTACAAATTATAATTATCTACAGCTTTTCGAACGCTTCCATATTTTGAAAGCAGTATTGCGGCTTCATCGTAACTAACTGTGATTTCGCTCATAATCATTTTTACGCCTCTATCAACCAATTTGTCGTTGCTTAGTTGCATATCGACCATTTTGTTGCCTTTTACTTTTCCGAGTTGTATCATGGTTGTTGTTGAAATCATATTTAGCACCAACTTTTGAGCAGTTCCTGCTTTCATTCTTGAACTTCCAGTAACAAATTCTGGACCTACAACAACTACTATTGGAAAGTTGGCTACCAAGGCTAATGGACTTCCTTCGTTGCAAGTAATACAACCAGTTACGATGTTATTTTCGTTGCATTTTTCCAAACCTTTGATAACATAAGGTGTTGTGCCAGAAGCTGCAATTCCGATTACAACATCAGTTGAAGAAATGTTTTGTTCTTGCAGATCGAGCCAAGCTTGTGTTGTATTGTCTTCGGCGTTTTCAACTGCACGACGAATCGCCTTGTCGCCACCAGCTATAATTCCGTTTACTAAATCAAATGGAACACCGAAAGTTGGTGGGCATTCTGATGCATCGACAATTCCTAATCGACCAGAAGTACCAGCACCGATATAGAAAAGTCTTCCACCCAATTTCATTTTCTCAACAATTTTGGTAACCAAAGGCTCAATTTGAGGCAAAGCTTTTTCAACTGCTAATGGAACGGTTTTGTCTTCGTTGTTGATATTTTGCAATAATTCGGCCACCGACATTTTTTCTAAATGTTCGTATTTGGATGATTGCTCCGTTGTTTTAATAAAATTCATAACCAATTATTCTTCATATCGTTGAATTTCTCTATCGTAAAATTCGTTGGCAAGAGTAATCAAGTTTTCCATTTCGGCATTAAGTTCGGCTTCGTCAAGATCTTCATCTTCTTCCATAAACTCTACTTCATCATCTTTTAGATTAATGATAAAACGAGGATAATCAAGGTGAATGATAAAAATATCTTCAGGAAAATCGGTGTTATCGCCTAGAACAAATTTTGGTAATTGCATTGTTTTTTTTTTTGATGTTATGAAAGATTTTTAAACTTGAAGATGGCTCCAGTTTTCGCCTGTTCTTATGCGCCAAAGTTGTTGTGTACTTATATTGAATTGTTTGGCAATTAATGTTAATCGTGTTTTGTTGTCTTCTCGTTTTAACATTTTTTTGATACGAATAACTTGTGTAGAAGTTAGTTTTCTACCATCTGCTTTTTTATTATATTCGATTATAAATTGCTTAGCTTTAATAACTAAAGGATTTTTGCTATGATGTGCTGTTAGTTCTTTTTGATTTGCCCATTTTAGGTTAGATACATGGTCATTAACTTTGTTAAAATCTAAATGAAGCACAAATCGTCTTTCATCATCTGGAGCTTTTTCGATGAAATACATAGCAACGAGTCTGTACATAAACATATGGACTGTTTTGCGTTTACCATCTGTATATACGGCATATTTCCATATTTTATAACCCTCTAGCATACTTCCTCTTAATTCTTTTCCTTCCAAAGTGTTTTCAGTATAACTTACAAGACGACCATAATTAGAAATGGCATAATTTAATTTTAAGCTTTCTGGAACAAAAATTTTTCTAAATTCCTCACCTCTTAAAAGTTGAATCATGATAAAATTATTTTGTATTAATTAATTTTTTAGTTAGAAAGTGAAAGCGAATATACAAAAAAATTGCTGCAAATGATAATCCTGCTAAAAGTCCTATCCAAACACCAACAGCTTTTAAGGATGTATGTTCGCCAAGATAGTATGAAATAGGAAAGCCAATAACCCAATAGGCTACAAAAGTTATATACATTGGAATTTTTACATCTTGTAAACCACGTAAAGCACCAAGAACTACTACTTGAATTCCGTCTGAAATTTGAAAAACCGCAGCTACTAGTAATAACTTGGCAGCAATAGCAATAACTTCTTTATTGTCTATAAGTTGCGCTTGATTTTCCATATTTAGAAAAATATAGGGCAATGAATTATGTAAAAGCACAAACAATATGGCAAATATAATTTCGATAAAAATAGCTAATAAAAATATTGAACGTGCCACAATTACCAAATTTTTATAATCTTGATTTCCTTTTTGATTTCCAACTCTAATCATGGCTACAACGCTTAATCCCATGGCAAACATAAAAGTCATTGAAGCTAAGCTCAAGGCAATTTGATTAGCGGCTTGACTTGTTTTTCCAATATTTCCACAAAGCCAAATAGCAGCTGTAAAAAGTACCACTTCAAAAAGCATTTGCATTGCAGATGGAAATCCTAGGTTGACAATTTTAGAGATAGTTTCTTTTTTGATTTCATTAAAACTGAATCCTTGAAAATAGTTTTTTAGTTTTTCTTGTTTGGCTAAAATAAAGTGCATAAAAACAACCATAGCTATACGAGAAATTACCGTTCCTAAACCGGCACCGATGATTCCCATTTTTGGAAAACCCCAAACGCCATATATTAAAACATAATTAAAAAAGACATGTATAATATTTGCCAATACAATTGCATACATCGAATATTTAGTCAATGATAATCCGTCTGCAAATTGTTTATAACCCTGATATATAATAAGAGGAACAAGCGAAAAAGCAACCCAATCAAGATAGGGCTTGGCTAAGGTTATTACTTCTTTTGGTTGTTGTAACAATTCCATAATTGGTTTGGCAATTACAACTAACCCGAAAAGTACAAAACCTAAAATGGTGCATAAAAATAACCCGTTGTGAAAAACCAATCGTATTTTACCCTTTTTGTTTTCGGCATCCGCTTCGGCAATTATTGGCGTTATGGCTGTTGAAAATCCGATACCTATTGACATAGCTACAAAAATTAAACTGTTTCCTAATGAAACAGCAGCTAGTTCAGTTGAACCTAACTTGCCCACCATAATATTATCGACAATTGCTATTAAAGTATGGCCAACCATTCCTAGAATAACTGGATAAGCCAGTTTAAGGTTGTATGAAAACTCTTTTGTATAGGTAGATAAGTTCATTTTATTATTTAATTAATCCCAACATTCCATTAGTAGCAAGTCACCTTCTATATGTTCGATTTTTACAATTCCATCTTCTATTACGTGGTTGCTACTACCAGTTCGGTAACCTATTGTAAGTTCTTCATTCTTTAATGGGTAAAATAAGTTTTCGGTTGTTATTCCTGTTACTTTTCCAATCGGAATAAGAGAAATTGGTGTTTTTGCAGTGTACCATTTTTCAAATTTTGTTGGTAATAAATACACTTTTGAGTAATCGTCTAGAATAACAATTTTCAATTTATTTCTGTAACTTACAATATTGGTGATATTTGTGATAGTATGATCGGCTCTTTTACCCGTTGCCCATACAACATTTACGGCTTTGTGTCCTTTTTCTATTAAATAGTCAAAGGCTTTTTCTAAATCGGTTTTGTCTTGGTTGGGTGTATGTATAATTTCTAGTGGAAACTGTTTTTCTTTGTAGAGTTCTGGATTAAAATTATCATCGAAATCGCCTAGTAAAACATCTATTTTTATGTCTAATTGTAAAACGCGGTCGATTGCGTTGTCTAGAACTATCACAATTGGTGACCATTCTAATAATTGTCCTAATAACTCATAACTGCATGCAGCACCATTGGCAATAATTAATGCTGGTTCTTGGTCGTCGCGAACAATGTGGTGGGAAGACATTATGATTTAGGATTTGTGATTTTAGATTTTTTATGAGTGCAAATTACGAACTTAATTATATGATTTCAAATGTTTAAATTTTATTTTTTTGAGGTAACATTTGGTATCGCTTTTTAATCATTGGTGTTTGCTTACGCAAACTTGTAGTTAATGGCGATTTCATAATTTGAAGTTTGAATTTTTAGCCGAGATAGTAATGGAAAGCAAAACCTTGTCATAAGTTTAGTTTTTCTTATTTTTTCAAAGCGACCAACGGAAGCTCTTGAAGAAATATAGAAAACTTCTTATAACAAGGTTTTCTTGGAATGAATAGCTTGATTAGCTACTCAATAGTATAAGAGCCTGTATCAATTTCTGATAAGTGAAAGTAACCTAGTGGATAATTGTCTGCATTATTTTGGTTTACAATATTTCCACGAAGAGTTGCCGGTGGAGTTGAAAAAGGACCTCCGCC
>Ga0208597_1001199_pt1 | contig 10051 bp, 8 predicted proteins | sample LakMenEpi05May12_FD_150673 | JGI IMG/M metagenome (GOLD analysis project Ga0208597, IMG submission 150673) | Freshwater microbial communities from Lake Mendota, WI - 05MAY2012 deep hole epilimnion (SPAdes) | ecosystem: Environmental > Aquatic > Freshwater > Lake > Epilimnion/Euphotic zone ...
TACCTTACAAGGTGATTATATCTCCTTTTTAATAAAATACATAAGTTTATTGATAACTTCCATATTTTTCTTTGATTGTTTCAACCTTTCAACAACGGTCTTTCTACTTGTTGGTCGAGGTAAAGATTTGTGTGATTTTGCCATTTGTTATATTTTATAATAAATATTAAAAAAATATTTTGTAGTTTAACTTATCTGACGTATATTCATATTATGAAAAATATGATGGTTCTCTTGGTTATGTTCATCCTCGGCGGTCAGGTAATGGGTCAGGTTATTCCTGTTGAATACAAAAACCTTCCTACAATTGACTTGTCAAACACATGGAACAAGAATTGTGGTTCTAATTTGGTGGCTAAACCATACCAAAAGTTTGTTATGAACCAAGATGAAACTAAATTGTATAACCAAATTGTTTCTAAAAAATACTACACCGTTGATGGAATCAAAAAATACTACTTGTTCATTCAAGGGGTTGTAACTATGGGTAATGTGAAATACGTTGTTTACACCGACACTTGGAATGACGAATCAAACTTCTACACTTACAGTGACTTCGTAAAACAACAATTCAAATCTGAAAAGTAAATCAGATTAACAGAAAGGTGTAATTTGGAAAATAGTATTTTCTAATGGTGCGTAGCTACCAATTTTGATTGACGGTGTTTGTTGCATATTTACATTGAAAGGTGTACCGTTTCGCATATCAATTATGTTAACGAGTATATTTCAGAATTGGATATTAAAGTCCTCCCTGGTGGGATGCTAGTTAAGTCTGATACTGGAATGGGCGCTACTCATTTCGAGCTAGTAAGCCATAGACATAGCATTGTTGTTGAACCTATTAGGGTAACAGCTGCGAGCAAAGTTCAATCAGCTAAAAGTGATACTCATAATCAGTAGGTGCTTGGTTCGATTCCAAGTGGGCCCACAAGAAGCCTCCTCGTCTAAACGAGGGGGCTTTTTTAACCGTTCAACATTCGTTCATCTCAATAAACTAAACTATCGATTCACAAATTATCTTTTTGTGAATCGATTAAAACGTGTTTCTTTTAATTAAATTTACGCTCGCAATCTGCGACCACAATTGGAAAAGACACTTCTTGAAATTTACTTGTTATCATCTGCTATTATTGGCACTTTGGTTGCAATGTATCTGTTTTTGAACCGCAGTAAGCATGACAACCAGTATCTAAGTAATCTATTGGGTATTATTATACTATGTAGTAGCTCACATTTTTTACGCAACTATTTAATTTCCAGTGGCTGGATTTTGAATTTCCCCTGGTATTACGGAACATTCTCATTCATCTATGTATTAGCGCCGCAAATAACCTATTTGTATGCCCGAGGCCTATTGAAGGACGAGTCACGATTTAATCGACGCGATTCCTGGCATTTATTACCTGCATTCATACAACTATGCCTTAGTATTCCATACATACTGAGTTCAAGGGAAACCAAACTCGGTTACGTTAGAGAACTTACCGGATCCAACAACTTTTTAAACAATACGCCTTTCAATGGTGTTCCCAACGGTTATTATTTCATGGTGGTTTTTAGTGGCATTGTGATTTATTCAATTTTGATACTCAAAGAAATTAAAAATGCCAAATTGAACCAAAAAGACCCATTTCAATTGGAAATATATCAGTGGGCTAGATTTGTATTTATTGCCAGTTTTGCAATGGCAATTTTCATGATAATCAACGTTATCGTTAAATCTACGGGCTCAAACGCAAATTTTTACCTAACAGCATTTGGACCTTTTTTATGGCTGCGCCTATTGTTGTTCACGATAATATTGATCAGCGTCGTTTTCTACAAACGATTACTTTGGGGATTGCCTAATTTCAAAAGAGTTTCATTAAGTATCTCAAAACAACTTGTCGCCATACCCAATACCGAATTAATCGATGCAGAACTATCAAATACAGAAGAAGACGGGCAATCAGAGCGTATATTATTGAATGAATCCCAAGTCAAACAATACCAACTTGTACTGTCGCAATTTTTCCAATCCCAGACCCATATTTATACTGAATTGGAATTCAATCTAACCCATTTGGCCCACCATACCAAAATACCGAAACACCACTGGGCTTATTATTTTCAGTATCACTCAGAAATGAGCTTCGTAGAATTGCGCAATAAAAATCGAATTGAATTCTCAAAGAACATAATGAGGTTACCGGCTTTCCGCAATAGAACGATCGAAGCAATTGGCAATGCCTCAGGGTTTGGCTCACGGGTCACCTATTTCAATGCCTTCAAAAAATACGAATCCATAACCCCGAGTGAATATTGGGAATCTCTAAAAAAGGATTCTACCGAAAATGCCCCTGGGCTTAATTAAGGCTCCTCAATTCCTCCCATTCTTGATTTTGAAATTCCTCTGGAAGCAATTTTTTGATTTTTGATTTCACATTTCTAATATACTGATCATTCAAATTCAGCACCGCACCAATTTCCTTGGGCTTGCTACCTATTACAGTAAGAATTAGGATTCTTCGTTCGGTTTGATTGAGCGTCGCCAACGACGGTATCTTTTCAAACAAAAAGTCGAAATCAGAATACGCCACATCATTCTGAACATCCGTCTCTGAAACCGATGTACTTAATTCAGACAATCTATCGAGCTCTTGCTTCAACATAAGCGCATCTGGATCTCTTGAAAAGCTAGAATTTTTGATTTTATCGGACAGTTTAGAGACTTGAAGTAACACTGACTTCGCCAGTGTTATTGTCTTTTCCTTTAATTCTTTTTCTTTTTGAAGTGTCAAAATTTCGTTCTCCTTGATTGCCGTTTCCAACTCAAAAATTTGACTTCGCTTTTTTCGGTTTCTCATTTTCAATCTCAGGGCAAAAATCAATGTGGCAATGATCACCAATGAGGAAAGTAAACCAATGAGAATGAGTCGGTTTTTTACAGACTCCTCCTCCATTACCCTTTGTTTGGTTGATAGTCTATAACTCAATTCCGCTTGCGCAATCTGATTCTCAAGATCGTGCACTTGAAGCGAATCTTTGGCCTTACTCAAATCTAACTGATAGCCAATACTACGATTTTTCCAAATTTCAGAACCCGATTTGTTACCCTTAATTTCCAATAAATCGGCAATTAATTCACAATACATAGTGGAACTGTAGTAATCAGAACCCGATTTCAGTTCCTTATCATAAATCGCGGTTAAGCTATCTAAATTTAAGTCAAATAACTTTTGATCCACCGCCTTCTGTATAATAAACTTCATTTCTACCACGGATCTTGGCTGATTCTGATAAATGAAAGGCGTAATATCTAACAAAGTCTTTGTTAATTCTGATTTCTTATTTTGGCCTAACATAGATTCTAATAAGTTTGAATAATAGTAAGGCAAATGAATTCCGGGTATCGACTTAAAGCGGACCAATTTTAGTACTGACTCTGATCTTTTAAATTCACCCTGCTGATTAAGCAAATATGCATAATTGATTTTAAGCAGCGTGGAACCATTGTTTGTAGAATCTGACATCCAATTGGATTGGTTATCCTCACACAATTTTATAGCCTCGGAATACTTACTTTCGGAGATTAAGGTTGCAACCAAATTGTTTATGAGCATCAAACTCACCTTCCCCTTTTTAGACCCCATCACATAGGCCTCAGAAAAATAGTACTTTGCCATTGAAGTAAGTTGCAAGTCAAAATAGGTAGTTCCCGCATTCAACGCAAAATTGTACATCATTGCAGAATCCCCTTTAACGCGTGAGTATTTATAACCATTCACAAACTCTTCCCTCGCACTGTCTATTTGGCCATTTAGGTAATAATAATTTCCAGCGTACTGATAAGCCATCAAGACATTGATATCGTCTGCGCCGCTAACATATTGCTTCCGCATATTATAATATCGTTGAGCACTATCCAACTGTCCATTAATCATTGCATCAAAAGCCCGATTCAAATACACGTAAGTGAACACTTTTGGGCTCTTCAATTCCGAAGCAAATTGATCCATCCTCTTAAGCAATTTCAAAGAGGAGTCTGTCAATCCACGCTTACCCAAAGTGCTTTGAGCATTACAGATCATAGAAATGTATTCCACAGGGTCATTTTCAACAGAGAAATAATGCCAAATCGAATCCACGTTAGTGCACTGACTAACAAAGTAATTGTCGCGTTCTTTTTTCCCTTGTGATTTCCCGCATGCAGTGAAATTAATTATAATAACACAACATAACCATAACATTGCTGATTGTCTAATTTTCATAATACTATACCAGATAAAACCTACCATTTTATAAAAAACAAAGGTAATACCATAACAAGTTATAATTTTCACATAAATAAAAATTTACCTTGTTTCATTTTGTAACAACACCCATAATTATACGTAACAAATTTTTATCAGTCAGACCGATTTTATTTTCTTGTTCTAGATTCGTGTTACAAATCATAGACAAATGGACCATTTTTACTACCTCTCACAATCTTCAAACATGGACGTCTTCGCCTCGCTCAAGTGTGAAATCACCAATTTGCAGAATATTCGTGCAATTGAAGAGATTACCAGCTTGAATGTAGATTACGAAAAAAATCCCCCTTTTGTATTTATTGACATTAGAGACATCGACGGTCCAATCAGCGCGTTGCTCGATCCTGAGTGCTTTGCGTACTATGTAATTATCGACAGTAATTATAACAATGCGCAAGATTGTTTGAGAATGGCAAGAGAAGTAAATATCCGTGACTATATAAATGCACCATTCACACAATACGAAATCCAAGATTGTATCGATCGTTTTTACCATTGCCTTGCATTGAGAAAAGCAGCTGATAAGAACAATCTTGTCATCAAGGAAAAAGGCGCACACATATATATCGAAACTCGTTCTATAAAATTGCTTGAAGGTTTTGGCTCTTATACGCGCATTCACACCGCCGATAAAATCTACATCGTCTCAAAGACAATTAAAAAGATCCTCGAATTACTACCAAATCAGTTCATTAGAACCCATAGGTCTTTTGCCGTGCACCAAAAGCAATTGCGTTCATTGATGGGCAATACCCTATTACTGCACAATGGCGAACAAGTGAAAGTTTCCAAATCGGGCCGTCAGGTCATTCTCGACCATTTCAACAAAGCGAGCTAAGAATTCCCCACTGAAGATAGTTTTGTATCTTCGCTACCGTGGAACCCAACGCTGGAATATCAGTGGTTATTATCGCTTACAATGAATCCAACAATATTGGTCGTTGTATCGATTCCGTGATTGGAATTGCCAATGAAGTCTTAGTGGTTGATAGTTTTAGCACCGACGATACGCATTCAATAGCCCACGACAAAGGCGCCCGAGTTATTCAACACACCTTTGAAGGCCATATACAACAGAAGAACTGGGCCAAAGACCAAGCAGCATTTGATTGGGTTTTGAGCTTGGATGCCGACGAATCCTTATCTACAGAATTACAAGAACAACTCACGTTGGCGATTGCCAATGGCCTCACGTTCGGAAAAGTTAAAGGATATACCTTTTCGCGCTTAAATCACTTAGCTGGCCAGCCCATTCGTGGTTGTGGGTGGTATCCTGACACCAAATTGCGACTTTGGGACCGACGGTGTGGTTCTTGGTCGGGCAGAAATCCGCACGATAAGTTTGTTTTAGAGAAAGGCTATTTATTGGGCTCGATATCTGGCGATATTCTGCATTTTACCTATTCCGATCTCACCGCCGTTAAGCAACAAGCCCTGAAATTTGGCAAAATTGGTGGACAGGCACTAGCGCATGAATTCACGAATCATCCGGGCTATTTCATTCAGCGACAAGGCTTATATTTTTATCTTTTGTTCAAGCTCCTCACCGCTGGCTTTGCGCGTTTTATCCGCAATTACCTACTCAAAGGCGGTTGGAAATTTGGCTCCAACGGATTGTTGATCTGCTTCTGGCAAAGCGTAGAAGTATCTTATAAATACGGATTTGCGTTGTTTGGGAAAGCAAGCAAGAAATAAACTTCCGGGAAAAATGTTGCAATCAAAAATTCATCCCCATTTAATAGAAGTAGGTTGCGATGAAGCTGGAAGAGGCTGTTTGGCTGGTCCTGTTGTGGCCGCGGCCGTGATCCTACCCAACGATTTTCACCATCCTTGGCTAAACGATTCCAAACAGGTTGGCAAATCGCATCGCAATGCCTTGCGTGATGTGATCGAGAACGAAGCCCTCTTTTGGGCCGTGGGCGTTTGCAGTCATGAGGAAATTGACCAAATCAACATATTGAATGCCAGTATTTTGGCGATGCACAGAGCCATCGAAAAATTGGGTACGATTCCAGAATTTATTGCCGTGGATGGCAATCGCTTTAAGCCCTACCCCAATATCCCGCATCAAACAGAAGTAAAAGGCGATGGCAGATTCTTGCACATCGCGGCCGCCAGTATTCTCGCAAAAACGCATCGAGATGAAATCATGGAAAGGCTTCACCAAGAATTCCCCCATTACGGCTGGAATCAAAACGCCGGCTACCCCACTTTGGCCCATCGCAATGCAATTCGTACGCATGGAATCACACCCCACCACCGCAAATCATTTCGATTACTGCCCGAACAACTCAGATTATTTTAACACCCCCTTGTTGGATTGATATTTTTGATTAACTTATTGACGAAAATTTGTCAACTTTTTAATCAATTAAATATGCGCAATCCTTCTACCTCCTCGATTATCACCCACATGGACCTCGACTCATTTTTTGTGAGCGTAGAGCGAATGCGCAACAGCGCCTTAAACGGAAAACCTGTCATCATTGGGGGCAACAGCGATCGCGGCGTGGTAGCTAGCTGCAGCTATGAGGTTCGCGCCTTTGGTGTACACAGTGCGATGCCGATGAAACAAGCCAAACTATTATGTCCGGAAGCCATCATTATTCGCGGAGATTCTCAACTATACAGCGATTATTCTAAGGACGTGACGGATATCATTGCCGAGTCGGTTCCGCTGTACGAGAAAAGCAGCATCGACGAGTTTTACATTGACATGACGGGCATGGATAAGTTTTTTGGGTCGTGGAAGTTGGCGATGGAGCTCAAGGATCGCATTTTAAAAGAAACAGGTTTGCCCATTAGCTTTGGGTTGGCAAGCAATAAAACGGTGAGTAAGGTCGCCACGGGAACGGCCAAGCCAGCAGGACAAAGAAAGGTGGATTACGGCGATGAAAAACCTTTCCTTGCTCCACTTTCGGTGAGGAAAATACCAGGGGTTGGCAACGAAACCTATCGCACACTGAGATCGTTGGGGATACAATACATCAAAACCCTGCAAGAGATGCCTATGGATTTGCTATCGAAGACACTCCAAAAACCCGGCATCGACTTATGGAAAAAGGCACAGGGGATCGACAATCGCAAAGTGGAACCCTACCAAGAACGGAAAAGTATTGGCACCGAGCGAACCTTTGAGAAAGACACGATTGATGTCGTTAAATTGCGCAACCTAATGAGCGCCATGGCCGAAAACTTGGCATACCAACTCAGGAAGGGCGATAAAATCTGTGCTTGCATCACGGTAAAGGTGAGATACAGCGACTTCAATACGCACACCTTGCAGGCGAAGATTCCTTACACCAGTGCAGACCATATCATCATTGCCAAAACCATGGAATTATTTGACCGTTTATATAGTCGACGATTACTGATTCGTTTGGTGGGGGTACGACTTAGCGATTTGGTGAGCGGCGGATTTCAGATGAATCTGTTTGAGGATTCGGAGGAGATGGCCAATTTGTATCAGGCGATGGATCGCATGAGGAATCGATTTGGGAGCCAGGCCGTTCGCAGAGCGAACGGCCTGGACGTAAAAAGTATCGGCAGGTCAGACAATCCCTTTGATGGTGGCCCGCCCCCTTTGTTGGCAAATCGTAGAAGCTAGGAGCCCTCCCAAATTTTTGGCAAATCGCAGAACTTAATTGACCAAAAAAAATTAATTTTGTGTTCATGAATCGACTGCTGCTAATACTATTTATTGGAATCGCAGGGATATTCAACACCCCGTTAAAAGCCCAAACCCCATCGCTGATTATCTGCAAGGGCAGCAACGTCAATTACAAAGAATTTAACGACCCCGGAAGCTTACCCTCGGTGGCATGGGCGTGGAAATTTCAGGGCGCAACACCCAGTACATCAACCGATAGAGAGCCACAAAACATCAATTACCCCGATACTGGCTTATTTAAAACCGAATGTACCTCTACCTTTAATAACGGAACCCAATCAACAAAATCCGTTTATGTCCTAGTGATTTGGGCCGCTCCAGAACCCATCCCTATAAAAGATACCGTACTCTGCAACCCTGCAGTGGCCATGATACTGAATGCGGGCAACAATCACCGCGGTTGGAATTACCATTGGACAAGCAGCGATGTTAACCTAACGGGCATCGACACCACAAAACAATTTCTTTCCATCAAAAAAGCAGGCTCGTACAGCGTAAAAGTCTATTCCCGATGCGCCATAACGAGCAAAACAATCAAAATACGCATCGGAGAACTGCCCACCGTGAATCTAGGAAAAGACCAATTTGTATGTCGAAACACAGCCGTCCTCTTAGATGCCGGGACCGGAATGGGCTATCAGTACAATTGGAAACCCAATAACGAAATCACGCAAACGATCCTCGCATCCACCGCCGGAATCTATACCGCAACCGTCACTTCGATTGATGGATGCTCGGCAAGCGACGAAATTGCCCTCATCGATAGTTGTCCGCCCATCGTAATCATCCCCAATGCATTTACGCCCGACAATAACAATACGAACGATGGTTACAGGCCCTATTTGGAAGGATTCGTGAGCATGGAAATGTCAATCTACAACCGCTGGGGTCAAAAAGTATTTGAAACCCAAGATTTGAATGGGTTTTGGGATGGCTACTACCTCAACAAACCAGCAATCGCGGGAGTTTATGTCTGCTTGATCCATCTCAAAGGAAATAACGGATTTAAACAGTCGCACCGCACCAACATCACCCTGATTCGGTAAGATTTATTGCGTTTTATGCACCGAATGTCCCATACCCTTCCAATTGTGGGTTATTTCCGTTTTATTTGTAATAGGTATCATCAAACCCCATGAAACTACGCAACCTTTTACTCATTATCTGCATTTTTAGTATTCAAGCAGTTACGGCGCAGACCAAACCTGTACTCAAAGCCCGTGAAAATTTTGCCAATGGAAAATATCCTGAAGCAAGAAAATATTGTATTAGCGGCCTAGAAGACGATAAATCCACCACTGAACTTTGGTACATCAAAGCCATCTCCGAGTTTGAGATGTATCAACTAGAAAAATATCGCAAAGAAGAAACTGATTACTTTAAAGAATCCATGAAAAGTGCGGTGAAGGCGATTGGTTACGATGATGACCAAAGACTTTACAAAGTATACGGCGAACGATTTAAACCCTTGGTGGCTGCGAACAACAAAGAAGCCATCAGCAATTACGGTCAAGGCAGATACCCCCGTGCCCTCCAAACCTACAAAACGAGTTATGAGCTTACCGGAGATACGATTGCATTGGGCATGGCTGGACATTGCTATTTTTTGATGAAGCAAAACTTGGATGCCGTTAAAACCCTTAGAAAGGTTGCCACAATGAATTACGGTGCCAATGCAGAAAACAAACACAAGAAAACGTATGTGAGAGAAGCATTTGAAGACCTTACCGATTACTATTTGAATGAGGCAAAAATGAAAGATAGCGCCATGTATTATTGCGAAATGGGACTATCTGTATTCCCGCTCAATGTCAAATTGTTAAGCTGGGAACGTCAAATGTTGAATATCGAATTGGCATCAACAAGAACAAACACCGGCTACAGCGCTATGTATAATCAATGGTTGCAAAAAGCCTTGATCTATTTCCCAAGCGATACATTTTACCTACACGAACAAAACAATTTCTACCTCAACCGCATCGGATACCTTACACAGGAGAACGATTGGGCTGAAGCAGAACTCACATACCAAGATTTCTTTCAGCGGAAAGCCGATCTTTTGGGTCGAAAAGCAAAGAACGCT
>Ga0208597_1001201_pt1 | contig 10047 bp, 9 predicted proteins | sample LakMenEpi05May12_FD_150673 | JGI IMG/M metagenome (GOLD analysis project Ga0208597, IMG submission 150673) | Freshwater microbial communities from Lake Mendota, WI - 05MAY2012 deep hole epilimnion (SPAdes) | ecosystem: Environmental > Aquatic > Freshwater > Lake > Epilimnion/Euphotic zone ...
TCCTAAATATGTAATTGCGATGGGTGCATGTGCCATTAGTGGTGGTCCATTTTTTTACAACACTTACTCAGTTGTAAAAGGGGCAGATCATATTATTCCCGTAGATGTATATATTCCTGGATGTCCTCCGCGCCCAGAAGCTTTATTGCACTCTTTAATTTCTTTACAAGAGAAAATTAAATTAGGCATGACGCGTGAACAAATTAGAGGAGAATACAAAGTATAAAGCAAAAGGATATGCGCTTTGAGAGATGCTATTAAAAATATCAATCCAACAGAGCAGCATAGTTTTAAACAGCACTTAATTTTTAACAATGACCAACGAAGAAATAAAAGAATACATCCCTACCCTAGCACCTGCTGCCACATTTGATGAAACAGGTGAATGGTTAAATGTAATCGTATCCGCTGAAGAATTAAAACCTTTGATGTCTGCACTGCGCAATGGCAAAATGCAAATGAACTATTTGTTTTGTTTGACCTGTGTTGATTTTAAAACACATTTAACCATGGTGTATCACTTGTCTGCTACAACACATCGTCAAAGCATCGTGATCAAAGCAAATGTGAATCGCGAACAGCCGGTGATTGAAACAGTTTGTGACATTTGGAGAACCGCTGAATTTTTAGAACGCGAAGTGTTTGAAATGTTTGGCGTGCATTTTACGAATCATCCTGATTTACGAAAATTAATATTGGAGGACGACTTCAAAGGATATCCCTTAAGAAAAGATTTTGAAGATCCTATCAACATGATAAAATTATAATAGGCACATGTACAATCAAACTGAAATAATAAAAGATACAAGTGAGTTAGGTGCTGATGGAGAATTAGTCATCAACATGGGTCCGCAGCATCCTGCTACGCATGGTGTACTTCATTTGGTGGTTACTCTAAATGGTGAAACCATTAAAAAAATCGAACCCCACTTAGGTTATATCCATCGCTCTATTGAAAAAATGTGCGAGAGTTTAACTTATCGTCAATTTATTTATGTAACCAGTCGAATGGATTATTTGTCATCGCATATTAATAATTTAGGCTGTGCTTTACTCATTGAAAAAGGAATGCAAATTGAAGTGCCTGATCGCGCAAAATATATACGCGTTATTTTAAGTGAATTAACACGTATCGCATCTCATGAATTATGGTTGGGTGCGATGGCGATGGACTTAGGCGCTTTTACGCCTTTCTTTTATGCATTCAGAGAAAGAGAAATGATTACTGATATTATGGAAGATACTTGCGGCGCAAGATTAACCATGAATTATATTGTTCCAGGCGGATTGATGTATGACCTACATCCTGATTTTCAAAAAAAGGTAAAAGCATTCATTACCCAGTTCAAATCCAAAGTAACTGAATACGAAGATTTAGTGACCAACAATATCATATTCCAAAGCAGAACCAAAGGGGTTGGAATTTTAAGCGCAGAAGATGCTATTTCCTATGGTTGCACTGGCCCAGTTGCACGCGCAAGTGGCGTAAGCTGTGATATTCGCAAAATTTATCCTTACGAAGTGTATGATAAAGTTGAATTTGATGAGGTATTAGAAACTGCAGGAGATTCCTTTGCACGTTATATGGTACGTGTTAAAGAAATGAATCAATCTATTCGCATCATTGAACAATTAATTGATAATATTCCGGAAGGCGATTTTGTAGGTAAAACAAAAAATGTTTTAAAATTACCGAAGGGTGAATTTTATACAAGGGTGGAAACTGCCAGAGGTGAATTTGGTGTGTATGTAGTAAGTGAAGGTGGAACCACGCCACACAGAATTAAATTCAGGTCGCCTGGTTTTTCAAATTTATCCGTATTAAATCACATCTCTGTTGGAAGTAAGATAGGTGATTTAATGGCGAGCATGGGTACATTGGATTTAGTGATACCAGATATTGATAGATAAAAGAAAGATAGAATTGTTTGTTATATAAAAACAGTAACGCATGTTTAGTTTAGAAGGAATTACAACCAGTGTTCAAGATTGGTTATTGATGAAGTTTAATCCCACGATGGCATTGGCTATTGAATGTGTGATTGTGATTTTATTATCCATTAGTTTATTTGCCATACTAGGTTTGGTATTGGTATTAATGGAGCGAAAAGTGGCGGCACATATACAAATTCGCCTTGGGCCGAACCGTGTTGGACCCGGCGGTATGTTTCAAACAGTGGCAGATACTTTAAAATTAATCATGAAAGAAGGGTTGGTGCCAGACAAGGCAGATAAATTTTTATTTAACCTGGCTCCTTTTGTTGTAATGATGGTGGGTATGTTATTATTAGCGCCAATAGCTTTTGCGAAAAATTTTCAAATTTGGGATATCAATATTGGGGTGCTTTATATTAGTTCCGTTTCTTCCTTATCTGTGATTGGTATTTTAATGGCAGGCTGGGCGAGTAATAATAAATATTCTTTATTAGGTGCGATGCGCAGCGGCGCTCAAATTGTGAGTTATGAATTATCTGCAGGATTTGCAGTGTTAACCATTGTGGTTTTAACAGGCAGCCTGCAACTTTCTGAAATTGTAAATGCGCAACAAAATGGTTGGTGGATTTTTAAAGGTCATATTCCCGCAGTCATTGCATTTGTGTTATATATTATTGCAGTTACTGCCGAAACCAATCGTGCACCCTTTGATTTAGCGGAAGCTGAATCAGAATTAACCGCAGGTTTTCATACGGAATATTCTGGTATGCGTTTTGCCTTGTTCTTTTTAGCAGAATACATTAACATATTTATTGTTTGTGCCATTGGTGCTACTTTATTCTTTGGCGGATGGATGCCATTACATATTGGCAATTGGGAAGCCTTTAATCATGTCATGGATTATATCCCTTCCTCGGTTTGGTTTATGGGAAAAACATTTTTTCTTATCTTTTTAATCATGTGGTTTAGATGGACCTTCCCAAGATTACGCGTTGATCAATTATTAAATTTAGAATGGAAATATTTATTACCGATAAGTTTGTTCAATCTTTTATTAGTAGCAGTCATTGCTATTTTAGGTTGGCATTTTTAACATTAAATGAATTAGAAACATGTTTTTGAAAGAATATATAACAGATGTTGTGACCGGCGTAACCTCCTTATTAAAAGGCATGCGCAAAACAGGTTATTACTTTACACATCCTAAGGAAATTATAACTGAGCAATATCCAGACAACCGTGCGACCTTATTAATGTCGGACCGATTCAAGGGTGAAGTAGTAATGCCGCATGATGCCAACAATGAACATACTTGTACGGGTTGTACTGCTTGTGAGTTGGCTTGCCCAAATGGCACCATTAAAGTAGTAACGAAATTTGAAACATCCCCTGAAGGAAAAAAGAAAAAAGCAATTGACACATTAGTATATCGTCTTGAATTATGCACCATGTGTAATTTATGTATCGTTGCTTGTCCAAGTGATGCTATTAAAATGGCGCCCAATTTTGAACACAGTGTATTTGATAGAACCAAATTAACCAAAGTATTAAATCAACCAGGATCTAAAATAAGGGAGGGAATAGAATAATGAATACATCAACTATTATATTTTACGCTATTGCCGCACTCATATTGGGCGCCGCAATTTTAGCAGTGACATCACTTAAAATATTTCGTTCTGCCATATGGTTATTATTTTCATTGGTAGGTATTGCTGCACTTTATTTTTGGATGCAAGTGGAATTTATTGCTGCCATCCAAATTGTGGTGTATGTAGGTGGTATTGTGGTGTTAATTATCTTCTCGATATTCTTAACACAGCAATCAGGAAAGGAAATGGCCAAGCCTGCTACGGGTAAAATGATATTTTCTGCACTCGCTGCTTTATTTGGTATTGGATTCACTTTTAATTTAATCAATCATTACGGATTCAATAATATTTCAGCAGCCCCCTTTCATCCTAGTGTGGATGAAATAGGCATGCAAATGCTAAGCACCACTTCACATGGTTTTATTTTACCGTTTGAAGTAGTGAGTATGTTATTATTAGCCGCGATGGTGGGCTGTATTGTTATTGCGATGAAACCTACTGAAGCAAATATTGTTCACTTAAACAAAAAAGAGGATTAATACCATGAACGAAGTACCCTTAACCCATATCCTTTTTGTAAGCACTGCCCTATTTTTTATAGGTATGTATGGTTTGTTTACCAGAAGAAATATTATTACCATGCTCATGTCCATTGAGCTGATGTTAAATAGCGTAAATATTAATTTTGTCGCATTTAACAAATACTTGTTCCCTGATAAATTAGATGGCTTGTTTTTTTCTTTGTTTATCATCACCATTGCAGCTGCCGAAGCAGCCGTGGCTATTGCCATTATCATTAATTTATATCGTAGTCACCAATCCATTGATGTAGACGATGCCACTGAAATGAAATTTTAATTATTATGTCAAACTACTTATATATACTTTGGATTCCATTATTACCACTTGCTACTTTTGTAATATTGGGCTTGTTCGGACGCAAGTACTTTGCTAAAAGCGCAGGTATTATTGGAACAGCCTCCTTACTTACCGCTACCATCCTTTCCTTTGTGGCTGCTAAACAATACTTTTTTGTAGACGGAAAAGTAAATGGGGTGTATCAAAAAATAATTGCATTAAAATATACTTGGCTGCAATTCAGCCCCAATGTATCTATTGATATGGGCATTATTGTAGATCCCATTTCAGTGATGATGCTGATTGTAGTGACTTCGGTTTCCTTAATGGTCCATGTATTTAGCTTGGGCTATATGAAAGGCGAAGAAAGATTTGCTACTTATTATGCCTTCTTGTCTTTATTTACTTTCTCTATGCTGGGTTTAATATTATCCGTTAATATTTTTCAGGTGTACATGTTCTGGGAATTAGTGGGAGTATCCAGCTTTTTATTAATTGGTTATTACTTTAACAAACCTTCTGCAGTGGCCGCTTCCAAAAAAGCATTCATTGTAACGCGTTTCGCCGATTTAGGTTTTTTAATTGGTATTTTAATCATGGGCTTTTATGGAGGCACTTTAGATATTGGATTATTGATTGAAAAATTAACTACGACGCAGTCCCCTGAATTTTTAAGTATTACTAGTGCTAGCTTTTTAGGTGCGAGTATGCTTACCTGGGGTTTAACCTTAATATTTATGGGTGGTGCAGGAAAGTCGGCGATGTTCCCTTTGCATATTTGGTTGCCAGATGCAATGGAAGGGCCTACTCCGGTATCCGCATTAATCCACGCAGCAACCATGGTGGTCGCGGGTGTTTATTTAGTGGCTCGATTGTTCCCTATATTCTCCATGGACGAAGCAGCATTAACCTTCGTTACTTATGTGGGCGCTTTCTCAGCCTTACTTGCTGCAGTGATTGCTTGTACACAAACAGATATTAAACGTGTATTGGCTTATTCTACGATGTCGCAAATTGGCTATATGATGTTTGCATTAGGCATTTCAAAAAATGGTGGTGAAGCAGGATTGGGATATATGGCTTCCATGTTTCATTTATTTACCCATGCCTTTTTCAAAAGTTTATTATTCTTAGGCGCCGGTTCGGTAATACATATGGTGCATAGTAATGAAATGAAAGATATGGGCGGCTTAAGAAAATTAATGCCCATTACCCATGCTGCTTTTTTAATTGCTTGCTTAGCGATTGCAGGTATACCGCCATTTGCAGGATTTTTTAGTAAGGAAGAAATTTTAACGGCTGCATTTCATGAGAATAAATTGATTTATGGTGTAGCGCTATTTACTGCTGCATTGACAAGTTTTTATATGTTCCGTTTATATTTCAATATTTTCTGGAGCAAGGACGCGGTAACAAAAGCGCATCATGACCATGGACACGCGCATGATGATGCACATGATCATGGCGAAGGCACTTGGACCATGAAATTACCATTACTCATTTTAACAGCCTGTGCAATAGGTGTTGGATTTATTCCTTTCTCCCAATTCATCACTTCGGACGGATTAGCATTAGAAACACATATTGATGTAATATTCTCCATTGCCCCAGTTACCTTATCAATCATTGCTATTTTATTATCGGCTAGTTTTTATAAAACGCAAAATGCAAAATCAGATAAAGCGGTAGCCCTATTTGGTGGTTTTTACAGAGCGGCCTACAAAAAGTTTTATGTAGATGAATTGTATTTATTTATCACTAAAAAAATTGTATTCCCATTAATCGGACAACCTATAGCATGGGCAGATCGCAAAATTGTAGATGGCTTTATGTTGTTATTAGCAAATACTACGGCAAAAACTTCAGGGGCAATTAAAGGCTTTCAATCAGGTAAGGTACAAAACTACGCATTGTACTTTTTCGGAGGAGTCATTGCTTTATCAATTTTATTTATTTATATCTGGAAATAACTTATTCATATGAACTTATCATTACTCATCTTATTGCCCCTGCTCACTGCCTTACTCATTTTATTAAGTAAAAATTTAGCGCAAATAAGAACTATTGGATTGGCAGGATCAATAGCACAATTGGGCGCGGCTGGATGGTTGTTGAAATTATATATGGATCAGCGAGCAGCAGGTAACACCGCAACCTATTTATTTGAAACAAATGCCGTTTGGTTTAAAGCATTAAATATTAATTACCATATTGGTATAGATGGCATTGCACTGGCCATGATATTATTAAGCTCTTTAATTGTGGTTGCAGGCATACTTGTTTCCTGGACCATGGAGAAATTGAGTAAAGAATATTTTTTCTTACTCGTTTTATTAAGCATGGGTGCTTATGGATTTTTTATCTCTTTGGATTTATTCACTTTGTTTTTCTTTTTAGAAGTAGCCGTTATCCCTAAGTTTTTATTAATTGGTATTTGGGGAAGTGGTAAAAAAGAAAACAGCGCTATGAAACTTGCTTTAATGTTAATGGCGGGTTCAGCATTAGTATTTGTTGGCTTAATGGGAATTTATTATAACACGCATACTTTTGATATGGTGCAAATTAGCCAAATGGGTATTTCATTAGGCGTTCAAAAATTCTTTTTCCCATTTGTATTTTTAGGCTTTGGCATATTTGCAGCTTTATTTCCTTTTCACACTTGGGTACCCGATGGACACGCATCTGCACCAACTGCAGCTTCCATGTTTTTAGCGGGTATCTCCATGAAGCTTGGAGGTTATGGTTGTTTACGCATGGCAGCATTAATGCCTGACGCAGCACATAGTTATTCTTGGATCATTATTTTATTGGCTACTATCGCAATCATCTATGGTGCATTCGCCACCATGATGCAAACTGATTTAAAATATATCAATGCCTATTCCTCCATCAGTCACTGTGGCTTTGTGATATTAGGGATTGGTATGTTGAATAAAACATCTATTAATGGTGCAGTGATTCAAATGGTTTCTCACGGATTAATGACGGCCTTATTCTTCGCTGCCATTGGCATGATTTATTCCAGAACCCATACTAGGATGGTTGCACAATTAGGCGGCTTATTAAAAGTAATGCCCTTTATATCTACGGTATTTGTGATTGCAGGCTTGTGTTCCCTGGGCTTACCCGGCTTCAGTGGATTTGTGGCAGAGATGACAGTGTTTATGGGTTCCTGGCAAAACCCAGATGGGGTATATCGGATAGCTACTGTAATCTCAGCAGCATCTATTGTAGTCACCGCAGTTTATATATTACGTGCAACTGGGAAAACTATCATGGGCCCAATCTCAGACGAGCATGCCCTTTTAGGGGATGCCACCTGGAACGAAAAATTTGCAGCAGGTTTGTTAATAGTAGGCATATTAATTATTGGATTGGCGCCTTTTTTGATTAACCAATTAATTATGCCTAGCACTGAGTTTTTAATGATCAATATTGACAAAGCCATTACCCTTAAATAATTAGAATAATGCTATCAAACATTTTTATATTACTCAGACAGGAACTTATACTAAGCTTACTTATTTTTTTATTGCTATTTATTAAAATAGGAAAAGAAAGAAGCAATGAAACTGTTTTGAACCTCATTAATATTTTATTATTCATCAACCTAGCTGCAGGCTTTTTTGGCATGAGCGAAGGAGGCGCATTTAATGGCATGTTTATAACGAATGCTTTTATTGTACTAGAAAAAAATATTTTAAATCTGGCGATACTTTTGATTTCCATGCAATCCTACGCATGGCTAAAGCATCACAAGCAAGTCGCTGAATTTTATTTACTAATATTCACTTCCCTACTAGGGATGTTCTTTATGATTTCAAGCGGCAACTTATTAATGTTTTATTTAGGACTTGAAATGAGTACTATTCCATTAGCTGCTGCAGCCAACTTCGATTTGGCCAAACGAAAGTCATCCGAAGCAGCAATGAAATTAATATTATCCTCGGCTTTCTCTTCGGGTATATTATTAATGGGTATTTCTTTTTTATATGGCACGAGTGGTACTTTAAGTTTTGATATATTAACAGCTCATATCAGTAAGGATCCAATGCAATTGTTTGGATTCATTTTATTGGTATCAGGTTTTGCATTTAAAATATCGGCAGTCCCTTTTCACCTTTGGACCGCTGATGTTTACGAAGGTTCACCCGTTGCTGTCACCGCTTTTTTATCAGTAGTGTCAAAAGCAGCCGTATTATTTACCTTCACTTCTATTTTATATAAAGTGTTCACGCCTATTGCTACCGTATGGTATGGCGTATTGGTGGTGTTATCTGTGGCTACTATTTTAATTGGAAATTTATTCGCATTAAGACAGGATAATTTCAAACGCTTTCTTGCCTTTTCATCCATAGCACAGGTGGGTTTTATTTTAATTGGCATTTCAGGAAGTTCGCAATCAGGATCTGCCTCATTGGTGTACTTTGTTTTAATTTATGTATTCTCTAATTTAGCTGCCTTTGGGGTGGTTTCCTTGGTGAGTGCTTTAACGGGGAAGGAAAATATTTCAGACTTTAAAGGATTTTATAAAACCAACCCTTTTTTATCTTGGGTTTTAACCATCGCTTTATTTTCATTAGCAGGGGTACCTCCTACTGCAGGATTTTTTGGTAAATTATTTTTAATGATGGCTGGTGCCGCAAAGGAAAATTATGGATTGATCACTTTTGCTGCACTAAACATGGTGATTTCCTTTTTCTATTATTTAAAAGTGGTGAAAGCGATATTTATGGAAGAAAATGAGCAACCCATTCAAAAATTAAGCGTTCCAGGTATTACCAAGTTGGCAATGTATATATGTGTAGCAGGAATAATTATTACTGGACTCGCTAGTATCGTATATGATTATATTTATTCACTAAGTATTGGCTTGTAAAAAAATAGTTGATTATGGCAATTAATAAGAACCACGAATTTGAAGATTTAGATAGCATTAAATGTGCGATTGTTGAAAAAAATGCAAGTCCGGAACGCGTTGCATTTTTAAAACAATTATTGGAGTCAAATAAATACCAAGTAGTAGTGGTGGGAAGCCCTGCCCCTAAAGCAGCAGCGGCCGCGCCAATAGCAGCGCCTGTTGAAGGCGATGCAACGCCAGCAGTACCCGCGCCTCCAGTTCCTGAAGCGCCCCCAGCACCTACCACATTTACAGTGGGGGTAACTGATTTAACTTTTAATGCGACCAACGCAATTTTTGGTCGCCAATTAAAAACTGATAATGGAACTATTGTTACCCTTGCCTATTGGCAAGAAAAGGAAGCGGTTTCCAACGACGAAGTGCCCTATTTTGATCAGTTTAAATAACTCCTTTCGTAATTATAAGTTTACTCCATTTAAATTTCACTCCATTTAAATTTCACTCCTTCTTTAGTTTACTTCGTTTAAATAATAAGAATACACCGCTAGAAATAAGCAATAAAAAATATTTACAGAATTAGTCGATTGCTATTACATCACGTAAAAGATTGTGCTCAAACAAAAACCCCAAGCAAGAGCTTGGGGTTTTTTATAGATAGCATTTAAATGCTTGCTATATTTGAATCAGCTAATTACTTTTTTGCTTGTACTTTTTTATGCAAATCATCCAGCTTGCTTGTATACAAACTACGGCCATGTGTACCTAAAATAATTTCATTGTCTCTAGGATGAATAACGATAT
>Ga0208597_1001203_pt1 | contig 10031 bp, 2 predicted proteins | sample LakMenEpi05May12_FD_150673 | JGI IMG/M metagenome (GOLD analysis project Ga0208597, IMG submission 150673) | Freshwater microbial communities from Lake Mendota, WI - 05MAY2012 deep hole epilimnion (SPAdes) | ecosystem: Environmental > Aquatic > Freshwater > Lake > Epilimnion/Euphotic zone ...
ATGACGACGGCATTTACATCATCAGTAAATAGGAGATAATTCTCTGTCTGCCCGTAAACGTTAACCATGCGTGTAATTCCTCTAGTCCCTATTATACTTTATCTGCAATTGGTCCACCAGCGACCCAGGCATCACATGTACGCGAAGCCGCGCACTTAAAGTCGAAAGATTCACAATACCCTAGTTCTGCGGCATCGATTGCGTCCCAAGCATTGCCTTCGCTTGACCCGCCTTGCTCTAGTCCACCAGCAATGCAGTCACGCATCTTCGTTGTGACTACGAATACGGCGCAATTGCCGCATAGGCTCTTCTTTGCATCGTCAATAGTTACTGACCAGCGGTCGCCTTTTGCCTTCCAGAACTCTTCATTAGGTTCTGCTGGATTAAGAGGTCCATAGGCTGCAGTCTTAATTGCGTTTTCTCTATTGGCAAGGTTTACAGCGATATCTTGAGTAGCAGGAGGGCAGTCAGCCTCACCAGCAGCAGTCATAGCTTCGCCGCTAGGGAAACTACGAACTTCGTCAATGTTGATCTTTTTATTCTGCTCTTGACGTCTATCAAACAGTTCTACAAAATCAGGCGATACTTCCATAACAACAACATCATTGAGAGTGTCGTCGTCTTTGTCTGGAATCCTAAACCATGATCCGCCGTCACGAACAAACGCGCCAGCCTTAGCTCTAACAGAGACAACGAGATCTATGACGTCGAACGTGCCATCTTCCATTGTCACATAGAGCATGTCAGTCTCTGGGTCTAGATTCTCTAGCCACGTTGTTGATGAATCACTCATTTAATTGCGCCTGTCTTTTTGGTAGGTCCTGAAGAATTAGGATCGAAAGTCCAAGAACTATCGCTATCCTGCAGTGATCTAATCCTATACTGTATTCCATTGCTTGCGAATTCCGCTTCGCCTGAATTGTCATTAAGCTTAAAACTGTCTAGACTCTTAAGTCTATATGAAAGTATCCTATAGTTGTCTAGACCGCATACGACATAGAACACCATAGTGTCGTCTGGGTCGGGGATGTTGTCAATTCTGACAAAATCACAGAGACGGTTGATTACTTCGCCGTCGCTACTTTCCGAGACTAGCACCGAAATAGTAGTGAACATGTTTCCATGCTCTGAGTACATTGTGTTCATTGGATCTTCTAGAATTAGCTTTTCCATGCTATTTGCTACCCTTTACAATTTTCTTAAATAGATCCCATACTTCTGGATTTATTTTCAAGATCGCGTTAATTTCTACTAAAGCAGTCCAACTATTGAGACCCCACTGAGCTGCAAGTACTACATTAGCAAATTGCTCTGCTGTAATTTTTCCAGACTTGTATTGTGCAAGAGCTTCCTTGACAGAAGCCATAGAGTCAAACCCAGTTTGTTTGAATACTTTTAGATCTGATTCTTCTTTGCCAAGACTGTCTACTAAGCCCTGCACTTCTTCTACCTTAACCAGTGTTCTTGTTCCGTCAGCGTGATAATACCAGTAGATCCCCGTGTTCACGTCTTTAGTTAAAAGACTAGAAAAATCTTGTTTTGCAGCAAGTACTTGGATGCTGCTTGCAGGCGGATAAGCGTATTCGTATTCTAGAGTGTTGTTGAGATACTTTTGCTGTTCGCCATAGTTAAGTTTTTCCATTAGCATTTTATTGCTTAGATCTTTAATCAGTGCAGTCAGCGGCACATATGCTGTTGACGAGATATTAGTCGCGTCTTCTGGTGCACCAGCAACAACAACAACTTCATTTACTGGTCTACCCTGTATCTCTTTAATACCGCGTTTATCTAGTTCTATAAGAATGTCATCTCTCAGGTCTCTATGAACAGCCATACTTTGAAGACTTTCTAGACCAACTCTCTTTTTGAACATAACTTCGTATGCGCCGACTGTAGCGCTTTTAATTAGATTATTCTTAGGAGATCTTCTGCCGTAGTCGTCTACAAAGTTAGCGTACCACTCGAGTCGTGTGTACAACTTTGCAGCATCAAACATAAGTTCTGCTTCTGAATTGCCATATACGCCGCTAATGTGCCTTTTCCCAACCTTATCTTCAGGTGTAAAGAAGACGTAGTCTGCTCCGCCAGTGCCTACATCGGAGTCCGACGACATTCCAGTAAGAGGTATTCCATTGAACCACCGCGTTCTTGTAGCCATGAGACCGCCGCCGCGTGGGCCAGTCAAGAAGTCAATAATTCCACCGACTAATAGTTCTTTTCTTTGGTCTGGGTTTAGCATTTGCACGTCGTCTATGCCTCTATTTACTGCCTCCATGTTCATCAGGCCGCCCATGCTAAAGTCGTGAATTAGATACTTAGCACCAGTCTTTTCTGTAATCTTTTGTGCTACAGCGTCAGGAATGCGAGTTTCAAGTTGTCCGCCTGGCCCAACAGTGACAAACACGTCGGCAGGAGTAACGCCGTATACACTTTCAATATCAGTAAGTACTTTCTCTCTTGCAGCTGCCTGCTTGAGATTCTTTGTTGCGTCTGTGCGACCTCCAAAGATGCTCATCAATCTATTTTCTGCAAGAACAGTAAAGTCAGTAGTTGTAGAAGGTCGTACATCTGTAATTCCGCCTACCTCCATGGCTGACTTGATATCATCATCTGAGGCGTCATATGGCAGATCGATAGTTACGTAATTATTCAGAGCACTACTTTTTTCAAAGTCTGCTGATCTTCTCAGTGTAACTGTTGCATTGCCAAGATCAGCCGTGTACGTCGTACCGACGCCTCTATACTGCGAATAGACAGAAGTCTTAATTAGAATTGCTCCAGTTTTTGGATCTACTGCTGTTGTTGGTATTTCAATTCCATCTTTATCGTCCCACTCGCCTTCAGTTTCCATACTCTTAACAAGATTGTCGCCAGCCCAACTGGTAAGTTTATACGTAATACGCATCTTCTCGTTGCCTTGTTCATCGACAATTCCTTCGACGCGTACTTCAAGATCTTCAACATCACCACTGTCAAACAGTGCTGATGAGCCTCTAAGTTTAGCAAACTGCGTATCTTCATCTGATAAAGATGCAATAGCCGACGTAAGAGAAGGTATGTCTTTATAGGCCGAGTAGTCAAATGATAGCGGCTCGTTGACAGTGATCTTTGGCATTCCAGTCTCTGTGACCTTGCCTTTCATTGTCACTGTCGGTTCTGGTGTAGCAGGCGCTTCTGCTACTTCAGGAGCTGTTGTTTCTTTCTCCGGTGCACTAAAAGGCGCATTTGGATCTATAGGTTCTTTTGTTTGATCAACTACTGCAACTCGCAGAGCGCGAGTAACTCCCTCAGCGTCTTCTGTTTTAGAGATCACTCTGAATGTAGTGCCTCTATCAAGAAGAACTTCATACTCATCGGCGTGATCTACTCCACCTCCAAGATACGCCGGAAGATAGATAGCTCTAGTTCCAGCAGGCGCTACAATTTCAATAACAAGTCCTGATGGTTTGTCAACAGGAGTGTTTGGAAGGTAGTCCGCATCGTGAGAAGACGACCACGCTTGAGCTGTCCTTAAGTCAGTTGTCGTTGATGAATACGCGGTATCGCTAAACAAGTCGCCTACTTCGTACGACCGCATTAGCTTGTCTGAGTAACTGCTGTGTACGCCTCTGTATAAGACCATGTCTTCTGGTATTGTAGGAGCGTTTTTATACAGCATGTCCATGCTGTAGATTTTTTCTATAGTGGCTTTATACTCTACAGGATCTATGACGTCTTCGTCTCCGTAAGCGTCTTCTTCTACAGTTATCTTGCCGCGAAGAAGTTCATTGATGATGTAGTAATCGTTGGCTTGGTAGGCCATCATCCCAGAAGACGCGCGCTCTTGTTCGTCTGTGACGTCTTCATTGACTAACGGGTCAATTGAAAACTTTGATTCTTTATAGTAATCCTCGAACTGCGAATCGAGCTCTTTTGCACTTTTGCTTGCGGGCATCACCTGCCATTGCGGATCAATGTCAGCAGCATCGACTTCTGACTCTTCTACTTTTTCAACAGGAGACTGCTCAAGAGCCTCGGGTGCTTTAGGCTCTTCAGACGAGTCTGACTTACTCTGCTCGAGAACAATCTTTGTGTAGGTGTGCTCGGCATCAAAATTCTTACCGGTATCCTCGTTGTAGTTTTTGCGTACCCCTGAGACTTTTTCAACACTGACAACTTTGTATCGTCCATTTTTAAGCAGAACTTCATTTTCTCCCATTACCGTAAAATCGCCAATTGCCAGACCTTCAGGATCTGTGATGAACAATGCGACGTCGCCAAGATTGCCAGCATCACCGAAGCCTGTAGCCGTGAACAGTCCGTCATCATCTGAAGTTCCACCGCCCTCGCCAAATTTGCCCCATGAACTTGGCCGCATTGATATTTCTTGCCCGACAGCGGTAAGAGCATGCAGTGGGTGTTCAGGGCTGTCGATGTCTACGTCTTCGAATGTAAGAGTTCTTACAAAAGTTCCGTCAAGTTTTCCAGCAAAAGACAACGTATTCAAAAGTATTCCTGCTAAACTTTTGCTGTGCTCATTTTGAGTGTCGTAGTCTACATCTAGTAAGCTAGGATCATTCATAATAGCCGCGTAGCTTCTCCAGAAGTTGTACAACGATTCGTGTATCTCCTGCACTTCCGTTAAGGATCCTGGGCTGTATGATGACAAATTTTCACTAGTGCGTTGTCCTCTAAATCTTTCGATCATGGCTGCTATGCCTTCTTCGTTGTTTCTTGTGCCTGTATACGCGGCTCCACTAGAGTAAGCAGCAATAGCTTGCGCAAACAAAACGCCAATCGCATCTCCAACTCTAAAGCGTGCGTCGCCGTCTTCGTCAGCCTCGACTTCAACACCTGGCAGCGTCCTGAAGCTACTTCCAGGGGTGTTGTAGTCTTCGGGAGGGAAGCTTATGTCAAACGTGCTATTTTGCGCATACTCAGTTAAAAATTCTGCAAGATCCTTGTACCGCTTTTTTAGACTTGATGCAGTCTTGCCAGTTTTTGGAAAAGTATAAGTTTCTTCGAACTCTTTTTGCGGCAATTCTTCAATGTATGTAGCCCAGTTTTCATTGAATTTAGAACCGACAGTCTGGCTTCCACCTTCTCGTAACAGTTCAACTAAAACTTCGTCAGGCGGTGTTCTATCAATTACAACAACGTCTGCCTTGGCGGGGTTTGACACCTCGCTGCCTAACATGTTCAATGTTTCTGGAGAGTTGTCTACTTTAGGAGCCTCGGGAGCCCCCGAAGGGGCTTCAGCTTTTGGGGGTTTAGCCGCTTTTCCAGATTTTGCAATCTTGTCCGCAATCTCTTTGGAGTACTTTTCTCCAGGTGAGCCCTTAGGAGGAACCTTAGTTGGAGTAACTCCAGTCTTAGGTTTCTTTGATTCTGGAGTTCCAGGAAGATCAATCCATGGTGAATCATCTCCACCTTCAGGAACTACGTCAAGCGTCTTGGTAGAGAACGACATCTTCTTATAACCAGGTGCAAACTGACCGCTAGGGTCAATGTCCATGGTTACCCAGACTTGCCAACTGTTCTTGTCATAACGGTCAACAACTCCAGCGTAGCCCCACTTGTTGCGGACTCGCATACCAATTGTAAGGAACGTTGTCTTATCCTTTGCATATCCCTTACTGCCACTTCCAGCAGGCGGATAGTTTGGACTGAACGGACGGTCCTCAAATGAGCCATCAAGAATTCTGCGATAGTCGTCAATCGTTTCACCAATTACTTCGAGAGTGTTTGCGTCATCACTTGTTCCACCAACTGGAATACTGTCAGAGAGAGTATTGAGTCGAGCAATCGCTTGATCATTAGTGATACTGCCATCTGCAATACCTTCGCGAATAGCAGCGATTTCTTCTGCTATTTCTTTGGCTCTTTTCTTTGTCGATGGCTTGAGTTCTTCAGACTGTACTTGCTTAGCGAAGTCAATAATGTCATCAATGATCTTGTCTGCAGTAGCGCTGTTGTCAACTACACCAACTGCATCTGCTTTAGAATTGACATTGTCAATAAGTTCATCTACTGACGGAGTTGTACATGTCTTATCGCCGGCTGCTGTAAGCCCATCGGGAGGGCAGTCCCACACATCACTGACTGCTTTGTTGACTTCATAGTCAGCAAGAGCGTCCTTGTAGTTACTCATTGCATCGGCATCATTAGGGTCCGACGGAGGCTGAGGAGCGTTTGGATCTTCTTCTATAGTAAGAGGAGTATTCTCATTAAAAATATTGTCCTTTGGAGCAAATCGCTTGAGAATATCGTTGCGACGCTTTTTAAGACGTTCCTTGAGAGTAGCAGCTTCATTTGGATCTGTCACGATTGAATCAACGATTGAGTCGATTCTTTCAGGAGTAATTCCAACGAGTTTTGCCGCGCTGTTGCTAATGTCAGCGTCTGTCATTGAACCAAACACTTCTGCTGAAGTAGGGTTCAAGTCAGGATCACGAAGTGAGTCAATTTCATTGACCTTGTCTCCAAACAGCTTGCCCTTAGGAGCGCCTTGAGCTCTCCACATGAGCGCGCCGCCCGGATCAACACGAACTGGATCGCCATTGCTATCGGTAATAACATTGTCAAATGTTAAGCCAGCGACGTCCCAGTTGGCAAGCCATGCATCAACTGCAAATCCTTCTTGCAATTTCTTTATGTACTCTGCATCGTCGAGTCTTGACTCGAGATCAGTTGAGCTATTCGGAATCAACGGCGAGATTGTTCTAAGTTCGCCGTCGCTGAATCCAAGATTTACTTCAACAGCTTCAATTCCTGCTTCCCTGTAGAGAGCAGACGCTAGTGATTCGTTTTGAGCATGTGACGGAGACTTTGGAATCTTCACATAGTATTGATTACCGTCTTGGTCTTCGAACGTACCGCCGACATTGGACCCCATTTGGCCGCCAACTTTTTTCCAGTCCTCAATACCTGAGTATGAAATTCCTTCGCTAGTTGGTGCCTCGACATCTTTAGTATCGGTGCTTCTGATCTTGACGATGTACTCATCGTTCTTTAGACGTCCTTTTTGCTTTCTAACTGAGACGACTTCGAAGTTACCGAAAGAGAAATGTTCGTTTTCTCCGACAAACCATGAAATGGTAGAAGCATCAATTGACTTTGTTTCGCCAGGTGCAATCTCAAATATGACGCGAGAGTCGCCTGCGTCTGATGGAATAAAAAAGCTAGAAGCAAGAGAGCCGTCCGCTATGTTTGTAGACGTGAATGATCTAGCATCTATTCCAAACAGTGAACCTTCTGTTGTATACTTCTCGAGAAGAGGGTCGTTATTTTTTACATTAACCAGACGATAGATAGATTTTTCGTTTGGCTTGGCGCTAGTTGCTACAAGTCTGTAGAATGCTGCTGCAGTTGTACCACTGCCAAGATCATCTTTGCCACTTGCAATAGATTCTTTACCTGCAACAAACTCTGGCATTCCGCCAAAGTTATCTATGAGTTCATTGTATGAGTCCATTGCAATAGTATCGTCACCGCCGTGAATATCGAGCAGCGAGTTATAGATGATTGTTCTGAATGCTTCAGTATCGCCAAGAGATTCTGGTGTCAGTTCTTCGGTAGAAGCACCACCGTCAAGTGACATCATCATTCCCCAGAGAGCACTGAATGCTTCTCTTTCTTCTGGGTCATTACTTACAGACCACGGTAGGTACTTAACAAGGGTATCTTGCAAGTTAAACGAGTCATACCCAAGACCGTCGTCTTGCTTTGCAATGAGATCGTCAGAGATATCGATGATGCTTTGATTCTGCTCTTTATGGTTAAGCATAAGATCAGTAGCAACTTGAGCCTTAGTCGGCTTGCCGATTTCTTTGTTTCTGTCTACTGCCTTGAGTACTTCAGCGTCTCGTGTAGTTGGCATCGCAATTTCATCGCCACCGAGAGGATCGATTTTAGCGTCTTCCTCAAACATTGCAATGCGATCGGCATTAGTCATTTCTCGATCTGGGTCAAGTTCCATGTCATAAATGCTTGCGAGGGACATATCGCCCTTGCCTGACTTCTTATCAATTGCAAAATAAAGAGCTTCGGCAGATACGAACTCTGGTCCGTCACTAAACTCAAGCGCACCGCGTCCTGGCGCGTCTTCTCCATCGAGAGGAAGCACAGCGTCTCGCAATGCAAGAACTAATTCTTGATCACTAAACATTCCTGCGAGAACTTCTGGGTCATCAGTATAGTCAGCGCTATCTTCGATAGTCTTTCCCTTAGGTTCATACGCACCGAAAATATCGGGCTTATACGCACCATCTGGAGTTTCAAACATCGAATCAAACTCTTCGGCAAGATAACTGTCCATCGATTTGATGTACGCATCGATTGCTGGATCGTCCATGTAGTCTTGCTCTGACGGCAGGTTGCGAGTGCCTGCGTCGTCTGGCTCGCCATCATCGCCTGGCATGAGCGTGGGTCCACCTGCTGGTGGCTCGCCTGTAAATAGAACATCTTCTGGTCCGTCTTCAGAAGCGTCTACGCGCTCTAGCTCCGCGCCATCGGCAGAATACAGTACCCAGTCTCCCGACTCTTCATTGTCTTCCAACTGCGCGTATCGTCCGTCTGCTAGCGCGACTTTTGTTCCTGCAATAATGTTGCCATCTTCGTCAATGTACTTAGCGTATTCTGGATCTGCATCTTCACCAGCTCCAAGATTCATTGCGGCTTCATAAAGATTTCCAATAATATCTTTAGCATTGTTTTCAGATGTTGCATTGATTACATCTGGTGCATTACTTTCTGGTGCTTCATTGAACAGACTACGCTCTGGTCCGTCTTCAGAAGCGTCTACGCGATTTAATTCTTTACCGTCAGCAGAATAGAATACCCAGTCTCCTGCGGAGTACTCGCTTTCTTCACTCTCTTCTAACTGAGTGTATCGCCCATCTGGTAACGTAACTTTTGTTCCCATAGTAACGTTGCCATCTTTATCAATGTATTTGGCGTATTTTGGATCTGCATCGTCGCCTTCTTCAATTTGATATCCGGCTTCATAAAGATTTCCAATAATGTCTTTAGCGTCTTCTACATCTGTCGCATTGAGTACTTCTGGTGCATCAGGTTCTGGCGCAGGAGTTTCACGAGATGCGCGTTCTGCACGACCGCCACCGAAGTCAATTTGCGGAAGGTTGATAAACTCATCGATCTTTTCTTTTAGATCAAATCCAGCATTTTGCATGTCGCCGTTATTTGCTTCAGAAAGAATCTCAGCTATTTCGCCAAGGTCTGCGCGTGCTTGCTCGAAGCGCAAGTCATTCGTATCAGAACCGACAGGGTCAATACTGTCTATAGCTTCTTGTGCTGAGTCCAGTAAGTCATTTACTTTATTGAGAGCTTCTGAGTCTTGCTCGTCGAGGTTATCGAGATCCTCTTCTGGGATATCACCAAGAGCGCTTTCCACTTTAGATAGTCCATCGTCAAGAACAGTGCGTCCTTCTTCAGGTGAAATAAAATCTGGTGCGCTTGGTGCTTCTGGTGCGCTAGGTGCTTCTTTAGCGCGCTGCATACTGTCAGCTTTAATACGGCTAGTGACTCCGCCCCAAGTGTTGACAAAGCTTCCAGCTGTTTTGCCTGCGCTACCATCTTCATTTCGACGTACCACTGCAAAGTTTGGCACTCTGTCTTCGACAGCTTTGCTTTTCTTCGCGCCTAGACCTTCGTTGCGATCTTCTGTTACAAAGTACTGTCCATCTGGGCTAGTGTGTCTCCACGCAGTTGCTACTCCGTCAGTTGTAGCAAGCTCTTTAGTTGTCCAACCTTCGGGAGCTTCACCTGCTCTAAGAGCGCCAGTATCTTTGCTCTCTGGCGCCTTTGCTTTTGTTGGACCAAATGCTTCGTCTTCTTTAAGAGCTTTTTCATAATCGTCTTGGTCGCCAAGTGCAGCTTTTTGAATATCTGCCCATGAGTCGCTAGATGCAACTTGCTCACCAATACTATTGTCAGCGGAGTTAGCGCGATTCAGTGAAAGAGTGTCGCCGTCCTTGGTAACAAAGTAGCCGTCTTTTGATGTCCACAATTCTGGAGCACCAGCTTCTGTTGGT
>Ga0208597_1001204_pt1 | contig 10026 bp, 11 predicted proteins | sample LakMenEpi05May12_FD_150673 | JGI IMG/M metagenome (GOLD analysis project Ga0208597, IMG submission 150673) | Freshwater microbial communities from Lake Mendota, WI - 05MAY2012 deep hole epilimnion (SPAdes) | ecosystem: Environmental > Aquatic > Freshwater > Lake > Epilimnion/Euphotic zone ...
AGCTCCGGCACCAATTGCTACCGGTGCAATAGCAAGCGGCAAGGTGCGAAGTCTTGCTCCCTCAACCCAAAGCTTTAGCTTTTTTGATTTCACTTTTACTCCTGACTAAAAATTTGAGCGACCAACCGGTTATCGATTTTGCCGGTGTGAAGCTTAGGTAGTTTATCCACGCGTATAACCCTTATTGGCTTTCCGGCAGGACCCAACAGGTGTGCAAGCTGATTTGCGATGTCATCGGCAACCTCAGGAGAACCAACATAGGCAATTCCCACTCGCTCTCCCCAAGTTTCATCTTGGATTGATACCGCTGCTATTTGCTCAACTCCTGGAAGCTCCGATCCCAGGTACTCAACTCTTTCAAGTGAGAGCTTGAGTCCACCGGAAACAATCACTCGATCTGCTCGACCAATAATGTTTAGTTTTCCTTCCGCTGAAAGCTCAGCTAGGTCATTGGTAAAGATCCAATCATCTTGGTTCTCTGCGAGAGTTTTTCCTGAAATCAACAATCTGGAATCCGGTGCAATCTTTAGTCGCACCCCATCAAGTGGCACCCCATCAAACACACAGCCTCCGGCTGTTTCGGTCATGCCGTAGCTAACAACAACTTTGATGCCCATATCCAGAGCTTTGTATCTAAGCTCTTCCGGAGTTGATTGTCCGCCAACAAGAATTCCCCTGAAGCTTCGAAGTGCCGAAAGCAACACTTTGTCGTTCTCAGCGTCGGATACCAACTTGGCTAGCTGGTAGGGAACCAGCGAGGTGTATTTGTTTTCATGCTGCATCAGTAGTGACGATCGCAAAAAAGCTTCAGCAGTAAATGGAACTGCGGTATTCATAATTACCGGTTGCTGATCGGCAAGTAGCGAACGAACCAAAACTTGCTGGCCGGCGATGAAATTTATCGGCAGTGCAAGTAGCCACTGACCTAGTGGCCCCAGTCTTTCTTGTCCGGCACGAGCTGCGTGTAGCAATGCAGACGTGGAGATTGAAATTCTCTTTGGGGTGCCTGTTGAACCGGAGCTTTCAACAATTGCTGCGATATTGTGATCGACTGTTTCTGGAACAGCATCAAAGCTTGCTTGCTCGCCGTTTACAACAGCAGGTGAAACAAAGATTGCTTTGTTGCCAGCAATCACTTCGGCCATTACCAATAGCGCAGCTACAGTGTCGTTGGCGGGAACAACCGCAAGCGGTTTAGTCATTTGGATTTAGAAGTGCCAGGGGTATGGCGCCCAGTTTGGTTCGCGCTTTTCTAAAAACGCATCTCGACCTTCGGCTGCTTCATCGGAGGCGTAAGCCAGTCTGGTTGCTTCGCCAGCGAACAGCTGCTGGCCAACTAGACCATCGTCTATTGCGTTCATGGCATATTTCAGCATGCGAATAGATGTTGGTGACTTGGACATAATCTCAGCTGCCCACTCGATGCCAACTTTTTCTAGATCTTTGTGCTTTACGGCTTTGTTGACAACGCCCATCTCAACTGCCTTTTCGGCGCTGTATTCGTGACCTAAGAAGAAGATCTCGCGAGCAAATTTCTGACCAACCTGTCGAGCAAGGTATGCGCTGCCGAAGCCTGCATCAAAAGAGCCAACATCGGCATCGGTCTGCTTGAATCTGGCGTGCTCGATGCTTGCAATAGAAAGGTCACAAACCACATTCAGTGAGTGTCCGCCACCAGCGGCCCAACCTGGAACTAGAGCGATTACAACCTTCGGCATGAAGCGAATAAGTCTTTGAACTTCGAGGATGTGCAGTCTTCCAGATCTAGCTGGGTCTGCTTGGTTGTCATCGTCGGCATATTTGTAGCCATCTTTACCGCGTACGTTTTGATCGCCACCGCTAGAAAAAGCCCAGCCGCCATCTTTTGGTGATGGGCCATTTCCTGTGAGCAAAACGACGCCAACTTTGGAATTGTTCTTAGCGTGCTCAAGGGAAGCGGCTAATTCGTCGACGGTCTTTGGCCTGAAGGCGTTTCTAATTTCCGGACGGTTAAAGGCAATTCGCACCACACCCATTGAGACGTGCTGGTGATAGGTAATGTCGGTTTGGTTCTCAAAGCCTTCAACTTGCTGCCAGATTGCAGCGTCGAAGAGCTCAGAAACTTGATTTGCCATACTCCTAGACTAACAATGTGAACCCTCGCCTTTCAGACCTAGTTTCCGCTTCCCGCGTAGTCAGCATTCCGCTGAGAACGAAATTCCGCGGAATCACCGAGCGTGAGCTACTTGTTTTCGAAGGACCGAATGGTTTTAGCGAATGGGCAGCGTTCCCTGAGTATTCCGATGAGGAAGCAGCCACCTGGCTTGCCGCAGCAATTGAATGGGGATACGGCAATCTGCCAACCCCGAAGCGAACCTCTGTTCCTGTAAACGCCATCTTGCCTGCTGTCGCACCTCAAGATGTTGCAAAGATTCTCACCCGTGTCGGCAAGTTCAGAACCGTGAAAATCAAGACCGCCGAAAAAGGTCAAGTGATCGCGGATGATCTTGCAAGAATTCTTGAAGCCCAAAGCCTTTATCCAGAAGCCAAAATCAGACTCGATGCCAATGGTGGATTCAACATCGCTCAGGCCATGGAGCTTCTCGAAAAGCTCAGCTTCGAGGGAATCGAGCTTGAGTACTTCGAGCAGCCAGTTGCAACCATCGCAGAGCTTGCCGAAATGAAAATCGAGATTAGCAAAACTGGTCAAACAACCCTCATTGCAGCCGACGAGTCAGTTAGGAAATCGTCCGACCCGCTAGCTGTTGAACTTGCCGGGGCTGCGGATATCTTGGTTCTAAAAAGCGCACCGCTTGGTGGAATTGCATCCGCACTTCAAATTGCAGCTTCTTCGAAGCTGCCGATTGTTCCATCCAGTGCGATGCAATCCTCAATCGGCTTAGGCGCAGAACTTCACTTCGCAGCCTGCCTGGATGATCTTGCTTTTGATGCAGGCCTTGGAACTATGAACCTATTTGCAGGGGACCTAGTGAAGGATTCGCTAAAGCCAGTTGATGGTGTGTTAGAAGTTAGAAGACCAGAGGTTGCAACTTCTGCACTGGATACTTTGAAAGCTGAAGATCACCGCTACGACTGGTGGATCGCAAGACTTGAGCGTTGCGGAAGGCTTATTGGACTCGAGGCTTGATTTACAAACCTGAGTAAACGTGTAGGCCTTTGAAGAACATGTTCACGATGGTGAAGTTGAAAACAACAGCAGCAAATCCAATTAGCCCTAACCAAACCGCGCGCTTACCGGTCCAACCACGTGTTGCGTTGGCGTGTAAGTAGCCTGCGTAAAGCGTCCAGATAATGAATGTCCAAACCTCTTTGGTGTCCCAGCCCCAGTAGCGGTGCCAAGCACGCTCGGCCCAAATAGCTCCGGCAATTAGTGTGAAGCTCCAGAGCACAAAGCCGATGATGTTGAACCGGTAAGCAAGTCTTTCGAGAGTTTCTTTGGAGGGAAAAATCTCCATGATCTTTTTGAAGTTTTTTGTGCGAGTAGTTTTCGCATTTTCTACCCAGTTGGCAGTTTTCAAAAGGTAAGCGCCAGAAAGGGCTGCAGCCAGACTGAAAAAGCCTGTTGCCAAAAGTGCAACCATCACGTGGATTACTAACCAGTAGCTCTGCAGAGCCGGCATCAAAGATGCCACCTGAACATAGAAGATCGAAACTGCTGTTCCTAAAACCAAAAGCACAAATCCAACAACGAAGGTTCCCATGATGCGAACTTCTTTGGAACGGACTGAGATGAGGTAAATCATCAACAGAATCAAAGATCCAGTAATTGAGTACTCATACAAATTGGCCCAGGGAACCCGAGAAGCTGCAAAGCCTCGCATGAACACACCAACGGCCAAAATCAATGTTCCAAGAATTGTTAGCGCCAAGGAGATGCGCTCAAAGACCAATACCGACTTGACGTTCTTATCCTTGAGGCTGGCGGCTTGAGACAGGTGGTAAACGGAGACCAAAAAAGCCAGGGTAAACACTGCCATCGCAGCATAAACAACCAGCAGGGACTGCTGGGAGAGCGCTTCGTTTAGAACGATTGTCAATTGATTATCCGTTTCTTATGGCTTTAGTTAATTCTCTAACAACTTCTTCGAGCTTTGGATCATCACGCTTAGAAAGGGCCGCTACTTCAAATCCGTCAGAGGTCGTTTTCACCCAGACTCTTCTTCGCGGTGTCACAAGTGAAACGGTGACTGCACCTAGCGCCAAGAGCGAGAAAATCAGCACCCAGAATTGTCCTGGGTTGTAAGCGATATCCAATGATGCAAAACGCTTTACGCCATCGAAAGTCACTGTGCCCAAACCGTTTGGCAAATCCGCAGTCTCGCCAAGTTTTACTTCCACTGCAGGGTTAGGGGTTCCACGACCTGCAACCTGTGTCAAGCGATCTGTATCTAGCGCGTAAACATTGAGTGGAATTCCGCTGTCTAGTCCAAGATCACCGGTGTAAACATTTAGGGACACCAGCGGCTCGATCACGCCTGGAAAGATTGACGTGTAAGCGCCGCTAGCAAGTTCAATCACGCTCGGATAGAAAAAAGCCACGATTCCAATTTGCTCCGGCAGATTATCTGGAACTTTTATGATTCCAATCGACGTCATGTTGCTATCCTGCGGCAGAAACACAGTTGCACCCGAGTAGCTAATGTCCCCATTGGCATCGCGAATGGTCACCTGTGGCGCATAGCCGTGACCGGTCAAATAGACACTGGCACCGGTGGCATCTAGCGGATCATTGACTCTAACCAGAGCGCTCTTGCCTACTTGATCTTCTGGGCTTCGAACTGTGACGGTAGCTCGAAAATCAAGTGGGGCTCCGATGTTGGTTTCATTGGCAAAGTCGTAGTCAACTTCAAATTTGTCTAGAGTGACGCTGATTGGGGACAAGTTATCTGGATTAAAGAAGGTACCTGGGGAAAGTGAATCAAAGCCTGCGAGGTTGTTCACAAAAGTGTCGCCTTCGGCGAGCACTCGCTGGCCTGAGAAGCTAAGGCCTCCACCGATTCCGATTGCAATCAGCACCCCCACGAGAGAAAAGTGAAAGACCAAGTTGCCGGTTTCACGCAGGTAGCCCTTTTCAGCACTAATCGAATCTCCGCGACGAATGACTCGGTAGCGCTGTTTCTTTAGGATCTGCATGCCTTTTTCGACCGGGTCAATACCTTGCGCTGCAGTGGAGCTTTCAAACACCGGCATTCGAGAAAGATTGGTTGGGGTTTGAACCGGCTGCGCCTTTAGTGCCTCAAAGTGAATCTTGGTTCTAGGCAGAACACAGCCAACTAGAGAAGTAAAAAGAAGTATGTAAATCGCCGAGAACCAAATCGACGTATAGACATCAAAGAGCTGGAAAAAATCCAAGGTCTGGGCAAGAGCTGGGTCTTCATCGAAATACAAAGCAACGCCATTTGGATCAGCTGAGCGCTGTGGATAAATGGATCCGGGCACCGATGCCGCTGCAAGAAGCAATAACAAAATCAGCGCGGTTCGCATGCTGGTGAGCTGTCGCCAAATCCAACGCGACCATCCGGTTAGACCAATCTCAGGAGCCTCATAGAGCTGGGACGAAGACACCGAACACCCCCTGTAGCCAGGTCGCGAAACCAACCCAGACTCCTGTAGCAAGTGCTATTCCAAGTGCAATCAGAATTACGCCACCTGCGATGTTGAAGGTGCGTATGTGCTTTTTCACAAAGCCAACAGACCTTGTAGCCCAACCAAAGCCAGCTGCGATTGCAATAAATGGAAGTCCAATTCCAAGCGAATACAAAAACGCCAACAGTGCGCCTCGCCCTGGTGAACCGGCATCGGAAGCCAGCGTTAGCACTGCGGCAAGGGTTGGTCCAATACACGGCGTCCAACCAAGGCCAAATGCAACGCCGAGTAGTGGTGCACCAACTAGACCAACTCTTGGCTTGATTCCGGTTTTGAATGTTCTCTGCAAAAACGAGAACTGACCGATAAGGACAAATCCCATCAGGATGATCAGTACACCCAGCACCTGCTGAATCCAGGTGAGGTTGTTGATGTAAATCAGTGCGCCAAGGCCACCAAAGAGTGCTCCGAAAGAAACAAAGACCGCAGTGAATCCCAACACAAACAAAACTGAGCCGAGAATAATTTTTGACTTCTTTGCTCCCCCGTCAGCAACCCCAGAGATGTATCCGAGGTAGCCGGGAATCAACGGAAGTACACAGGGGGAGATAAAGGAAATTACTCCTGCAATTAGGGCAAGCGGCATTGCTGCAATTAGCGAGCCGTTGAGGATGATTTCGCCCGGGCTCATTTTCTTTCCTCAATTACGGTTTTTACCAAGGTTGTCAAAATACCTTTATCGATTCGACCAAGGACCCTTGCAGAAACATTTCCCTCGGCATCAATCACCAGAGTTGTTGGAACAGCTTGAGGAGTGACCACTCCGGTAAAGCCCAAAACCACCGATCCGGTTTTTGCATCCATCACAGATGGAAAATTCATGTCGATTCTTCTGGCGAATGCTAAAGAAGTTTCTGCGCTGTCACGCACGTTCACGCCGATGAATTGAACACCTTCTGGTAAGAATTCAGTCTGCAATTCAATGAGCTCAGGCATTTCAATTCGACATGGCGCACAACCCGCGTACCAAAAGTTCATCACGGTGATCACACCTTCAAGCTGTGTGCTGGATATTTCTTCACCGCTTTCGGTGATTCCTGACCAGCTGGCAGCTTTTGGTCTTGAGCCGAGTGCAAACTCTGTGACCGTGCCATCGCCTGCGATGTAGTTTTTGTTATCTCCGGAACGGAACTGATCGGCTAATGAATCATTCGCGCAAGCAGAGGTAGTTAGCACCAGAGCGGATATCGCGAGCGCGGCTAGAAGTTTTCTCAAACGGCACCGCTGTCCACTGCTTGGGTTCTCAAGGCTTTGGCTGGGTCGCGATAATCAACTTCTACAAGCTTGTTGTTTACAAACTCAAAGCTTGTGATGCTCGATAGATCACACCGTCTAGATCTCGGGTCATGCCAAAGCGGTCTGCCGGAAGCGGCTAGGTGAAGTGCCCAAATCGGAAGCTGGTGGGAAACCATGACTACTTCCCCGGTGGCGGTTTCATCCCAGGCTCGTCTAAGGGCTTCAGTCATGCGCGCCACGATCTGCTTGTATGGCTCTCCCCAGGAAGGCTTTAGGGGGTTGTAAAGCTTTAGAAGGTAGGCCGGGTTTGCCGTCACGGTGGCAAGACCGACTTTTTTACCCTCGAAGATATTGGTCGGCTCAATGATCAGACTCTCGGTACTAACCGACAGATTTAGCTGCTCGGAGATAGGTCTTGCCGACTGCAGAGTCCTCAATAAAGGTGAAGAAATCAAGCGGGTGATGTTGGCAGTTGAACTTGCTAGCTCGATCGCGGAAGCTTCTGCCATCTGCCGACCCAGGGCAGTTAAAGCGAAGTTTGGAAGGCGCCCGTAGAGCACTTTGTTGGGGTTATCTACTTCCCCGTGGCGTACCAGATGAATGCGATTGGCGGGCATGGTACAAGTCTAACCCCGCTAAACTTGGGCCCTGAAGCCCAAAAAGAGAGCAAGAACATGCGTGAGCGCCACTTAGTTAAAGACTTAGCTGCAATGCAGGATGGTCCAGTTGTCCTCGGTGGTTGGGTTGAAAAGCTCAGAGACCAAAAGCGCATTCAGTTCATCATTCTCAGGGATGAAACAGGCGACGTTCAGGTTACCTACCCACGCCCTGCCGACGAAGACAAACTAGCTGATTCTGTATCAACTCTTACCAACGGTTCTTTTGTTTGGATCAAGGGCCGCCTAGTTCACGACGAGCGAGTAAAGCTCGGTGGCCTTGAGATTCAGCTTGATGAATTAGAGATCGTCACCCTGGCAGATCCTGAGACTCCAATTGCCGATGACACCTCTATTGATAAGCGTCTGGACTGGCGCTTTTTGGACATGCGCCGACCTGAAATGAACCTAGTTTTCAAGGTTCAGACCACCATCGAAGCGGCCTGGAGAAAGTTCTGGCTAGAAAACGGCTTCACCGAGATTCACTCCCCGAAGCTAATGGCCTCGGCTTCCGAGTCAAACGCTGAGCTGTTCAAGCTTGAATACTTCGAGACTGTTGCCTACCTTGCCCAGTCCCCACAGTTTTATAAGCAGATGGCGATGATGGCTGGCCTTGGTCGCATCTTTGAAATTGGTCCAGTGTTCCGTGCCGACCCTTCCTTTACCTCTCGCCACGCAACCGAGTTCACTTCCGTTGACATGGAGATTTCCTGGATCGACTCTCACGAAGACGTTATGAACTTTCAAGAACAACTAATGGTTACAGCTATCCAAGCCGTGAAGGATAACCACGGCGAAGAGATCAAGAAACTGTTCGATGTTGACGTGGTAGTTCCAACCCGTCCATTCCCAAGAATTCCACTTGCCGAGGCTGTGGATATCGTGAAAGCACGCGGACACGAAGTTGTCCGCGGCGGAGATATGGATCCAGAAGGTGAGCGCCAGATTGCAGCTCACGTTGCTGAAACTTTCAACCATGAGTTCGTATTTTTGACCGACTACCCATCAACTGTTCGCCCGTTCTATCACATGAGACACGAGGGCAACCCAGAGCTCACCAAGAGCTACGACTTGATCTGGCGTGGAACAGAAATCACAACCGGTGCACAGCGCGAGCACAGAATTGATATCTTGATCGAGCAGGCCAAGCAAAAAGGACTGGATCCAGAAGGTCTAAAGACTTACATCGATTTCTTCCGCTACGGTGCACCTACCCACGGTGGTTTTGGAATGGGACTTCTTCGAGTAATCATGCTGATGCTGCACCAGCCAAGCATTAGAGAAGTTGGTTTCTTGTTCCGCGGACCAAACCGCTTAGAGCCCTAAACCAATTCGTTCAGAGCAGCAAGTAAGCGCTCTGAATCAATTTTCCAATAGGCATGCGTTGCACCATTTATCTGAAGAACAGGAATTTCTTCTGAATACTGATTTTTTAGAGCTTCGTCCTCGAGAATGTTTAGCTCAGTTAGTTCAATTTGAACGACGTCTGAATTTTCTTTACTGAACTCAAACATCACTAGTTCAATGGCTTTTTTGGCCTCTTCACACAGGTGGCAACCGGGCTTAGTTAGCAGTGTGAGTGAGATCAGCTTGGACACAGGTTAAACTTACCTCGTGCCGTCAAAGAGGTCTCCTGCCGCAAAGGACCAACCCAAGAAAGCTGCTGCTTTCTTTGACGTTGATAACACCATTTTGCGTGGCTCGAGTTCTTTTCTTTTTGGAAAGTCCGCTTTCGAAAGAAACTTCTTTAGCCGCAAAGACTTTTGGCGCTTTGCCCTGGCTCAGGCTCGCTTTATCTGGAAGGGCGAGAACAACAACAAGCTCGCCGCTCTAAAAGATCGGGCTTTATCTCTAGTTGAAGGGCACCGAGTTCGTGACCTAGAAGAACTAGTTGATGAGGTCTATGACAAACACATCAAGCTAAAGCTTTGGCCTGAAACAGTTCGCCTGGCTAAAGACCATATCTCCGAAGGCCGAGAGGTCTGGCTTGTCACTGCCGCTCCCCAAGAACTGGGAGATGTCATTGCCAAGAGATTGAACTTGACCGGAGCAATCGGAACCAAGGTCGAGAGAAAAAATGGCATCCTTACTGGTCAACTAGTTGGAAAACCAGTTCACGGTCCAGCTAAGAGGGTGGCGATCAAGGAATTGGCAAAGACTCGAAACCTGAGTTTGAAAAAGTCTTACGCATACAGCGACTCTCACAACGATCTACCGATGTTGACTGCCGTTGGACATCCGGTCGCAGTTAACCCAGACAAAATTTTGACTAGATACGCAAAGGCGGCCGACTGGCCGATTTATGACTTTAAGAAGCGTGAGCTAAAAGCAAACCGCGACTAGCGGTTTACTTCTTATTGCGACGCTGGTGGCGAGTCTTACGAAGTAGCTTGCGGTGCTTCTTCTTAGACATACGCTTGCGACGCTTTTTGATTACTGAACCCACGAAAACCTCATCTTGTTGATTGCCGCCAAATCCGGCAACCCC
>Ga0208597_1001206_pt1 | contig 10017 bp, 9 predicted proteins | sample LakMenEpi05May12_FD_150673 | JGI IMG/M metagenome (GOLD analysis project Ga0208597, IMG submission 150673) | Freshwater microbial communities from Lake Mendota, WI - 05MAY2012 deep hole epilimnion (SPAdes) | ecosystem: Environmental > Aquatic > Freshwater > Lake > Epilimnion/Euphotic zone ...
CTGCTTCAGGAGCCGCTTCTGCCGCTGGCGCTTCTGGTGCTGCTTCAGCTACTGGAGCTGCTGCTTCTTCAACTGCTGGAGCTTCAGCCACTGCTACTTCTACCGCTGCTGCTACAACTTCCGTCTCTGTCTTAGAGCTTCCGTTTTCAGCATGGTTTAATAATGCAGCGATTACGCGCTTAGCAGGAGATTGTAACAATCCAAGAACTTCACCAATCAACTCATTCTTAGTTTTGATATTTGTCAATGCAACCAATGAGTTGTCACCTACAAAAATATCTCCATTAATGAAAGCTGCTTTTAATGTTGGTCTGTCACCAGCATTTTCTTTTCTGAATGCACTTAAAATCACAGCTGGATCTTTAGGATTTTCAGAGAACATCAATGCAGTCACATTATTTAATGATTCGAATAGACCAGCATACTTCTCGCTATCCAAACTTTCTAACGCTTTACGAATCAAAGTGTTTTTAGCCACTTTCATTTCTACTTCCTTGTTAAAACAAGAACGACGTAAATTAGAAATTTGTTCCACGCTCAAAGATTCTGTATCTGTAATATAGAAGTTATTATATTGACTGAATTTTCCTTTTAGGATTTCAATCACTTCATTTTTTTGATCTTTGGTCATAACTAAATTATTTTGTTACCCAGGTCATTTCCTTGCGGATCACCAGGACTAGTTGATTAATGATTTTGTTTCTAAAGTGATACCAGGGCTCATTGTTGAAGCCATGCTAACACCTTTTACATAAGTACCTTTTGCTGCAGATGGTTTTAACTTAACGATTGCATTAATTAACTCAGCACTATTCTCAGCAATTTTTTCTGGTGTGAAAGAGATACGACCAATAGACGCGTGAACGATACCCGCTTTATCTACTTTGAATGCAATCTTACCGCCTTTCACTTCGTTTACTGCTGCTGCAACATCATTTGTTACAGTACCAGTTTTTGGATTTGGCATTAAATTACGTGGTCCTAAAACTTTACCTAATTTACCAATCTTAGGCATTACAGCTGGAGTTGCGATGATCACATCCATATCTACCCAACCGCCTTCGATTTTTGTTACAAACTCATCTAAACCTACATAGTCAGCACCTGCTTCTCTTGCTGCTGCTTCTTTATCTGGAGTACAAAGTACCAATACTTTTTTTGTACGACCAGTACCATGCGGTAAAGAAACAGTACCACGAACTTGTTGGTCTGCTTTTTTAGGATCTACTCCTAAACGAATGTGTAAATCTACAGAGCTATCAAACTTTGTACAGTTAATTTCTTTTACTAATTGTGAAGCTTCTTTAAGGGAATAAAATTTATTCTTATCCACCTTTGCTGCAGCGTCTTTTCTTTTTTTAGTCAATGACATGTTCATTAATATTTAAGGTGAATAAAATTAGTTTTCCCAAGGTGCTTTTCCGTCAACAGTAATTCCCATTGAACGAGCAGTACCAGCAACCATCTTCATAGCGCTGTTTACAGTAAATGCATTCAAGTCTTCCATCTTATCTTTTGCGATAACTTCAACTTGATCCCATGTTACTTTACCTACTTTGTCACGGTTACTTTCTTTAGAACCTTTTTGGATTTTAGCAGCTTCCATTAATTGAACTGGAGCTGGTGCAGTTTTGATAACGAAGTCAAAAGACTTGTCTGTGTAAACTGTAATTAAAACAGGAACAACTTTTCCTTGTTTGTCTTGAGTTCTAGCATTGAATTGCTTACAAAACTCCATGATGTTAACACCTTTAGAACCAAGTGCTGGACCTACTGGAGGAGCTGGATTCGCAGCACCGCCTTTCACTTGCAACTTAACGTAGCCAGAGATTTCTTTAGCCATTTTGTTATGTTTTTTTGGTTAAGCGTCGGACCAATATGGCATCGACTCCCAAATATCCACAATTCGAAAACTGTGAATTGGACGGCAAAGGTAGGATTAGATTGGCTTTTATCCAAATATTTAGTGCAGAATTTCTTAAAAAGGGGCATTTTGAGCAAAAAAAAATCCCCCCATTTGCATGGAGGGACTCTTTACCTTTTTCCTTCTAACTCAGTTTCTCTACTTGCATGTAGTTTAACTCCACAGGAGTAGATCGACCGAATATTTTTACGGTCACTTTCAATTTCTTCTTTTCTTCGTGCACCTCTTCTATGACGCCATTGAAATCATTGAAAGGTCCCTCAATTATTTTAACTGTTTCACCCAAAATGAATGGCTCGCTGATAGATCCGCCCATGTCGTTCATCTCATCTACCTTACCTAACATTTTGTTTACTTCAGACTTTCTTAAAGAAATAATATTCCCTTTTGACCCTTTACCATCTGTCAAAAAGTGCATCACATTGGTGATGTTGCTAATATGCATTACAATATCATCTGCGATAGAAGCTTTGTTATCAACCACTTCTATCATCACATATCCAGGAAAATAGTTTTTTTCGCGCATTACTTTTTTACCGTTTTGCACTTTATATACCTTCTCCATTGGTAAGAAAATTTGCTTGATCACATTAGTCCAACCGTTTCTAATGATATCCTTATCAAGGTATTCCTTAATCTTTTTTTCTTTGCCACTTACCACACGCAATACATACCATTTTGTTTCTGGACCTGCTGGTGCAGCTGTATTTGGTGCGTCTATTGCTTGTATTTCTGTTTCCATGTTTACTTAAATAAAGAGTAAATCAATTTTAATAATTGGTTACTTGAAAAATCCATTGCCCATACCAAAGCGGTAATGATTACCGTAGCCACCAAAACAATCACAGTACTTTGCTGTAAATTAGCCCATGTAGGCCAAGTCACTTTTTCTTGTAATTCTAAGTAACTGTCTTTAAAGTAGTTGCCTATTTTGTTCATAATATATCTTTTTATTCGCCGATAAATTTTGCTAAAGATAGCAAATTTTCTTCGCACGGGCACTAGGATTCGAACCCAGATCAAAGGTTTTGGAGACCCGTATGCTACCGTTGCACCATGCCCGTATGAACCAAAAGTCTCTGGTCAAAGCGGATGCTTGAACCAAAGACTTTCAGTTATATGTTTAGTTCAATTACTTAACGATCTCAGTAACTTGACCAGCGCCTACAGTTCTTCCACCCTCACGGATAGCGAACTTAAGACCTTTTTCCATTGCGATAGGTTGGATCAACGTTACAGAGATGCTAACGTTATCTCCTGGCATTACCATCTCAGTTCCTGCTGGTAAAGTACACTCTCCAGTTACATCCGTTGTACGGAAGTAGAATTGAGGACGATATTTATTAAAGAATGGAGTATGACGTCCACCTTCTTCTTTGCTCAATACATAAACCTCAGCTTTGAAGTCTGTATGTGGCGTGATCGATTTTGGTGCACAGATTACCATACCACGACGGATATCTTTTTTCTCGATACCACGTAATAATAAACCTGCGTTATCACCAGCTTGACCTTGATCCAATAATTTTTTGAACATCTCAACACCTGTTACAGTAGAGCTCATTGGAGTTTCCATCAAACCTACGATTTCACATGCTTCACCAACTTTGATGATACCACGCTCAATACGACCTGTAGCAACTGTACCACGACCAGTGATCGAGAATACGTCCTCTACAGACATCAAGAATGGTTGATCGATAGGACGTGGAGGTAATGGGATGTAGCTATCTACAGCATCCATTAACTCAGTCACTTTAGCTACCCATTGTGCCTCACCAGCTAAAGCGCCAGTTGCAGAACCACGGATAATTGGAGTGTTGTCACCATCAAATCCATAAGAAGTTAATAATTCACGAATTTCCATTTCAACTAAGTCTAACAATTCAGCATCGTCAACTAAGTCTACTTTGTTCATGAATACAACTACTTGAGGTACACCTACCTGACGTGCAAGCAAGATATGCTCTTTTGTTTGTGGCATAGGACCATCTGTAGCCGCAACGACTAAGATAGCACCGTCCATTTGTGCAGCACCAGTGATCATGTTCTTCACATAATCGGCGTGACCTGGACAGTCAACGTGCGCATAGTGACGCGTATCAGTTTGGTATTCTACGTGAGCTGTGTTGATAGTAATACCACGCTCTTTTTCTTCTGGCGCGCCATCAATTTCGTCGTAGTTTTTCTTAGAAGCTAAGCCTCTTTGAGACAATACGTCTGTGATAGCAGCAGTCAATGTTGTTTTACCATGGTCAACGTGGCCAATGGTACCAACGTTTACGTGAGGTTTCTCCCTCTTAAAGGTCTCTTTAGACATCTTTATTTGTTTTTGTTTTTTTTATAATTGCTGTCAATAGACCACCGAGTCCATCGACCATAGCTTTCTTTTTTTATCAACTCTTTTTTCAACGCTTTCAACGCTTTCAACCAGATTCTTTTGAGCCGTTGATGAGAATTGAACTCACGACCTCTTCCTTACCAAGGAAGTGCTCTACCACTGAGCCACAACGGCCATTCCCATCAAGTAACTGGAGCGGGAGACCAGGCTCGAACTGGCCACCTATAGCTTGGAAGGCTATCGCTCTACCAAATGAGCTACTCCCGCTTATACTTACATTCTAAAGAACTAGATTTTACGTGATTGTTCATTTGGATGAGCAATATACGTAAAATTTTGTGGGCAGAGTAGGGTTCGAACCTACGTACTCGTGAGAGAACAGATTTACAGTCTGTCGCCTTTAACCACTCGGCCATCTGCCCGTAACACTTTTGAGCCGGAAATGGGACTCGAACCCGCGACCTGCTGATTACAAATCAGCTGCTCTACCAACTGAGCTATTCCGGCAAATTCGATCCATTACATAAAAGAACACTCCCCTTTTTTGGGATGGCAAAGGTAATGGAATTCTTTATTTATCAAAATTTTAGAGGTAATTTTTATCCCAAAAATCAAAAAATGTTTAGAAATTAATGAAATATGGACGAAATGGGGCCGAAGGGGCAAAGAAAAAGGCCCAATGGGCCTTTTTAGATATTGCAAAATCGGATATTAAGCTGCAAGTTTTTCTTTTTTCTTTTTCAACTGATTGATCACCGATTCAAATGCATGTTCAAAAGAACTTTCGAATGATTTAGAGGTCGATTTCACAAAGCAATCCTGCTTGGGAATGTGGATTTTAATCTCTACCACTTTGTCCTTAATGGCATGTACTAAATTGTCTAATTTCAGGAAGACCTCTACCCTAGTAATTCGGTCATGAAATGTGGCGAGTTTTTCTAGTTTTTTTTGCACAAAATCTAATAGCTTTTCGTCTGCATCAAAGTGCACTGTCTGAATGTTGATGTTCATAAAATTAATTTTTAAAAGAAGTTAAAAAATTAAGAACTGATCAGCGTAGCATGCCATCGCGCTGCAGTAGTAAGTTACCACAAATTCAAAAATCAAACAATGATTGATGTCATTATTTAAGAAAACTTTATGCTTTGGGATGTGCCTTAGAAAAGACGGCTTTTAATTGGTCAATGGTATTGTGTGTGTATACTTGTGTAGCAGCCAAACTACTATGGCCTAGCAGCTCTTTGACTGCGTTTAAATCGGCCCCATTATTCATTAAATGTGTGGCAAAACTATGTCTTAAAATGTGGGGACTTTTCTTTTGTAAAGTAGTCACTTGGGCAAGGTATTTTTTGACAAAACTATAAACGGCTCTTGGCTGTAACATCTTGCCATTTTCAGCCACAAATAAATAGGGATTCCCTTGTGCTTCTGTTGGTTTTTGATGGATATACAATTTCAATTCTGTCGCAAGTGCTGGACTAATTGGCAAGATTCTTTCTTTGTTCCCCTTCCCTATTACTTTGATCACTTTTTTAGCTAAATCCACCTGTGTTTCTTTGCATTGAATTAATTCACTCAAACGCATTCCTGTAGCATAAAAAACATGGATGACCATTTTCTCTGTAAAGCCTTTCCAACCCTCTGCAAATGCTAAATTCGTGAACAATTGTTCCATATCCTGCTCTGTTACAAAGCTGGGTAATCTTTTATTGACTTTAGGACTAATCACCGTCTCCATAGGGCTTTTTGTCAAAGCACCCTGTTGAATATGATACTTAAAAAAAGATTTTAAAGAGGAGATTTTTCGATTCAATGATTTACTTGACATCTCCTGTTCTTTCATACTTGCAAGCCAGCTGCGCACCAAAGTGCCCGTAATTTGTTGAAAGGCTAATCCCTCATACTGTGTTTCAATAAAATCAAAAAACTGAGTCAAATCATTGGCATAAGAAATGGTGGTATGCCTGGAATACCTTTTTTCAAACTGGAGATAAGCCAGAAAAGCATTTAAGGGCGCATATCTTGTTTGAATAGTCATGGTTAAAATTACTGCTAAAAAACAAAAAAGCCCCTTTTTAAGGGGCTTTAAAATCATTAAAGTGCTTTTTCATTAAATTTATATTTATAAGGAATTTGATGAAAAAGCAAAAAGCCCCAAAGAATGGGGCTTTAAATTTATTGTAGAGTTTCTTTAGAAACTATCCTTCGATTTTACCAGAGAAGATTTGTTGCTTGTAAATCGCTTTCAATACCTGGAAACGACGCTTTACAGATGGCTTTACAAATGCTTGACGAGCACGTAAGTTTACTAAAGTCTTGCTTTTTTCAAACTTCTTCTTGTACTTCTTAAGGGCCTTGTCAATGTTCTCGCAGTCTTTTGAATCAATAATTAACATAATATATACCTCCTCAGGCGTTTTTAATTTGGAGAGCAAAGATAGGATTCATTTTTAAAATACCAAATTTTTACTCCATTTTGTCTCCACAAATCTATAAATAGGGCCTCTTAGCCAATTAATCCATTATCCCCTTCCCTTTTAGTGCCCCAGAAATGGCCTGATCCATGACACGTTCAGCAAATGGCCTGGTCAATTCATTCAATGCCTCGGTTTTGCCTTGGATTAAATTTTTATCTTCCATTGTGATGGCCAATTGTAATGCCTGCATCGCTTCTGCAGTTTGCATCAATTCTTCTTTTGACAATAATGCTATATTTTTTGACATGAACTTTTCGGTCACGGATAAAATTTGTTCTGCTTCTGTCTTCGCTTCTACCAATGCTCTTGTGGCAATATCTTCTTTTGCATAGGTAATGCTATCCATTAATCTTTGTTCCACTTCTTGGTCTGTTAATCCATACTGTGGCTTGATTTCAATACTTTGGGTCAACCCTGTTCTTAATTCTTTTGCACGCACTTGGAGGATGCCATCGGCATTGATTAAAAATTGCACATCCACTTTTGGTAAACCTGCTGGCATAGATGGGATACCTGATAAAGTAAATTCACCCAACTTTCTATTGTCTTTTACTAAATCTCTCTCCCCCTGATAAATCGCTATTTGAATACCTGATTGTCCATCTTTTTGTGTGGTATATTGTCTTCCAGCTTGTGTTGGAATTTTAGAATTTCTTGGTAATAATACATCCATCAATCCTCCCATTGTTTCAATGCCCAAACTCAGTGGTGTAATATCCAATAACAACATGGATTGATTATTCCCTGCTAAAATATCTGCTTGCACTGCAGCACCCAATGCCACTACTTCATCTGGATTCACCGTATCATTCACTGGCTGATTGAAAAAAGTTGCGACTGTATTTTTAACCAATGGCACCCTCGTACTGCCTCCAACCATTAATACCGTATTGATGTCTGCTACTTTCAAACCTGCGTCCTTCATAGCTTTCGCGCAACAATCCATTGTCTTATCAACAATGCCAGCAATTAAATTTTCAAATATTTCTTTTGTGATGGTTAATTTTTCGCCAGCAAAATTCGTTTCAAAATGAGCTGCATTGGATAAAGTAATTTTTGCTTGCTCAGCTGCTAATCTTAATTGTTGCTTTAATGTTTTTTGATCTTCTAATGTATCTAATTTCATTAGCCCCATCCAATATTCTATAATAGCTCTATCTAAATCATCTCCTCCCAAATAAGTATCTCCATTGGTGCTCAACACTTCAAATACACCACCACTTATTTTTAAAATTGAAATATCAAATGTGCCTCCACCTAAATCATAGACAGCAATTGTTTTTTCTTCTGAAGGATCCAATCCTAATCCATACGCTAAACTAGCAGCAGTTGGTTCATTGATAATTCTTAGTACATCTAATCCTGCTAACTTTCCTGCATCTCTTGTGGCTTGTCTTTGTGAATCATTAAAATAGGCAGGCACGGTAATCACCGCTTTAGTCACTGGCGTTTTTAAAATATGTTCTGCACGATTTTTTAATGCTGTTAAAATATGTGCACTTAATTCGATGGGAGAATAAAATTGATCCCCAACCTGCACTTTCACTAAGCTATCATTATTGTCGTCAATAATTTTATAAGCAAAAAAGTCCTGATGTGTTTGTATGTCTTTATAACTCTTCCCCATCAAACGCTTAGCACTAAAAATAGTGTTGACGGGGTCTGATTCTAAATAAGGCTTTGCAGCTGCACCTACTTCAACATTGCCAAACTGATCAAAATGCACCACACTTGGCACAATGCTACTGCCATCAAACTCTTTTAATGCAATAGGCATCTTGGTCTCTGGATGGATAATGGCCACTAAACTATTGGTTGTGCCTAAGTCAATCCCTACAATCATTTCTGGTTGTTGTAAACTGCCTGTTGCGATATTGATGCCTATTTTAGCCATGTATGAAATTTTACAAATTTACCTGCTCATCGCAGTTTTTAGGTTGCGAAATTAGGAATGAATTGCATATAAGTAGTTATTTTTGTCGAAAGTGACCATTATGACATTGATCCAAGCATTAAGATGGAGAGGTATGATTCAAGATATTATGCCAGGTACCGAAGAACTGTTCGAAAAAGAACAGGTATCTGGATATATTGGTTTTGATCCAACTTCTGACAGCTTGCATATTGGAAGTCTGGTTCCTATTTTGTTATTAGTGCATTTACAAAAAGCTGGACATAAACCATACGCTTTAGTTGGCGGTGCAACGGGTATGGTAGGCGATCCTAGTGGAAAAAGTGAAGAGCGTAATTTGTTAAGTGAGGAAATATTAGCGCATAATATTGCTGGTGTTCAAAAACAATTATCGCATTTTTTAAATTTCGATAGCACGCAACCCAATGCTGCCGAAATGGTAAATAATTATGACTGGTTCAAAGATTTTAATTTCCTTTCTTTTATCAGAGAAGTTGGAAAGCATATCACTGTGAATTACATGATGGCGAAGGACAGTGTGAAAAAAAGAATCGAAGGTGACACTGGTATGAGCTTTACGGAGTTTACTTATCAGCTCATTCAAGGATATGATTTCTATTGGCTTTACAAAAATAAAAACTGTAAAGTACAAATGGGTGGAAGTGACCAATGGGGTAATATTACCACTGGTACAGAATTGATCCGCAGAAAAATTGGTGGAGATGCATTTGCATTTACCTGCCCCCTAATTAAAAAAGCAGATGGTGGCAAATTTGGAAAAACAGAGAAAGGTAATATTTGGTTAGATGCTTCTAAAACTTCTCCTTATCAATTTTATCAATTCTGGTTAAATGCAAGCGATGAAGATGCGAACGCTTGGATTAAGATATTTACATTATTAGAACCAACAGCAATTGATGCATTGATTGCTGAACACGCTATTGCACCACAACAAAGAATTTTACAAAAAGCATTGGCTGCTGAATTGACAAAATTCGTGCACAGTGAGGCGGATTTAAAATTTGCCATCGAAGCCACTGAGATCTTATTTGGCAATGCGACTACTGAAGTTTTACAGTCCTTAAATGAAAGTCAATTATTGCAAGTGATGGAAGGCGTACCTCAAGTTACCATTCCTTTAGCTGCACTTAACGAAGGCTATGACTTAATCAATTTACTAGCGGATACAGCTATCTTCCCAAGCAAAGGCGAGGCGCGTAAAATGTGGCAAGGAGGAGGGATTAGTATCAATAAAGAAAAAATAATTACTGAGACAACGCATGTCAACTCTGGACATTTATTGCAAGGAAAATATATGTTGATTCAAAAAGGAAAGAAGCAATATTATTTAGTGATTGCTGAA
>Ga0208597_1001209_pt1 | contig 10003 bp, 11 predicted proteins | sample LakMenEpi05May12_FD_150673 | JGI IMG/M metagenome (GOLD analysis project Ga0208597, IMG submission 150673) | Freshwater microbial communities from Lake Mendota, WI - 05MAY2012 deep hole epilimnion (SPAdes) | ecosystem: Environmental > Aquatic > Freshwater > Lake > Epilimnion/Euphotic zone ...
AGTCTCTCACGTGCCGGGCAGTTCACCGCGGCGGGGCAAGACTACCTATTTTCGAAAAAACGTCAACGATTTTCGTCACCTTTTTTTCGATTATTTTCATTTTTCGAAAAAGATGTTGATACTCAACGGTTTATCTTGTGATATTTTTTCTGTGTTTTCGGTCTGAGCGGCAAGATTCGGCAACGTGAACGCCTTTTTTCCGCATTTTGGGTCAATTTCGTCGCCAAAATTCCATTTTCAGATCAGCAAATGTCGTGCCAGTATCTAGAAGATTGCTATTTTTTCTGCTTTTACTACCATTATAGTATCAAGAAAAACCCTTGAAGATCATGCGTTTACGCTGATGGCAAAGTGATCTCAATCGCGAATCCTTGGTGCTTTGCGTTCGATGCGACGATGCTTCCGCCACAGGCTACGATGCAGCTTTTCACGATGGTAAGACCGAGGCCGACACCTCCTGTTTCTCTTGTACGTGCAATGTCTGGGCGGTAAAATGGCTCGAAAAGGTGCGGGATTTCCGCCTCAGGAACACCAGGGCCATTATCGATAATTTGCAGCTCGATGGAAGCGTCGCGTAGGCTTGCGCGCAATACCAAGATCGCATTGGGCCCTGCATAACGGATGGTATTACGGATGAGATTGCCGATCGCACGCTGAAGCAGCTTTTGATCCGCAAGAACGTGGAGCTCCGGCGCGATGTTGTTTTCCACGCTCAGCTGGTGATTTTCACGGGACAGTAGATCCGTAATGAGATTATGTAAGCACAAAGGCTTGCCCTTGATTTGCGAAATACCAGCCGTGGAGCGGGAGAACGCGAGAATTTCGTCGATTAGTTCGGCTAACTCCGTCGCTTCTTCTTCAATCGCTGCGAGGCGCGCTTGCTCGGATGCGGGAAGCTTTGTTTCGAGTATACTCAGCCCTGTGCGCATGCGAGCGAGTGGCGAACACAACTCATGAGCAATATCACCGAGGAATCTCTTTTGCCCGCTAACTAAGTGATCGAGACGTGAAGACATGCTAACGATCGCAGAACCAAGGCTGCCTAGCTCATCGCGACGGCGTGTATCCAGATTGACTTGGAATTTCCCATCCGCAATCTCATCGGTAGCCGACTTGAGCTTGCCGATATATCGCGTGATGCTGATCGCAAAGGGCATCCAGAACAGAATGCTCAATCCCAACAGCACCGATACGGCGATGATCAAGGGCTTCAAATCGAAAAACAATCCATTCCCCGTGAGGTTATTCGCGCGAATGACCCAAATGACTCGATCAGGTGCGGTGCGACCAGCTAATGGCAAATGCACAGCCGCCCAGTAATGCGGACTGCCAGCGGGAGATCGGAGAAAAAGTGGCGTTACGGGACGGTAATCGTTGGTTTGGCGCACAGGAGGCATTTCTTCTTCGAAAATCTCGGGTGGAAAATCTTCTTCTCGCATCTCTTCATCCTCAGGCGGGGGGCCGCGTCTAGGCCCAGGACCAGCACCGGGCCGTGGACCTCCTGGCGGCCCAACTCGTCTTCCTGCGGGTCCTTGCGGCGAGTTTCTGCGCAAGTGCTCGATGATTTCTTCTGGTATTGCTTCTTCGGGACGCTCTGACCAATCACCGTGTGGCATCCAGATGTAGCTTTTCGCCTGATAGGCATCGGAAAATTCCTGCACGGTCTTTTGCCAATCGCGCACCGGTTCGGTTCGGAGTTTCGCCGCCATTTGTTCACCATACACTCGGAGTCGATCACCCGCAGGTCCTTGCAAGTAACCATCGAGACCCGCGCGAAACTGCCAGGTCACGAAAACTGTAACGATCACTGCGAGCAGGGCCATGTGCAGCATGAGCCACAGCAGCATTTTACCCATCAGCGAAATGCGCAGCCCTTTGCGGCTCACGAAAGACCTCCCTTTCCTACCTCGCCCAGCGTGTAACCAACACCGCGAATGGTGCGGATGAAGCGCGGCTCTTTCGGGTCATCGAGAAGTTTTTTCCGCAAGCTAGAAATATGCACGTCGATGGATCGATCAAACACATCGAAGCGCCTGTCCGACACTTCTTCGATCAATGCCTCGCGCGATTTCACGCGACCTTTTGATTTGATCAAGGAAACTAAGATAGAAAATTCCAACGCGGTGAGCTCTAACACAACACCTGCGAGGGTCGCTACGTGCGTCGAAACATTCACGTGAAGATCACCAAATACAAGATCCGTAGTAGTTGGCGCAGATTCCGTGATGCGCTGCGAACGACGCGTCACGGCGCGCAGACGAGCTAGCAATTCACGGGTGGAAAATGTTTTGGGCAAGTAGTCATCGGCACCGATTTCCAATCCCACAATGCGATCAGACTCCTCGCCCAGAGCGGTGAGCATCAGCACCGGGACATCGGATTTTTTTCGTAGCTCACGCAGCACCTCGATGCCGTCCATGACGGGCATCATCACATCGAGGATGATGGCATCGTATTTTTCCGCAAGGGCTTGTTGCAGGCCTGCGGCCCCATCATGACGCAGGTCCAACTGAAAGCCCATCGGCTCCAAATAATCTTTGACCAAGGCCGCAAGCTTGCGGTCATCATCAATCATCAGGATTCGGCGTGTAGCAGATGCGTTCATCGATGTTCTTGTACGCACTCCAACACAAATCGACGAGCAGGTCGATGAGCTTTACCAATTCTTAACAATTTTTTTGCGACCATCCCGCGGAGTTGGAGACGGGAAAAAGATCGTGCCGCAGGTTTTCTCGAGGCTGCACCGTGCCACCCTGGCGCCTACTGCGAAGCAATGCCAGATCGAGCTCAGCAACGATCACGCCCGGTTGATCCGCATGCGCCCGTGCGGCGACTCCTTCGAACGGAAATCCGATGTCGCAGGGAGTCGCGATCATTGATTGCGCTTGATGATGGGCAAATCCATCCCGCTCGCGAATTATGCCAACTCCGCCAGCAGTCGCAATATACATGGTATTTTCGACAGCACGAGCCATGGCACAACGCGTCACACGATGGTGACCATGCCAGTCATCGGTGCAATACGGCACGCAAAGAATTTCCGCTCCCGCATCAGCAACGGCACGAATTTGCTCCGGAAATTCTACATCGTAGCAAATCGCCACCGCGATCTTACAGCCGCCGATGTCGATCAACGCCAGTCCATCACCGCCGACCATATTCCAAGCATCGCGCTCCCACGGAGTGATGTGCAATTTGTCCTGAAAAAAATTTTCTCCCGCAGGTCCGAGAATCCACGCTCGATTGCGCAGACCATTTTCTGCCAAGCGCGGCATCGAGCCAGCCACCATCCACATTTGCAGTTCGCCCGCCAAAAGCGAAAGCCGCGAGAGCCATTCCGCTTCCTCAGGCCATCCGTGAGGAAATCCCGCAGCCACGTATTCTGGCAATACGAGCAACTGAGCCGAGTAGTCAACACGCGCCGTGCGGATTTGCCATTCGAGCTCCTGCCAATAGTCTGCGGCATCCGAAAAATCCCGATGCCCCCATTGCACACATGCTACCCGCAGTTTTTCCATAAACGATCGGCTTGGTTTATTTCACCACAGGATAATGCGACATCAGCTCCTTCATTTCTCGCACCGCCTGCGTCATCCCTACACGCATCGCTCGCGCGACGATGCTGTGCCCGATGTTGTATTCAGTCAAATGCGGCACCGCCTCGAGCAAGCGGACATTTTCATAATTGATGCCATGCCCCGCATTCACCTGAATGCCTGCCTGATGCCCGACGAGCGCGGCCTGCGTGAGACGTTCCAACTCGACTCCGACCGTCTGCGTGGTCGCATTGCCAAAACATCCGGTGTGCAGCTCGACCATTTCCGCCCCGAGTTCGGCGGCGACTTTGACTTGCTCGACTTCTGGATCAATGAACAAACTCACCTTGATACCATTTTTCTGCATCAAACGAATGCAATCGCCCACATCGCGGCGGCGCGACACCACATCGAGACCGCCCTCGGTCGTTACCTCTTCGCGCGTTTCGGGCACGAGACAAACAAACTCAGGGCGCAATTTCAGAGCGATGGCGATCATTTCCTCAGTCACGCCCATTTCCAAATTCAGCGGCGCAGCAATTTTTTCGCGAATGAGAAAAGCATCGCGCTCTTGCATGTGGCGACGATCGCCACGCACGTGAATCGTGATCGAGTCCGCACCGCCGAGCAATGCATCCGCGCTCGCCACACAAGGACAAGGCTCCGCATTCGGCGAATCCGGCAACAACGCATAGCGTGCTTGGCGCAGAGTGGCCACGTGATCGACATTGACTCCTAGCAAAAGTGACATGCACGACACATACGCGCGCTACGGCTTTTTGCAATCCTCGAATTGAGCGCCCTAATGTTCTGCCTTGCAGGATTTCCAATTACTACTATCCTGATGCCATCAACGCATGGACACTCTGAAAAATATCTTTCTCATCCTCATCGTCATCTTGAGCTTCAATTTCATGATTTTCATCCACGAACTGGGGCACTATCTCGCAGCGCGCTGGCGCGGTCTGAAAATCGAAAAATTCCAAGTCTGGTTTGGCAAACCCATTTGGTCCAAGACCATCAATGGCGTGCAATACGGCCTCGGCTGGATTCCTGCAGGTGGTTTTGTCTCGCTACCCCAACTCGCGCCCATGGATGCCATCGAGGGAGAGCGCACCACAGATGAACCGCTGCCGCCCATTTCACCTATCGATAAAATCATCGTCGCGGTCGCTGGGCCGATTTTCTCGCTGGGCCTTGCCCTTGCCGTTGGCTTGCTCGTCTGGAACTTAGGCAAACCCGTCGACATCATTCCCTCGACCACCATAGGCTACATTGCCGAGGAATCTCCTGCCTCCAAGGCGGGCTTCCAAATCGGCGACCGCATCACCGCTGTCAATGGCGAGCCAGTGCAGGGATTTGTTGGCGGACTCGATTTCATTACCGAGAAAATCATTTTTAGCGAAGGCGAAACGATCAAGTTCACGGTGATCCGCGAGGGTGAGACCACGCCGCGTGAAATTTCCTCCGGCTTCATCACCGAGCCCACCAAATTTTACCAACGCCGAGGACTGCGCAAAGTCGGCATTTCCTACGCTAGCCAGACCATTGTTGCCGAGACCTCGGAGAACAGCCCTGCTCGCATCGCGGGATTGCAAAAAGGCGACATCATCACAGCCATCGATGGCGTCAAGCTTTGGTCGCCCCAACAAATCACCTCTCACTACAAACAAATCAACTACCGCGCCGCGCAATTGACCATTCAGCGCGGAACCGAAACACTCAACGTCACGCTCGCCCCCGAGGTGCCACAAAAATCACCAGAGCCCGTTCCCATGCTCGGCATCGCCTGGGACATGGAACACGCAGCCGACACCCATCTCGTTCATCCTTCTCCCGTCAAACAATGCTCCGATAGCGTAAAAATGATGATCAAAACCATCGGCGCTCTCATTTCGCCAGCATCGAACATCGGTATCGACCAACTCAGCGGCCCGATCAGCATTGCGAAGGCAAAATTTGACCTGCTCGACACCGATAAAGACGGTTGGCGCCGACTCCTTGCCTTCCTCGTGCTCATCAACGTCAATCTAGCGATTTTCAACATGCTGCCCTTCCCGGTCCTCGATGGCGGTCACACCACCCTCGCCATCATGGAACTCATCGCCCGCCGTCCCGTGAAAGTGCGCGTGCTTGAATACGTCCAGTCCTTCTGTGTGCTGCTGATTTTCAGCCTCTTCCTTTTTATCACCTTCAAGGACGTGGGGAGCTTCTTCGGCAACTCACCCGACACGGAGGTCATCTTTTCACCCAAGTAAAAATTCATGCTGCGCAAAAAAAACCTCCTAAACAGTCTGCTGGCACTGAGCCTGATTTCACTCGCCCCCGCCCAAGACTCGCTCAATCCCGCGCTTACCCGCATTGTTTTTGGCTCGTGCTGCCATGAATCAAAGCCCGCGCCAATTTTTCAATCGATCCTCGCCTACAAACCGCAGCTTTTCATCTGGATGGGCGATAACATCTACGGCGATTCACCTAGCACTGACGTCTTGCGCGAAAAATACGAACTCCAGCAACACCGCCCCTCGTATCGCGAAATCTGCGACCTCTGCCCCGTCATCGGCACCTGGGATGACCATGACTTCGGCGCCAACGATGCCGGAAAAAACTACCCCAACCGCGTCGAATCCCAACAGGCATTTCTCGATTTCCTCCGCGAACCCGCCACCTCCAAACGCCGCCAGCAAGAGGGCATTTACACCTACCGCGATTTCGGCCCGGCTGAGCAAAGAATCCGCTTCATCCTTCTCGATACCCGATACTTTCGCGATGACATCGGCAGCGATGGCGACATTTTAGGCGAAGCGCAATGGAAATGGCTCGAAGGAGCACTCGCCACCAGCAAGGCGCAAATCAACATTCTCGTCTCCAGCTTCCAAGTCGTACCCGAGGATCATCGTTTCGAAAAATGGTCCAATTTTGGCAAAGCTCGCAAGCGACTTTTCGATCTGTTAGCCTCACCCAAATCGGCCCCAGTCATGATTCTTAGCGGCGATCGCCACCTCGCGGAAATTTCCCAACTTCCCACAGAAACCGTGGGCTACCCGCTGACCGAAATCACCTCCAGCGCTCTCACACAAAGCAGCGGCGGCAATCCCAAGGAAATCAATCGTCACAGAATCGGCGAAAATTACGGCCAAAACAACTTCGGCACACTCAGCGTCGATTGGACCCGCACGCCGCCCATCGTCACAGCCGCCGTGAACAACCTCGACGGAGCTCCTGTGCGTGCCATCACTCTCAACGCCCCGACCAAGCCCACGCCGCCGGCACCATGAGTCGTGGGTTCCGACGAATGCGACAACTTGCTTCGGCCAGTTGCCTGATGCTTTACCTCAGCCACTGCACCCCCAGCGTCTCACTTGTCCTCACCCCAGCCCCACAAGGGCTGCGCCTTGAAGCCAACTTGCCTCTAACACCAGTAGGCCGCTCCCGAGCATCGGATCAGTCTTATCTCAAGCTCGATGCATTCATCCTCTGTCAGTAAAATGATGATTTCTGCATGAATTCACATGCTCAACACTGCATGCCTTTCTCGCAAACTTCGTGGCTTCGTGTGAAAATCTTCACGAAACCCCATGAAACCTGACGAAACGCAAAGGCCCATCAATTTCAAAGATATTTGCATTTTGCAAATTCTGAAAAATTCTGAAATTCTGTTGAAACTGCTCGAATCACGAACAAACGACGATCGCCCTATGATGTTGCCTAAGACGCCTGCCATTTGATTGCTTGAACACTTTCACCAAAGCTAAATGCCCTCTGCAGGTAAAAAAACTACTCTTGCCAATACCCCCGCCATTTGGCAATCTCTGCCCATGATAACGCGCGCACTGACTTATCTTCTCTCACTCATCGTCATGCCTTTTGGCTGTTCTCAAGTGATGAACGACATCGATCCCACCAAGGCGATGGATAGCCAATACGTGCGCGTGATGCGCAATCAAGATGGCTCCACCGCAGTCTTCCGCCGCACCCCTAGCAATGAAGTTCTCGAAAAACGCACCTTCAATGCGAGCTCGGTGCTCACCATGCTCACCGTCTATCGCATGGACCGCCAAGGAAATCCACTCGGTTGCAAAATCTACGATGGCCTGAAGCAAGAACTCTTCAAGGCCCGCTACGGCTACGATGCCAATACAGGACTGCTCGTCGAAGAACAACTCTTCGATGCCCGTGTCAAACGTCTCGATCCTACAGGTCAATATGAAATGCCCGTGCGCCGCTTCATTTACACCTACGATGCCAACGGCAAGCAAAACAAACCGATCTCCATCGTTCTCAGCCCAGGCAAAAAAGCCGAGGAAATGTATGCCCGTCCGTCCGCTCTCGAAAGCAATCCTTTCGAGGACAAAACCGACGCCGCCCCTGCGGAAAAATGATGCAGTTGCCACCGCAACAACTCCTGCCGATTCTCTTAGGTGCTGCCCTTGCCGCAGCTGGCTGGATGCAGGGAGCACAATGGAAATCTCTCGCTCGCGAGGAAGATCCCAACGATTCTGTTGAAGTCGTCGCGCTTCAGCAACAAATCGATCAGCTCACGAAAGAAAACGAAACATTGCGCTCACTGAGCCAAGGCGGTGGCGAATTTGCCGTTCCGCCCGAACTCGTGACACGCATCGAAAAGCAACTCGGCCTGAGTTTTCGCTCAACCCCCATCGTGCATCAAATCGCTAACGAAGAACTCCGCGACCGCGTCGCCGCCTCGATCGAGGCCCGCTTCGGCCCCGGTGGCATCGATGATCGAGAAAAAGCCTACAAGCTCGTTGGCTGGCTCGGTCCCGAGGATCGATTGCTCGGTCAACTCTCCGCTCTACGCGCCGTCGGTGCCCGTGCTTGGTTCGATGAAGTCAGCGGCGAGGGTTGGGTCACCGATCGCTTTCAACTCGAAAACGTGCCCGATCAAGCATCGCTGCTCCGCGTCTTGACTCGCATTTTGTTAGAACAACATTACCCCATGGCCAAAGGGGAAATCACCGACGAAACCATGCGCGCCCGCGATGCCCTCCACACCGGAGTCGCCGCAGGAGTCGAGGCCAAATACTACCAAGACAATGCCCGCTCCATCGGCTTCATGTCGCTCAAGCAAGACAACGAGGCCAGCCAGCTCCTGCTGAGCATGCCGCCCTTCCTGCAAGGCCTGATGTCTTTTCTTAGCCTAGAAGGCAAAACCTTCGCCGATCAAGCAATCCTCCAAGGACAAGACCAGCTGCACAAAGACCTGCACCAACCACCAACCAAAACGGCAGAGCTGATGTATTTGTTCGAACGCAATCTGCCCGACAAAAAAGTAACCCTGCCCACCACCCCAGGCGAAATCGTCCTCGAAGACCGCGGCGGGGCTCTCGGCCTGCGTCTTTGGCTCGATCCCCTCGGAGATGTGCAGGCCTCACGCGACATCGCCGAGCAACTCGTCGATGACCAATGGCGACTCTACGCCACCGATGACCGCACCCACCACCTTATCTGGATCGTCGAATTTGCTGATGCAGCCACCACCACCAAAGCCCTGACCGGCTTCTGCGGCATGGGCTCCTACTTCACCGGCTCAGACACCGACCTCACCCCCGGAAAACCTGCGCAAACCCCCGAAGGACGCTGGCTCACCATTGATCGCCCCAGCCCCACCAGCCTCCGCCTCCAAAATACCGCCAATCCCTAAAATAAGGGAGCGCAGACTTTAGTCCGCTCCTAACAAACCACAGCGCATTGGCTGTTACCACGACTTACGTATTCGACTTCTTGATCTTATCGGTAAACATCACGAAGATGCCTGACACGGATAACCGACACGACAAGCTTGGCACCTTGTATATCATAAACGATTCGATAATCACCAACGCGAATTCGGTATGTATGTTCAAAACCTACGAGCTTCTTGCAAACTGACGGCCAAGGATCATGAGCTAGGGCATCAATTGCAGAAGCAATTCTTGGCGGCATTGACGTTCTATCGTTCTTAAATCCTTCGTCGCCGAAAGAGCAAATTCAATTCGAGAGGAGTCCATCGGTGAACAATTGCTTTTTAACGTCCTCCCACCATACTGGCTCTTCATCACGACGTTCCGCAACACACGCAATATCAGCAAGATCCTCCATCAGAGCATCGTAGTCTGCAATAGGAATCACTACCGCGACTTTGGTGCCACGCTCATCGGTAAGGTATCGTGTGGTCATGAGTGTATATTGCCCTCACCTTCTCAAAAATTCTAGGCCTGAAAATTTCTTACTTTAAAGGTATATCAGGATTTTTTTACGCAATCTCGATAAGAGATTTTCCTGCGGTGATATACGCACGATGTCTCGGCGAGGATGGCGCATTTTTGATTTTTTTACAGAAGCTCACAAAGGAAACGAAGCGATGGTTATACTTTTTTAGGCTGGGAGGCGAGACGCCTCCGCCACGCTCCTTACCGCTATAACAGAATCGATTTGATGGCGCGGGCTTTTTCTACGCCAGTGAGCTT
>Ga0208597_1001212_pt1 | contig 9987 bp, 7 predicted proteins | sample LakMenEpi05May12_FD_150673 | JGI IMG/M metagenome (GOLD analysis project Ga0208597, IMG submission 150673) | Freshwater microbial communities from Lake Mendota, WI - 05MAY2012 deep hole epilimnion (SPAdes) | ecosystem: Environmental > Aquatic > Freshwater > Lake > Epilimnion/Euphotic zone ...
TCCGCAGTTTCGCAGAACAGGCCGTGAGCAAAGGCAACATTTCCCCGCGCGAACGCCGTGAGGTAATGGATCTTTTCCGCGATGGTCTGAGTGGCTACACCTACTTCGAGAGTTGATTCTTTTCTCCGATCAAATGCTGAAAATTTGCCTTCCTGGCACGACTTTACTCGTGCCAGAATTCGCCTGTTTCAACCTGTGAAAATCTCAGTTCGAATCATACCAATTTCTCGCGCTGTCATACATATTTTTTGACAGCAATCGGCAAAGCTGCCACTGTTTTGCCCACGATATGAAATTTGGAATTATTGGAGCAGGAATGATCGGGCATTTTCATGCCAAAGCAATCGGAGCCATGGCTGATGGAGAACTTCACTCAGTCTTCGATCTCCGTGCAGAAAGTGCGGAAAAACTCGCCGCCGAATACGGCTGTAAGGCTTACTCGAGCTTCGAAGATTTCCTCGCCGATCCTGAGCTAGAAGTCGTCACCATCGGCACTCCGTCCGGTGCACACCGTGATCCAGCCATCGCCGCATTGCAAGCAGGCAAGCACGTGATTTGCGAAAAACCGTTAGAGATTACCACCGAGCGCATCGATGAAATGGTCGCTGCTGCCGCTGCTGCCGGAAAAACACTTTCCGCCGTGCTCAATCGCCGCTTTCAACCCGCGATCGAAGCATTCAAAAAAGCCAGCAACGAAGAACGTTTCGGCAAGATCACCTCAGCCTCGGCCTACGTAAAATGGTGGCGCACCCAAGAGTATTATGATTCCGGAGCATGGCGCGGCACCTGGGCCCTTGATGGCGGTGGAGCCCTGATGAATCAAGGTGTTCACACCGTTGACCAACTCATCCACATCGCCGGTCCCGTAGTTGCTGTCACAGCATCCACCGCTTTGCTCGCCCACGAACGCATCGAGGTCGAAGACTCCTGCGTAGCCATTCTCGAATTTGCCAACGGCGCGCGCGGCGTGCTCGAGGCCTCCACTTGCTGCTGGTCATCCACCGGACACCCTGCCGAAGTGCAAGTCTGCGGCACCAAGGGCTCAGTCTTTCTCGCCGACGAATCGTTCAAGGTGTGGGACTTCGCCGAAACCAAAGACGAAGACGCGCAGATCCGCGAAACCTTGATGCAAGGCTCCGCCAAAGGTCTCGGTGCCAATGATCCTTCCGCCATCAACTTCGAAGGCCATCGCCGGAATTTCCAAGAAGTGGTAGAGGCAATTCGCGAAAATCGTCCCTGTGCCGTCGATGCCAGCGAAGCGCGCAAAGCTGTCGCCGTGATCAATGCCGTCTATCGCTCCGCTCGCGAAGGTGGCGTCCGTGTAACACTCTAACCAAAACTTTACCCTCATGCAACTCACTGGATTTTCCGATGAAGCGGGCCGCTCGCTCGCCAAGCAAATTCAAGCCACACAAGAGCTCGGCTGGACTCATCTGTCCGCTCGTGGCATCGATGGTGTCAACCTGCACGAAGTGCCGCAAGAGACCTTCGATCAAATCGCAGATACCCTCGACGCCGCCGGGATTCACGTCCCCGAATTCGGTTCCTTGATCGGCAACTGGGGCAAAAAAATCACCGGTGACTTCGATGTCACTCTCGCCGAAATCGAGCGCGCCATCCCACGCATGCATCGCCTTGGCTCCAAGCTCGTGCGCATCATGTCCTACGCCCAAGAACCATGGGGCGAAGATCAACACGAGCAAGAGCGCTTCCGCCGCATGCGCGAAATTGTCAAACGTTTCGCCGATGCTGGCATCAATGCGGCCCACGAAAACTGCATGAACTGGGGAGGATTTTCCGCCGCACACACCCTGCGACTCATCGAAGAAGTGCCAGGCATGAAATTGGTGTTCGACACCGGAAATCCCGTCTTCCAACTCGATCGCTCCGCCGCCGAGCCATTTCCTTGGCAAAATGCCTTCGATTTCTGGAAAGCCGTGCGCGATCACGTCGTCCACATCCACATCAAAGACTGCCAATACCCCGCCGCAGCCGGAGAAGAACCCATCTACTGCTGGCCAGGTGAAGGTGAAGCCCATGTGCGCGAAATTCTCACCGATGCCAAAGCCATCGGCTACGACGGCTACATCGCCATCGAACCCCACGTCGCCACCGTCTTCCACGTCAAAGACCAATCCCAAGTCGATTGGCAACAATGCTACGACTCCTATGTCACCTATGGCAAAAAACTTGAGGCAATAGTCGCGGAGATTTGGAAGTAGAAATAAGACTTTCAGACATAAGATTTGGAGCTTAAAAATCCGTATCATCCGTTCAATCCGTCGTTGCAATGATTTCCTCGAACCCAACGAAACGCTTCATCGTCATGGGCGTCTGTGGTTCGGGGAAAACGACGATTGGCAAAGCACTGGCCGATAAGTTAGGCATCATCTTTTTTGATGCCGATGACTTCCACCCAGCGGCGAATCGCGAAAAAATGAGCCAAGGCATCCCGCTCGATGACAGCGATCGACTACCATGGCTCAGCGCCATTGGCGACACTATCAGCAGCACTCCCTCCTTTGTCTTGGCCTGTTCCGCCCTCAAAGAAAGCTACCGCAGCATTCTTTGCCAAGCCTGCCCTGATCTCAAAATCATCCTGCTCCACGGCAGCCCCGAACAACTCACCGAGCGCCTCCAATCAAGAAAAAACCACTTCATGCCCCCCGCTCTATTAGCAAGCCAACTCGCCACACTCGAAATCCCCACAAACGCCCTCACCCTCAACATCGCCCTCACACCCGAGCAGATGATAGAAAAAATCATCAGCCAAGAATAAGGAGAAGGGAGTTGCATACCCTTTCATTCAAATTTAGGTCAGCATTTATCAAAAAACTGTCTAACCGTATTTGCGATTCGTCAGCAGAAGAATGAATACACACCGCACCTCGTCACACAGCTTATTCATTTAACGACTTGCACGAGAACTTTTTTATGGTATCAACGCCTACATGAGTTTGGTGCTTACAAACAAAACCATTCCAAGAGATGAGTATCTTCAGGGAGAGCTAGTCTCAGAAATGCGTCATGAATACATCGCTGGTCATGTCTATGCGATGTCTGGGGGCACACTGAATCATCAACGGATCTCCCTGAATTTTCTTCGTTTGTCAGGAAATCAACTCTCCGGAAAAAGCTGCTTTCCCACAGGAAGTGATTTCAAACTACAAATCGATCTCGGTTCGGGCGATGAGGCGTTTTATTATCCCGATGGCATGATCATTTGCCAACCGGTTGCGGGTGATGCTCTGTTTACGAATTCTCCTAGCGTTATTCTGGAAGTTCTCAGCCCTTCTACACGCCGCAATGATGAGGTGCAAAAATTTCGCGATTACCTGACCATTCCGACTTTGCAAACATACATTCTTGCCGAGACGGATGCACCGTATCTTACGATCTACCGCAGAGACGAATCGGGATTTCAAAAAGAAACACTCTCAGGCCTTGACACTGTCTTGCATTTGCCAGAAGCGGGCATTTCCATCGCCCTCGCGGAGCTATACGATGGCGTGAATTAGCGTGTTAACGTTATGACGGACATAGACACTGGACAGCTAGCGAGAAAATTTCTAGTCTCGGGTCGTTAAGCATTCTTTCGATCACACATACTGCTCTATCACACCACAACCCATGTCTGAATTTCTCGTCATTCCACGTCAAGACCACGACGATCTCGTCATCGCAGCTTACACGCATCGCGGCTATGCCGTAGATGAAGCCGCAGAAGGTGCACGCCTTGCTGCCGAGGCAGCACGCCATGGCATCCGCACGCACCACGCGCTAAAAGCACTGCACTTAGATCACCTCTTCGGCTCTGCCACCGGTGGTTGTGTGCCTGGTGCCGAAATCGAAGTTTTGCCCTCGCGATTTCCTGCTTCGGAAACTTGGAATGCCAATAAAAAGCTCGGTCAAAGCGTTGCGTATCGCGCGATCGATCGTGCCATCGAACTGGCTGATCAATACGGCATCGCCCAAATTTCTATCGACAATGCATTCCACTACCTCTGGGGCGGCGGCTACGTGATGGCAGCTGCAGAACGCGGCTACATCGCTTATACAAACTGCACCTCCACTCTAGCTGAGGTAGTTCCATTTGGTGGAAAATTCCCGACACTTGGCACAAATCCGCATTCATGGGGCATCCCGACGATGGCAGCCTCTGGATTTCCGTTAGTCATCGACTGGGCAACCTCCACCGTTGCCATGGGCCGCGTGCAGGCCTTGAAACGCGAAGGCAAGCAATTGCCTCCTGGTGCTGCTGTGGACAAAGATGGCAACCCAACTACTGACCCAAATGCGGTAGCATCGCTGCTGCCTTTCGGCGCTCACAAGGGCTATGGACTCTCTTTGATCAACGAACTGATGGCTGGCCTCATCGGTGGTTCGCTGCCAACGCATCGCGGTCGTCCCGTTCCGTGCGAAGGCGAAAAGTCAACATCCGCCTTTTATTTCCAAGTCATCCATCCCGATGCAATTTCCGGCAAAGACTTTGCCCAAGGCCGCAGCCAACTAGAAAACTTGAGTGCTGTGATCCACGACATCCTTGGTCACGGCAATGAAAATGCGATGCTTCCTGGTCAACTCGAAGCTAACGCGCGCAAGCAATCCGATGCCAATGGCGGTCTGTTATTCACCGCTGCCGAGGTCGCTGAGTTTAACGAACTGAACCGCGAAATCGGTCGCCCCGAGTGGGACGTTGCTAGTCTCAAGCCTGCACAGTAAAATGACTCTCTGTCATCACTGACAAGTAGGTCGCGGCACACAAAGTCCATGCTGACAAAGGCATCATTGGTTCGTGTATTCATTGGACTAGCGGTATATATTGCTTGTGCATTCCCGCTATTCGCTTTGGGACTCTTGTCACGCGATGTCCGCATCGGCTTGCTCAGTAAATACATGCAAGGTGCCGCTTTTCCCACTATACCTTCATTGCTCTTGCCCTTTTCCCCAATTGATGGCTGGAGCTATATCACGCCCATCGCACTTGCAGTCGCCGCTGGATGCGCAGTCAGCAAGTCAGTTCGGCTCACTACTGCGGTGCTCATCTTTTCAGGTGCAGTTATCCAGTTGTTCATGTTTGCCGCTGCATTCATTCCTTACAAAAAATTGACCAATATCATCGGATACCCTGAACCTGGCCCTTATCCAACGATGCAATTAGTTATCAATGTAATCATGTTCGTCGGCTCAATGATTCTCGCTGTTTTATCGGTAAAACGCCTGATTGCATTAGCCAAAGACTAAGCATCCCTGATAGCATCAGCAATGGGTTAGCCGTTTAATGATGTTATTTCCCCTGAAAATACGAGCGCTGCTTTTCAGAAATCGGCATTTCGAGTTTTTCCATCGCCGCCAACAGATCCTCCCAAAACTCGCGCTTTTTGTTGTTGGAGGCAGTGAGCAAAAAGGCTGGTGTCTCGCTCGGGCGCACTGGAACGCCATGCCATTCATGCCAATTCCCGCGAAGTTTTTCAAGCGGCTGAGGCTCCTCGGAGGCACAAATCGCAATCGAAGGAACTGAACCCAGCGCGACGATTAACCGCGGTTGCACGATTTGCATTTCCAGAGCGAGCACAGGCAAAAACGCGGCAATCTCGGCGGGATTCGGCGTGCGATTGTTGGTAGTTTGGCGTAGCATCGCGGGGCGATATTTCACCAATTGGGTAAGATAAACTTCCGAGCGCGTGAGCCCCATCGCCTTGAGGATGGCGTCAAATTTTTCGCCGACCATACCACTGAATGGTTGACCGGATTGCTCATCGTGATGCGTTGGGCAATCGCCAATGAAGGCAATCGCGGCATCGGGACTGCCCGAGGAGAAAACGCATTTGTCGCGCAGCGTGGTAATGCCAGAGCGCTGCACCAAGCTCTCGCAACGACGCTTGAGATCCGCGAGTCGCTCGAATTTGGTCGAGCCCGTGGCCATCAACGGTTCCATCACAATCTGCGCGGGCGTTGGCTTGGCGGCAACAGGCGCCGTGGTATTTACCGCGACCGGCGCGGGCTTAGGAGCAACACTCTTGGGTGGACCACTGCGCCATTTCACAAGGTGATTCAAGAAAGCACGCGCTTGATCATCGAGCGTGATATGACTGAACCCACGGGCATCCTGGGCGGTCAGAAAGTCAATCACGATGTCAACGGGTCTCGGCACGCCGAAAATCATACCCAAGTTCGCCAAATGTCCAATCTCCAATTGTAGCGATTTTTTCCTCGCCGATTTCGCGCATTTCCACTGGCAAGACTGCAAAACACAGCTACCTTCGGCGCGTGGCAAAAAAATCGACTAGCACCGGAAAAAAATCAGCCGTCATTCGCATCGAAGGAGCCCGACAGCACAATCTGAAGTCGCTCAACCTCGACATCGCCCACAACACTCTCACGGTGATTACTGGGCCTTCGGGTTCAGGAAAATCATCGCTCGCTTTCCACACGCTCTATGCCGAAGGCCAACGTCGCTATGTGGAGACATTTTCTCCCTACATTCGGCAATTTTTTGATCGCATGGACAAACCCGATGTCGATCTCATCGACGGCATTCTTCCTGCCATCGCGATCGAACAAAAAAATCATGTGCGCACGACGCGTTCGACCGTTGGCACTCTAACGGAAATAAACGACTATCTAAAAGTGCTTTTCGGTCGTGCGGCCAAGGGCTACGATCCGCAGACAGGAGAAGAAATTCAACCTGATTCACCAGAGTCGGCCTTGGCATGGTTGTTCGAGCATCGTAACGAGCAATCGATGCTCGTCTTGTTTCGCGTGCGCGTTCCGGAAAAAGCAACACCCGAGGATTTTTTCCCTTTGCTGAATCAACAAGGATTTTTGCGTGTGTTGCTATACGGGAAAATGTTTCGCACCGACGAGCCCGCGGAATGCAACTACAAATCCTTGCCCGCCGAAATGTGGATCGTGCAAGACCGCATTCAGATCAAAGCGCGGAGTCGCTCACGTGTGTTAGAGGCGCTCGAAGCCGCAGCACGACATGGCAAAGGCACATTCGCCACGGTATCGGCCGATGAACCCAGCGGCACGATGAAAGAATTCACCAATGACTGGGTCAACCCCGCTACGGGATTCAAGCTCTGTGAACCATCGGCTGGACTTTTTTCCTTCAACAGCCCGCGCGGTGCCTGCGTCAAGTGTCGTGGTTTTGGTCGCGTGATTGGCATCGATCTCGCCAAAGCCGTGCCCGATCCGACCCTGTCGATCCGTGGCGGAGCGATCAAACCGTTTCTCGGTGATCGTGGTGAAGAATGCCAACGCGATTTGTTGCGTTGCTGCAAAACACAGGGACTCAACGTCAATACGCCATGGGAAGATCTCAGCGTCGATGAGCAGGACTGGGTCAAATACGGCGAAGGTGGTGATCCCGAAAGCAACTGGCGAGAGGCACAATGGTATGGCATCAAAGGCTTCTTTGATTGGTTAGAGAGCAAAGCCTACAAAATGCACGTCCGCGTGTTTCTCTCGCGCTACCGCTCCTACACCGAGTGCCCAGATTGTCGAGGCAAGCGACTGCGCCCCGAGGCTCTGTGTTTTCGCGTCGAAGGCAAAACGCTGCCTGAAATCTGGAACACGCACGTCTGCGATCTCGCACCATGGTTTGCGGCATTGCCCGCGCATGAACCATCACTCGAACTGGTGCGCAAAGAGATCCACTCGCGTTTGCAATATCTCAATGATGTTGGACTCGGTTATCTGACTCTCGATCGCCAAACGCGCACGCTTTCTGGCGGAGAAATGGAGCGCGTCAATCTCACCACTTGCCTCGGAGCCGCCCTAACGAATACCTTGTTTGTGCTCGATGAGCCAACAGTCGGTCTCCATGCTCGCGACATTCATCGGCTCGTAGGCGTGATGAAAGGACTGCGCGACAAAGGAAATACGATTGTCGTAGTAGAACACGAAGAAGCCGTGATGAATGCCGCGGATGAAATCATCGACATTGGCCCACTTGCGGGAGATGGCGGTGGAACGCTGGTCTATCAAGGACCGGCGGTGAATCCCAAGCAAAATTTAGGCACCATTCCTTGGCTAGATGGTCGCATGTCTATTCCCCTTCCGTCGAAGCGTCGCAAGCCTAGCAAAAAACAAATCACCATCCAAGGTGCCACGCGGCACAATCTCAAGAAGCTCGACCTGACATTACCGCTCGGGCTTTTTGTCTGCCTCAGCGGTGTATCCGGTTCGGGGAAATCGACCTTAGCCCACGATGTTTTGTATTTAAACCTCGCGAAAAAACTCGGTCGTGAAATCAGCGATGACGGAGAACCCGCGTTGATTAAATCGATCAGTGGCAGCGAACATGTGCAGGAAGTTTTGTTAGTCGATCAATCATCGCTCGCCCGCACACCACGCTCCACGCCCGCCGTTTTTTGCGGAGCCTTTGATGTCATTCGGCAGCTGATGACTGAAACAGATCAGGCCAAGGCATCGAGCTTACAGCCCGGATATTTTTCGTTCAACTCAGGCGAAGGCCGTTGTGATCGTTGTGCAGGCGCAGGCTTTGAGCGTGTAGAAATGCAGTTCCTTAGCGACATTCAAGTCACCTGCCCCGATTGCAATGGCAAGCGCTATCGACTCTCGGCGCTGGAGTTTTTGTTAGAAAAGAAAAACATCTCGGAAATTCTCGAACTGAGCGTCAGTGCCGCTATCGAGTTTTTCCGTTCGATAGCCAACCAAAAAAATCAAACGAAAAAGAACGCATCGCTGGCCAACAAAGTCTGTGATTTGTTGCATCCTCTCGCCCGCGTTGGTCTGGGTTACTTGCGCTTAGGGCAACCGCTCAACACCCTAAGCGGTGGCGAATCGCAGCGACTCAAGCTGTGCCAACTTCTTGATCCGAAGGCGCATCAAAACAAATTGTTGATCCTCGATGAACCGACGACAGGATTGCATTTTTCGGACATCGCCACTTTGCTCGATGTCTTCCAACAACTCGTCGAAGCTGGCAATAGTTTGTTAGTGATCGAACACCAACTCGATGTCATGGCTGCTGCCGATTGGTTGATCGATCTTGGTCCCGGGGCTGGCGCTGATGGCGGACGCATCATCGGCACAGGAACGCCCGAAACCATCGCAGCTACGGATTCCGAAACGGCACTGTATTTGCGCAGCAAACTCGGGCTTCCTGGTTCCCCTGTCACCAAAGTCACACGCGTGAGTAAACCCGCGATTTTGCCTAACGAAATTTCACTACACGGGGCAAGACACCACAATCTCAAAAATGTCTCACTCGCCATTCCGCGCGATCAATTTGTGGTGATCTCCGGGCTCAGCGGATCGGGCAAATCCACCCTCGCCTTTGATATTCTCTTTGCCGAAGGACAACGTCGTTTCCTCGACTCAATGTCAGCTTATGCAAGGCAATTTGCGGATCAGTTAGAGAAGCCAGACATTGATCACTTAAGCGGATTGCCACCCACTGTGGCCATCGAACAACGCATTTCTCAAGGCGGAGGAAAGTCCACTGTTGCCACCATCACCGAGGTCTGGAACTTCATTCGTCTCCTCTATGCAAAACTCGGCATTCGATACTGCTGCGGCAAGCCTGTCGAAAAACAATCGCTCAGTTCGATGGAACAGAGCATTCGCAGCACGCTCAGCAAGGGGCCAGTGAAACTTTTCGCGCCACTCATCCGCGGTCGCAAGGGCTACCACAATGAAGTAGCTGAGTGGGCGCTCAAGCATGGCTATACCATGATGCTTGCTGACAAACGCTTGATTCCAGCAAAAAATTTCCAGCGACTGGAACGCTTCAAAGAGCACGATGTCGATGTGATGATCTTTGAGTTTTCTTCCGCCAAAGACCCCATTGGCGCGAAGCTCGAAGAAGCACTCAAAATCGGCAAAGGTTCCGTGCGCATCCTTACTGCGGAGAAAAAATTCCACATCCTTTCCTCGTCGCAATCGTGCGCAACATGTGGCACATCCTACGAAGATCTCGACCCTCGACATTTCTCATTCAACTCACCCCATGGTTGG
>Ga0208597_1001213_pt1 | contig 9976 bp, 9 predicted proteins | sample LakMenEpi05May12_FD_150673 | JGI IMG/M metagenome (GOLD analysis project Ga0208597, IMG submission 150673) | Freshwater microbial communities from Lake Mendota, WI - 05MAY2012 deep hole epilimnion (SPAdes) | ecosystem: Environmental > Aquatic > Freshwater > Lake > Epilimnion/Euphotic zone ...
TAGAAATGTTAAAAAACTAGTATATGAATAGTGACTTTAAGTCAAATGCCAATAAACCTTTAGAATTGCTCTGATAATAATCAATTAAATCAATATTATTATTTAAGTTTTTAGACTTCCTCATGGATTAGCATGCTATCTATCTTTTGAAAGGATATGTTTTGCGGCTACTATAGCGCTTGTCCAAGCATTTTGGAAGTTGAAGCCTCCTGTAATGCCATCTATATTGAGGACTTCGCCAATAAAATAGAGTTTTGGGTAGGTTAAAGATTCCATCGTTTGGGTATTGATAGCTTGAGTATCTACGCCGCCTGCTGTTACAAATTCATCTTTAAAGGTCGTTTTCCCGTTGATAGAGAAGAGTTGATTGGTGAGTACTTGGATGAGTTTGTTTTCATCTTTTTTGCTCAAATCGCGCCATTTTTTGGAGTTTCCTATTTCAGCTTTATTTAGAAAATAGTCCCAAAGTCTACTGGGAATTGATTCGGGCTTAAAATTACTGACCAAAGCACCCCCATGAAGTTTTTTGTTGGTTTCAATGCGTTTTTGAACGTCTAGTTCTTTTTCGTCTCCTAACCAATTTACGGATATTTCAAATTGATATTTTTTTTCATGTAGGAAAAAGGCCCCCCAAGCAGAAAGTTTGAGTATGGCTGGCCCACTGAGTCCCCAGTGCGTAATTAACAAAGGTCCTATTTCTTTGAAAGCGCTTGTTATAATCTTGATTTGTGCATTCTGCACGGATAGTCCCATCAATTGTGTGAGTTCTTTGTCATCAATTTTGAACGTAAAAAGAGATGGAACGGGTGCAATGGTGGTATGAGGAAGCGATTGATTGAAACAATTGAGTTCACGTGCTTTTTGCGCACCACCTATGGCTATTACTACAAAGTTGTATTGATGGGTTTGGGAATTTGTAGTTAGTTGATATGAATTTGAGATTTGAGAGATGTCTTGAATTTCGGTATTCAGGAATATTTCAATATTGGGTTTGTTTAATTCTTTTTGAAAGCAATCGATAATCGTTTGCGAAGAGTTGGTTGTAGGGAAAATACGGCCATCTTTTTCTATTTTGAGGGCTATTCCTCTTTTTTGAAACCAATAAACGAGATCATTTGGAGAGAAAATATCAAAATTGTTTTTTTGAATTTTGGCTCCTCTAGGATAGTTTTTGGTAAACTGTGCGGGTGAGATATATTGATGAGTAACATTGCATCGTCCGCCACCGCTAATTTTTACTTTTTTGAGCAGTTCGCTGCTTTTTTCATAAATATGAATGGTTGCATTTTTATTCTCGGCCAATTTAATACCACAGAATACACCCGATGCTCCTCCTCCAATAATGGCTATTTTCACTAATTTTTTCTATATAATTTGAGCAATAAAGAATATACAAAACCTGCAATGAGCCAAAATCCTAGTTTTTTGGCTAATGCTAAACTTGTCAAGGATCCTCCACTAGCCAAAGGAATGAGTACCCCCATAGCCAAAAACATAAAGAGTCCGTGAAAAAGTCCTTGTACAATCCAGTGATTTTTATTCATTATCCGCTGGCTTTTTTCTTTCGTATATAAATCGTAAAATAAGTCCGTAGGCTAATCCTAATAAGCTGTATAACAATGCTTTTGAGGGCATATCGCTATAATCTATGGGTTGATTATTCATCTTTGGGAAAACAATTTGCATGCTGACAAACATGAAAATTGAAAATAAAATTGAAGAAACAATCCATCTGTATTTTTTGGGAATCATGAGTTATTTTTTTACAAATATAATATTAAATTTAAGTTTGAAACATAAAAAAGCTGGCCTTCGAAAAAGCCAGCTGATTTAATTTAAATGTGTATTTTTAAATTAGATACTTAAAGTAGCCAATACGCTGTTCATATTTCTGACAGCATCAGCACTTTTTACAAATAATGCTTTTTCATCATCGTTCAAATCCAATTCTACGATTTTTTCCCATCCATTTTTTCCTATCACAACTGGAACGCCAAGACAAATATCATTTTGTCCGTATTCTCCATCCAATTTTACACAACAAGGGAATACTCTTTTTTCATCTCTTACAATGGATTCTACCAATGCAGCACCTGCCGCACCCGGAGCATACCAAGCAGAAGTTCCTAATAATGCAGTCAATGTAGCACCACCAACCATGGTGTCAGCAGCTACTTTAGACAACGTTTCTGCAGAAAGTGTTTTGGAAACAGGTACTCCTTGGCATGTAGCCAAACGAGTTAAAGGAATCATAGTAGTATCGCCATGTCCACCTATAACAGTAGCTTGTAGGTCATGCTGAGAGCATCCCATCGCCATTTGTAAATATGTTTTGAAACGGCTGCTATCCAAGATGCCACCCATTCCTATAATTCTATTTTTTGGTAATCCTGTAGACTGCAATGCCAAATAAGTCATGGTGTCCATTGGATTTGAAATTACTACAATAATAGCTTCAGGAGAATGCTTCAATATATTTTCGCAAACTCCTTTTACAATGCCTGCATTGATACCAATCAATTCTTCACGAGTCATCCCCGGTTTTCTTGGAATACCTGAAGTAATTACAACTACACTACTTCCAGCAGTTTTTGAATAATCATTGGTGCTACCAGTTACTTTGGTGTCAAATCCAAGAAGTGAAGCGGTTTGAGTCATATCTAATGCTTTACCTTCTGCAAATCCTTCTTTGATGTCCAATAAAACCAAATCCTCGCATAGTTCTTTTCGGATAATATTATCGGCACATGTAGCTCCTACTGCTCCTGCGCCTACTACTGTAATTTTCATTTGGTATAAATTTAAAGTTAAAATTTTTGAAGGTGCAAAATTGAGTACTTTTTTTTAAATAATCCATTAAAAATGAATAAAAATGTTATTTTTGTATTAAATAATGTAGAAAAGACCAATATTAATTGTGAAATTGATATATAATGATAATTTTTAATAATTTATAAAGATGAAAATTGCTGTTTTTCCGGGATCATTTGACCCCATTACAATAGGACATGTAGATATTGTCAAAAGAAGTATTCCTTTGTTTGATAAAATTATTATTGCTATAGGTGTCAATACTCAAAAAAAGTATTTGTTCCCTCTTGAACAAAGAATGGCATGGATAGAAAAAGTTTTTAAGGATTATAAAAATATAGAAGTGGCACATTATCATGGTTTGACCATTAATTATTGTAAGGAACGAGGTGCCGATTATATATTGAGAGGCATTCGCTCGGCGGCAGATTTTGAATACGAAAAAACCATTGCGCATCTGAATCACAGTATGAATACCAATCTTGAAACCATTCTTATGTTGTCTCCTCCTGAATATTCTTCTATTTCATCTACCATTGTGCGTGAAATTATTTTGGGAAAAGGCGATGTTTCAATGTTTGTTCCTGCTGAAATTGCTGGTGAAATGACATTACCTCAATAAGTCAAACGTACTCGTATATTTCTTTAAAGCACCCTCTTTGCGATAAATTACGGTACATAAATAGCTTCCATTTTGCTGGAGTTCTCCTTTGTATCTTCCGTCCCAGCCTACTTGGTCGCCCAATCCATAATAGACCATTTCTCCAATTCGATTAAATACCGTCATAGAAATGATTTCAATCGTTTTTTGGAATTCAGGTTTGAAAATATCATTTCTAAAATCCCCGTTGGGAGAAAATGCAGTAGGTAGCGCAAAAAATCGCTCTTTTTCTTTTGGGGAAATTTTAAAAGTAGCGTTTGAAATACAATTATTGCTGTCTATGGTTTTAAGCCAAATATCAAGTTCTTTGTCCAATAAGAAGGAAATGCTTCGTGTAGAATCATTTTGCCAATTCCAATTGTATTTTTTAGCATCCAAATTGCTAGAAAGTTTGATAGAATTTCCAATATATTGTGTAGTTTTGGGTGAATCTATAATTTCAAGAAAAGACTTTGAAAAAACAGTTAATTTAACCTTTTGAATAGTACTATCACATGTTCCAAAGTTTTTGAATGCATTAGATACTGTAAAGCTTGTATCTTTTTTGAAATATTGTGAGTCATAATAAACAGAATCGCACTCCATTTTTATCGTATCTTTTAAAATAGTAGTTTTAAAGATTTTTATAGGTTGATATCTAAGAATACTGTCACAGCCATTCGAAGCCGAAATTAAAAAAGCTACAAAAGTGTCTGAATAATACGTTATATTTTTATATTCAAAAGAATTGCAACCAAGTATTGCTATTGTGGTGTCATTTTTAGGCGCAATAAATCTAATTTTTTGTCTAATTTCTACAGAGTCACAATTTCCAACGTGCGTTTTAAATGTATCAAGAATTAAAGTATCGTTTTTGAATGTTCTACCTAAGTATATTACTTGTTTGCAAGAAACGATTTCTGTATTTGTTTTTGAATAAAAAGGTTCTGCATTTTTTGTAGTAATTTCTGCGGAATCCATACAGATATCTTGACTTATTTTTACTTTATAAACACCACTTAATAAAAAGTTTCTATCTTTTTGTGTTATTCCATTATCCCAAAGATAAGTTTCCGTAGGCGAAATTGGTTTTTTGTACTTTTTTTGAGCGGTTAAAATTTTGTTGGATTGGTCGCAAAAAACATAATCGCCTGTAATGAAAACATCAGGGCAATAGATTAAGGTTTTAATAACATTACTTGCTGCACCTACTGCGGTGTTTTTACAAGAAAATGAATTAGGGTGATTTTTGAAAATTGCTTTTAGATAGAGTGTATCATAGCCACAAATCCCAAAATTGGAATTGCTTTTTGAAAGGTCATTAATATTAAAATTGACAGGAGCTACATCTAAAAAAGCCGGGGTAAAATTTGTGAGAGGTCCTTCGCAGGGATTAGCAGTATTGAGCAAAATGGAGCCATTAGCAACAGAGGATACACCACTACTATGACGCACGGCATATTCCCCATCTAAATTTCGCATGGATGTTCTATTATACTTAAATACATCACGGCATTTTGAACAATATTTTAATGAAAGTACTACACTATCTATTCTGTTGAAAACATCAGAGTTTCCATACGCGCCCGCTGTCCTTTTGCAGCTTGACTGCATTACGTATAAGTTATTTCCACTTTGACAAAAACTGGATAAATCATACCGTTTTGTTACGGCATTACTATGAAAAAAAATTACAGTTGCATTAGGGGGCAATGTATCATTGGGGCCAATAGCCAAAACATTCAAATTGTTACATCCTGTGTTTTTTTGAATAGAATCCATAAGTCCTATACTAGGTGTTTGAATTCCACATATACTACTCCCTAAATTGATGTGTCCATCTTGCCCTGAGTTATTAGCATTATATTTTAATTGAATATCGCTGGCTTTGAATCCTGAACCTGAATTGAAAATCAAAAATTCATTATCGGACTCCAATCCCGATCCATTACAAGCATTGATAAATATAGCTTGTATTTGTGGACAAATGTCACAGGGCGTAGCCGATATAGAAGATTTGATGCTCGTAGTAGTAATTTTCTTGCCTTGTCCTACATAAGGATTAAAATTGGCAACAGAATCCCAATAGAACTCAATACTATCAATGCCTAGCGTGTTTTTGACATCGGCAGAAAATTTCATGCTGTCTATTCTGCAGAATTTTTGGATAGCTATAGACTCATTTAATTTAAAAAAATTAAAGGTAGGACACTGCTGTCCATAAGATATTTTTGAAAAAAAAACAAACAAAAGCCATAATGCCCAACGCCAATACATGCTACAAATATAAGAAGAAAAATAAGAATAAATAAAAGAAACCTTTCTTGGAATTAAAAACTCATTTTTACAATCTTCTCAACATCTTCGGGTGTAATATCTTTTCGTTCGCCCAAGGCAACCCAATTTCGTGCTTCAAATGTCTTGCGAATAGCGGCGGGAGCTTTTTCATAATCGGAAGTATATTGACTTAACTGCGTATCCATCCCTATAGCGTGTATAAAAGCCACTGTTTTTTCAATAGCCATTTTGGCTACGTCATCTATATTTCCCGTTATTCCAAAAATACGGCTTCCGTATTGCGCCAATTTCTCTTTTTTATTTTCAAATTTCACCTTGTAAAGGTGTGGAAAAATAATAGCCAAGGTTCTAGCATGGTCTATTTCATACATCGCGGTCAATTCATGTCCTATCATGTGGGTACTCCAGTCTGTAGGCACCCCTTTTTGAATCAATCCATTGAGTGCCATGGTACAGCACCACATAAAATTTCCAGCAATTTTTTCATCAAAAGGATCATTGATGAGTTTAGGAGCAATTTCAATTAAAGATTGTATTATCGATTCCGCAATTCTGTCTTGAAGTACAGCGCCAGTAGGATAGGTAATGTATTGTTCCAATACGTGTGTGTAAGCATCGATTAGTCCATTTTGAAGTTGTCTTTTGGGAATACTCTTTATCACATTTGGATTGCAGATAGAAAATTTTGGGAATAAAGCAGGGCTTCCCATTCCTAGTTTTTCGCCTGTGGTTTTATTGGTAATAACGGCGCCTGAGTTCATTTCTGAGCCCGTTGCTGGCAAGGTAAGCACTGTACCAAAAGGCATTGCGGTAGCTACTCGAATGCCTTTTTTGGGAATATCCCAAGCGTTTCCATCATATAGAGCGGCTCCCGCTAGGAATTTAGTCCCATCTATGACACTTCCGCCTCCTACAGCAAGCAAAAAGGTAATATTTTCATTTTTTATAATTTCCAAAGCCTTAGACAACGTCTCAAAGGTAGGGTTGGGTTCAATGCCTCCAAATTCTATAATCTCAAAATCTGCTAATTCTTTTGTAATAGCCTCATAAACGCCATTTTGTTTGATACTTCCACCGCCATAAGTCATCAGTACTTTAGCGTCTTTTGGGATTTCATTTGCAATTTTGGAGAAACTATCTGTTCCAAATATTAATTTCGTAGGATTGTAAAGTTCGAAAGCATTCATCTTTTATAATTTTTATTACAAAAGTACGATGCTTTAGGTCAAGTAAAAGTTAAATTTTTTAATAAAATAATATAGATTAATGATTGGCATTTTTAACTTTCCGATTCCAATTCTTGCTTCAATACAAAGAAGTAAAAACTAATGAGATACACAACGATTGATAAGATAAAATATACAATGTGATTATAGTTCATAATGTTGAATTTTGTAGTACAAAGGTAGTTCGATGAACAGATGCTAGGACAAGAGTTGGACAAATCAAGGGCTTTTTTTGACCAAAAGATGCAAAAAATGTTTTGTTTAAATATTTTCGTAGAAAAATAGTTATATTTGCACTAAATAAAAATATATAAAATCATGAAATTAAATGATTATATCCTAGAAACTCCCTCTTATGGCTGGGCCGATGCAGAAGGAAATTTTATCAAGCCTACTTTTGGACAACTTTTTAATGAATTTTTGATGCGAATCAATATTTTTAAAGATATAAAAAATTGGTTACCTTTCCTAGGTTGGTTTTGGATTCTTTGTCTTTCCCCAGCATTCATTTTATTGCTTACAAAATTTTCGCTTTCATGGGATTTCTTTAAGTTGGTATTAGTTGGATTTATTTATGGAATGGTTTTGATGGGAAGTCATGGTACGTTTTGGTATCATAGATATTGTACACATGCTGCTTTTACATTTAAAAATAGTTTTTGGCGTTTTATTGGACAACAATTAGTCGTAAAAGTAGTGCCCGAAGAAATATATGTATTGTCGCATCATATTCATCATGAGAAAAGTGATATGCCGGGCGATCCATACAATGCATTTGGAGGCTTCTTCTATTGCTTTTTTGCCGATACGAATCATCAATTGCTCAATAGAAACTTAAGCGAAGAAGATTATCATCAAGCCTCAAAATTGATGAGACATACAGGTTGTCCTATTAATAGCTACGAAGCTTATAAAAAATACGCGAGTGTAGTACCACCTTCGTATATATTATTAAATTGGGTGTTGAATTGGAGTTTTTGGGCTGCTGTTTTTTATTTTGTAGGTCAATTTACTGGATTTGGAGGCGTAAATATGTTGATAGCATGTTTTTCAGGAACATTTGTATGGGCAGTAGGCATTAGAACCTTTAACTACGAAGGGCATGGAAAAGGAAAAGGCGAAAAAGCATGGGGATCAGATGATTATAATAGAAAAGATTATTCTATCAATCAAATTTGGCCAGGATATGTAGCTGGAGAATGGCATAATAACCATCATTTATATCCTACAAGTAGTAGAAGTGGATTTTTGAAATATCAAATAGATATTCCATATTATTTAGTTCGATTTTTTCATTTAATTGGTGGTGTAATTGAATATAAGGATTACAAAAAACAATTTATTGAAAATTATTATACGCCTTTTCAAGAAACCCATCAATATAAAAAATAATTGGGTCTCGAATGCTCTATAAAAATATTTTATCGGGTGTTTTTAGCAAGTTAATTTCTCTTGTCTTATCCATTTTATTTGTCCCCATTTTTTTCAAATCTTTGGGAAATGAATCCTATGGACTTATTGGAGCCATGACCATGATTTTAAGTGGGCTGGGGCTCATGGATTTAGGTTTGGGAAATATTCTGTCAAAAGAATTGTCTCAACGCAAAGCTACTGGAACTCTTGCCTCATCGCATGCTCTTATTGTGTCGATTGAGTGGCTTTATTTTCTAATAGGAATTATTATTCTTTGTTGTTTAGTATTGTTGAGTTTTTTATGGATGCCTTATTGGTTTACAAGTCATGAGTTTTCAACAGAATCTATATCCTTAATTTTTGTACTCATTTCGGGAGTTATTTTTGTTCAATGGCCAATTAGTCTATACAATAGTGGACTTTTTGGATTAGGGAAGCAAGTGCAAGCCAATATGTACGCCACCATTTTTTCTATTTTGAAAACGGTGGGGGCCTATGGATGCCTTTTAATTTTTGGCAAAACAATCTATGTTTTTTTGCTCTGGATGCTCTTTATCAATGCGTTAAACACCTTGGTGCTTTGGATACAATTTCGAATGACAATGCCTCCCCATTCTCAACCATTTGCGTTCAATTGGCATTCTTTAAAAGAAATCAAGAAAATGACCTTTGGTTTTTCGGTTTTAGGCATTTTGGTTTTTGTAATGACGGACGTGGATAAATTGATCATCAGCAAATTGCTTACATTGAATGCGTATGGATTGTATAGCTTGATTTTTGTTGTTGTTACTAGCTTTCAATTGATTAGTACCACGCTTAAAAATGCATTTTTTCCTGACATTGCTAAAGATGTATTGGCGCATCGACCTTTTTCCAAATTTTCGAGATTTAATTTTTATACAAAGTTTTTCAATTTTATTTTTATTCCAATCTCGGTTTATCTATATGTATTTGCATCAGATATTCTTTTGTTATGGACTGGAGATTCTATTTTATCCCAATCGCTTCAAGTCGCATTTCGTTGGCTAATGCTGGGTAGTATGTTCAATGGAATCATGTATACTGCCAATAATTATTTGCTGGCTATGGAACGGTTTACTTTTTTGGTCAAAACGTACGCACTCAGTACGCTATTTTTCTTGCCAGCGGTATATTTTTTAACTAAAAACTACGGACTAGAAGGCGCTTGTTTCTCTTGGTTTTTGCTCAATGGCATTCTTTTTGTATTGATATTATTTGCTATGCAGCTAAAATATGCGCAGCGATTAGACACAGCATGGCTTTTTTTATTTATTAAACCCTTGGTTTTATCGCTTGGATTTGTTGGGATTTGGTATGGTCTGATTCAATGGACTTCGTTGTCGTTTAATTATTTAACAGCCATCCTTTCCGTTATAGGGTTGTATGGTGTAGTTTTGGGAAGCGATAGAGTATTTATTAGATTGATTGCGAAACCAAAGTTTCTATAAGTGCTAAAATCTCTTCTTTTCCTTTTTTCTCTTCGCTGGATGTAATGAAATCAGTAGGGATTTCTTCCCAGTTTTCTTGCATTTTGGTTTTAAAAAGGCCAATATTATTCATGCTATTT
>Ga0208597_1001215_pt1 | contig 9957 bp, 6 predicted proteins | sample LakMenEpi05May12_FD_150673 | JGI IMG/M metagenome (GOLD analysis project Ga0208597, IMG submission 150673) | Freshwater microbial communities from Lake Mendota, WI - 05MAY2012 deep hole epilimnion (SPAdes) | ecosystem: Environmental > Aquatic > Freshwater > Lake > Epilimnion/Euphotic zone ...
ATCGGCAACGTTGCTGATCGTCCAAGTGAAAGTATTGTCCGCTGCTGGCAGAACAAGAGCACCGGCTTTGGTATCCTTGACCACGAGTGTCTGCCCGAGAGCGGGAGCCCTGAGCGTAACCCACTTCGGATTTGCAACCGTGTTGTCATAGGTAACTTGGAAGCCGTATGTGATGGAAAGTCCTGTGCTCTTACGCTTCTCTGTGGAGTATGTAATGGGAGTAACACCATCCGAGGGGAAGCCCACAAGGATTGGAATAGGACCGGTGCCGCCAGTAGGTTCCAAGAGAAATGGTGCGGTAGCATCTACACGCGCTGTCAATGGAGCAATAGTGCTTACTGGTGCAGTGGAACCTGTCGGAACAGGAAGCAGCGCTGGCGTGGTGTGAGGAGGCGCGTCATAAATCGAACGACGATTCAAAACCTGATTGAAGCTAGACCATTCAAGAGTTGAGGCCACATCATCTCCATCGTCTTGGCTGAAGGCAAACTCCAAAATATTAGAGATCCCATCACCATCGTAGTCTGCGGTAGCAGCACGGATTTTAGTACCCGCACCGATGGGGAATTCACGCTGGCTGTGTCCCGAAAAGCTGTCGATGAATTCCATACCAAAGCGGAACTGGGTTTGGGGGCTGTCATACGAGAGATTCCCCGTAAGAATGTGGCGGCGGTAGTTGACGACACCATTGCCGATGGTTCCCTTGGTAATGAACCCAGGGCCAAGGCGAAAGCGTGATGCCATCGCAGGCAAAACCATTTCCCGGCCCAGAGGGGGGAAAATGATATTTTCCGGCGCCATCGCCTCATTGCCTACATTGTAAACAGCGTTTTCACCTTTTTTGAGCTCCAGAGCATTGTTGGTGGGGTGATCGTAAATCTGAGGCTGTCCAAGAGCATCCACGGTGAATCCGACAGATTTTCCATAATTGAAGAACTCTGCTGCTGTGTCAAATCCATAAGTTTGGGCAACCAGATCAGTAGTAACCCACGGGGTCACATTCGCTCCCGTGATACTGAATCTGAAATCATCAGAGGGAATGGTGTAGGAACCATTAACGCCATCCCAGGTAATGTCGTTGAAATTCCGTGGATCGAGCTGCATGCGACCATCAAACCAGCGACCATTGTTCACTCGCATTCCGTTTTTCCGTTGGCCAACCCCTGGGTAGCCAGTGGTGTGTGGGAAGTGGGTAACGCTAAAGACCAGAGAGCGGGGCGGGTCAATCTTACCCACATCGGCGAGGAGAGGAAAGCCCATTTGGTAAACACCAAACACAACTTGTTGATGTTGTTGTGCTAGACTCTCGTATTCTTTTCTGAATGAGTAGTAGGTGAAGTTGTGCTCTTCGAATGCTTGTGTAAGCACATTATACCACATCGAGACACTTGCATCGTTGAAAAAGCTCTGCGGGCGCTCAAAGAGCGAGGGCGGTGCCGCCAGAATTTTGATCTGTTCGGCGAGGAAAGGGGCTACTCGTGCAGCAGGAGTCAAGGAAGCCACAGACCAGTAAGAATTGTTGTCATTAACACCATCGCGGTCAGAGTCACCGTACGTGATGTATCCAGTCGTACCGAGTGGGCAAGCAATGTTTGGCGACATCAACACTGGACCATTATTTCCAATACAACCAGCAATGACCCACGATCCATCAACGAGACCGATTTGCACGGTGCCACCAAGGTAATTGACGGATGTTGGTCCATTTTGGTGGAACATCTTATGGTCCACGAACTGCAGTTCGGTCTGTGCCATCACAGTGATAGGCATGGATAAGGCCAATGTGGCGAGAATGTTTTTCATAGTTTTTTTTGGATGGAGGGTAGCGGGCACTAATCGAATACAATGTATGAGCAAATGCAAGCAAATTTTAAAAAAATTAACGAATTCCCCGTAAAAGGAGCTCTGCATTATTTTGGGTTGCTTTAAGGTTTTTCATCAAGGTTTCAACCGCTTCGCCGTAAGGAAGTTGCGCAAGTTGTCGACGAATGTCGAGAACCTTGGAAAATTCGTCAGGATGATAGAGTCGGTCATCGTTGCGGGTACCTGATTGCGGAATGTGAATAGCGGGATAGACGCGGCGCTCGGCCAACTCGCGATCAAGCCTGATTTCCATGTTGCCGGTGCCTTTGAATTCCTCGAAAATGACGTCGTCCATACGCGATTCTGTCTCGATGAGCGCAGTGGCGAGAATGGTGAGTGAGCCGCCTTCTTCGACGTTACGCGCTGCACCGAAAAATTTCCGTGATTTTTGTAAAGCGACGGGTGAGACGCCACCGGAACCAATAGGGCCAGACTGGTTTGCAGCGTTGTGACCGCGAGCCAGTCGAGTCAATGAATCGAGCAGGAGAATGACATCCTTACCTTGCTCGACGAGGCGTTTAGCGCGATCGAGCACGATATCGGCCACCTGTGCGTGGCGGCGCGGACTTTCATCGAAGGTAGAGGCATAGACCGTGCAGCCGACAGTTTCCTCGAAATCGGTCACCTCTTCGGGGCGTTCATCGAGCAGAAGCACGATGAGTTCCGCCTTCGGGTGATTCACGCAGATCGCCTTGGCGATTTGTTTGAGCAAAATAGTCTTGCCGCCACGAGGCGGGGCAACGATCAGGGCGCGCTGACCCAGGCCGAGCGGGGCGATGAGATCGACGAGACGAACACTGAGGAAATCGGGGCCATTGCCTTCGAGGTAAACACGACGATCAGGAAACAGGGGAGTGAGTTTATCAAAGTCGGTGGGCACTTTCCAATCAGCAACGGGAATCCCTTCTGCCTCGAGGATTTCAGCAGTAGTGATAAATTTATCCCGCTCCTTGGAGCACCGAGCACGGAGTTTGACGCGGTGGCCGGATTGCAATCCATACTCGCGCAGGAAATTCAGCGGCACATGAATGTCATCCTGCGAGCTGCGGAAACTACGGACGGGATCACGCAGCATGCCAAAATTTTCTTTGCCGAGCTCGAGCACGCCCTCACAAATCAATTCCACTCCTTCTCGTGAGTAGAACTGGAGCAGTTCATACACGAGTTGGCTCTTGGTGGCGTGAGCGACTTGGAGACCCGGAATGGCGTCTGCCATGTCGTGCAGTTGGGCGAGCGTCTTTTTGCGAAATTCGTTGACGTCAATGCTCGGAGGCAAACTGATCGGCTTTGCTTGAATGAGCGCTTGATCCACGGTGGCGACGCCTTGGGACTCAAGGAAGCGAGCGATTTGTGCGCGCAATCCGGTAAGCGGCCCCTCGTTCCAAAAGACCACATCAGCCATCAGCATTTTCTCTGCGACGGGCATTTGGGCGGCGATGATCGAGTGAATCATTTCATCATCAAAGCGGGTCCGATTGCGCAAACGGCGCACCTGAGTTTCATGACTGGAGGCCACCAGCAGTGATTTCTCATGCCCGAGATCGAAGCCATTTTCGAACAACAAAGGCACGTCCGCAATGAACAACGAGGACTGGCCTTGCTCGCTTGCCTGCGCCAACGATGCCATGCATTCCTGGCGGATCAAGGGATGGAGAATCGCTTCAAGCTGCTTGCGAGCTTCATCATCTGCGAAAACTTTTTTCCGCAGAAAGTCACGATCGAGACAGTTTTTGGGCGCAAAAATCGCTTCGTCTCCAAAGACGGCACGACACTGCTCCACCACGCTCGGGTCGCCATGGAGACGACGGGTCGCGGCGTCACAGTCAAAGAGAGTTACGGTGGGACATAGTTCGCGCAGCAATCGACACACAGTGGATTTCCCGCTGGCGATGCCGCCGGTGAGGGCGAAAATTCGCATGCGCACATCATGCAGGCAAAATTCCCTTGCTGGCAAGCCGTAACTATCAAGAAATGGCGAAAATTTTCCCGCACGGATTTCTTGACGGATCGCGATAGCTGGTTCATAGCTTGGTCGTTATGAAACGGCTTCAGTATGCTCCCCTCCTCCTTGTTCCTTTTTTCCTAACCCAGTGCGGCTCCTTTACCGAGCCGATGGAAGGGGACTTTGATCCACTCTCTCCCCCAGGATCAGGCCTCAAGAGAGAGGCGAGCTTGGTGAATAACTACCATTTCCAGCCGATGCAGTATGTCACAGCTGCTTCGAATTCCACCGCCTTTTTCAACAAGCGCCCTACAGGCAATGCTGAGGCCGAGGAACTGCTCGCAGCTGGCACCTCCATGCGCGTAGTAAAAACGGAGGGCTCGTTCGTCAAAGTGGAGCTCGACAATGGAAAAGTCGGCTACGTAGCTGCGGCCTTGTTGACTGATGGTAATGCATCGGCAAACGGCACTGGCAATGCCGTGCAGGTCTATCCTCCGATCGGAGGCGACGGCACACTTCCGATGCCTGCTGCTGGCATGCCAGCCGATTTACTTCCCGCATCATCACCGATTTCACCAACAGATGTTTCCACAGGCGCGCCACTGCCGCCGATCACCGCTCCAACACTGCCCGATATGACTCCCTCCAAGGGAGCCACTCCGAATATCGAATTGCCACCATCCTCCGTAGAGCAAGAAGCAGAGGAGAAAAAGGATGCGGCACAGGAAGAAGCGCCAAAAATCACCGAGTGAGCCGATTTTTCGCGGGCCTACTCGCAGCGTCATCACCGAGGCGCCTCCAACAGAAAGCCACTGCGCCCGAGAGCACAGTGGCTTTGTTTTGCTAACACACGTAGAAAATTTTAAGCCATCGCCGATCCATGACCATGGTTGTTACCGGTCCAAGTTCCTTGTGATGCAACCTCGGGAGCTACGACATCTTGCACAGCCTCCGTCAAATCTTGCGCCACCGTCTCGCCCGTTGTGGTTCCTGCTTTGCTACCCTGAGTCAAGCCATCCTTCACCGACTTTAGTCCATCTTTGACAAAGCCTGGAACGAATTCCTTGGTGAAAGCTGCCGCAAAGCAGGCGCCAAACGCCGCCCCATACGCAAGGTCATAGGCTACGCCACTGACCGCTTGCTTCACTTTTGGGGCCGCGGATCGCGCCTGTTCCGCAGCATTTTGCTTGGCGGTTTGCACCGCGTCGGAAAAAGACTGAAAAGCTTGTTTTGTCGCAGCACCTGCTTCCACTGCGGGTCCTTGCTGACTGCTCACGGCAGGGATTTCTACTACAGCGGAGTTCCATTCATTTGAGGGATTGTTGTTCATCATCGTTTTTTTTGACTGTTTCGAGCCAGATTCTATTCGATCTTTTCCCAAGCGCGATTGGAAATCCTCACGAATTTTCCACAGCTGCTCAGTCCACTTTAAACACTTTTCTTCACTATGCGCGGTATCTCCTTGCATGTCAGCCAGACTCGTTCACAATGTCCCTACCCCTCTCATGATTAAAAAAGGCTTCTCACGCAAAGGCGAACGACGCAAAAACTCCTCCCGGTCTGCCCGGACCGAGGTAATCACTCACATAACCTTTGGATCGCCCAGCGGTAGCAGCGCACCCGAGAACTCTTGCGAGCCTGTCAAACTCGACGTCAAAAAACTAGGCCTACACAAAGAAATTGCCCGCATCGAACCCACCGTCGCGCCCGAACCCTACATGACGCCACAGCAACGGCGGGAACTCGAATACGAGTGGGGCACAGCACCCTCGCGTAAGCAGTCTCGCCTCATCTGGTATGGCCTCGGTGCTACTATCATCATTCTTTTCAGCTTCATTTTTCTCATCAATCACCTCTCATCGAAGCGTAATGTGGACGGCGAAGGCCTCGTCAAACCCTGGAAAGTGGTACCTGATGACGATGATCCATCTTCGCCCGCTTACGTCTTCGTAAGCAATCTCTACAAAGCCAAACTTGAATGCATCGAAGCATTCAAAAAATTCACCGCCGCAAAAAACATCGCCGAGGTGCTCCCGCACATTCGCCAAGAAGAAAACACCCGAGCCTTACTCGCCAAACGCTGGAAACCCTGGCCCTCTCCTCCTAATCTCTCCAGCCTCGACCAATGCGCGGCGGAAATCGAGACCGAAACCAAACGCCCCTACCTCTGGCTCACCGGCACCAATCAAGACCAATCACCCTTTCATTGCTTTTTTATCCATCAAAATGGCCGCTTTGTCGTCGATTGGGAAGCCACTTCCCAGCTTGGTGATACCAAACTGAGCACTCTATCACAATTCCCGACCGAGGCAGAAATCACCCTGCGCATCACCCTCGCCGCATCACCCTACTACCTGCCTAACCTCAGCGAAAAAGACTACGAATCCTACAAAATCACCTCCTCCCACGACGACACCATCCTCTGGGGCTACGCAGTGCGCAATTCACCCGTTCACCAAAAAATCACCGAACTCCTCCGCAGCGATGCCTTAATCGTCGAATCCGTGCCTGCCGCCCGTGCCACCATCAAATTGAAACGAATCGACTCCATCGCTGGAAAAAATCGATTTTTTCTCACAGAGATGCTTCACAAAGATTGGGTTATGCCCTAAGTTTGCTGCGGTGAGTGATCAAATACCAGCATGGCTTATTTGCAGCAAGTGTGGCGAAGTTTTCGAATCTACTACGGATTCCTTACTTTGTAGCAGCTGTGAACGCGCACCCATTCCTAACAAAAAGAAAGGCAACGTTCACATCATCGATGGCAGCGGGCAATCCGCACGCAAGGAATTCAGCGCCAACCTTACACCCAAAAACGCCGCCGAGCGCAGCCAAAAACGCCGCCGTATCAATCAGCCCGAGCAAACAACCAAACAGCCATCAGGTAAGCCTACCCGCGCCAAACAAAGCCGCAATTCTAGCGACAAAAAATCCAAACCCTCACAAAATTTCACCCTCATCAAACTCTTAGCCCTCTGGTTTATCCTACTTAGTGGCATCGCCTTGTTCATCAAATATTGGTTCACTTCCATGGATCCAGTCGTTAGCATCATCAGCGATGACAAACCGCTAGAAGACGCAGCCTTGCTCAGCAAAAACATCGATGTCGCCAATCAATCGCATGCCCCCATCATGGCCACAGCTAACGAATTTTTTCAAACAACCGCCCCAGAAGCATACGCCCAACTCTGCCGCAAACGCCCACGCCTTACGCAAACAATTTTCAACGATGCCTCCAAAGCCGCGCTTTTCCAACCTGATACCCCTCCCGAATTGATCTCTCGCAATGTGATTCGCATCGGCGAAAAGCCCATGATTGAGACCATTTGGGTCGATGAACGTAAACGCCAAGTCGAAATTGTCTTCGGTCCCCAAGATGACCAATGGCTCGTCGATTGGGAATCATTTGCCAAAACCTCTTCCATGCCGTGGTCCGTATTCCATGCTGAGAAAGAAGACGGCGAAGGCACCTTTCGCATGCTCGTCCGGCAACGTCTCGCCAAACAAAACACCTCGGCTCTCATCATGAGCGTGATGTTCTACGAACCAGGATTTTTCCATGGTAGCAACCTCGGGCTGGCCACTCCCGCCTTCACCGTCGAGCGCAAAAGCCGCGATGGTAAACTCATCCTCGCCGCCCTCAAGGCTCGCGATGACAATCAGCCCATCTTCGGCTCAATTTTTCCCGCAAATGATCCACCCAGTACCGCACGCGTTACAGTCAAGATCCGTCGTGTAGTCAAAGATGATGTCAAAACTTTCGAACTCGTCGAGGTCCTCGCATGCCACTGGCTCGGCATCGATGAAGTAGGCATCGACCTAACTGACACTCCGTAACCCTTGACGCATCGTATCCAGCGGTGCTCGGCCCGGATACCAGATATCAAAGGCATACACGCCTTGATGCAACAGCATCGAGAAACCATTTGCCACCGTCGCCTGATGCATCACCGCATGCCGCAAAAACGCTGTCATCGGCGGTTTATAAATCGTATCATACACCAAATGATGAGCCGCAAAACAACTCGCTGGTACAGGTGAATCATCATCAGGACGCAACCCCAGCGAACTCGTGTTCACTAACAACTCACACTGCCGCGCCACACCATCCAACTGCACATCCGCTAATGCGAGACAATGAAAACTCGTCTGCGGAAACCGCTTCTGTAACACCGTAGCCAGTGACTCGATTTTTTCCACCGTGCGATTCACCAGCACCACACGCGCCGCACCATCGCGCGCACACTGCGTCGCAATCGCCTGACCAGCACCACCGCCCGCGCCCACAATCATCACTCGACGATTGAGCAGATCAAAGGAAAATTCCTCGCGCAAGGCCTGAGCGAAGCCTGGCCCATCGGTATTCCAGCCGTGAATTTCTCCATCCACAAATTTAATCGTATTCACAGCACCAATCTGCCGCGCCGCTTCATCCACTTGATGGCAAGCATCCAGCGCCGCAAACTTGTGTGGCACCGTCACATTCGCCCCCACAAAGCCTAAGTCCTTCAAGTACTGCAAAGCCTCCGCCACTCGACCCACAGGCACCTCCAGCTTGATGTAGCGTCCCTCGATGCCTAACAAATCCAACGCGGGCTGATGCATCGCAGGTGATGCCGAATGGCTCACCGGATTGCCAATCACCGCCAAGATCGCCGGCTTAGCGGAGCCATCATCCAGCCGCTCCCGCGAGCGCAAATCTTCCATCGTATACACCCGACCACTCATGGCATTGACGACAATTCTGGGATGAAACGTTGCAAGCGCGAGACACTCCGCTCTCTGCCCAAATACGCCAGCATTTCGCCCAGATCAGGTCCACCTGATTTGCCCGAAAGTGCCACGCGCAGCGGGAACATCAATTGCCCCGCCTTCACGCCTAGCTCGCTCGCCGTGGCCGCGATCGCTTCTTTTGCCGCATCGCTCGACCACTCCGCCACAGCAGAAAAATGTGCTGTCATCGCCGTCAAGCTTGCCGCCGCCTGCGCATTCGATTTCACCTTCTCCACCGCCGCAACATCATAAGCAAATTCATCCTCTAACAAAAATCGAACAGCATCCGGCAACTCACTCAACAAGCGCACCTTTTCCTTCACCATTTTCGCCAAGACCGAAAAATCGTCACCCACCGGCAATCCTGCCTCTGTCACCACTACCGCAGCCGCTTTAGCAAAACCTTCATCGCTCATGCGCAACAAATGCTGCTGATTCATCCAAGCACATTTCTCCACGTCAAATCGCGCCGGAGCACGATTCACTGCTTCTAGTGAAAAACGCTGCGTCAGATCTTCTAGCGTAAAAATTTCCTCCTCCGTCTTTGGCGACCAGCCTAACAGCGCGAGAAAATTCACCAAAGCAGGAGCCACGAATCCTTGCCGTGGGTAATCGCCCACAGCCGCGCCCTGATCCCGCTTCGACATCTTCGAACCATTTTGATTCTGAATCAACGGAATGTGCGCATATTTCGGAGGCACAGCGCCCAATGCCTCGAACAGTTGCAAATGCTTCGGCGTATTCATCAAGTGATCCTCGCCGCGGATGACATGCGTGATCTTCATTTCCAAATCATCCACCACATTCACAAAATGGAACACATACGAGCCGTCCGAACGCCGAACTACCATGTCCGGCGTGTTCGATTCATCCCGATAATCAATCGTCACCTCGCCGCAGACCAAGTCATGCATCGTAATCGGCTTACGCTCGAAACGAAAACGCCATGCGCCCTCGCTCTCATACACACGATCGGCATCGACCAATTTCTGAAAATACCGATCATAGATGTCGTTGCGCTCGCTTTGAAAATACGGGCCATAGGGGCCACCGACACCTGGGCCTTCATCCCAGTCGAGTCCCAGCCAATTCATGCCATCAAAGATCGCCTGCTTCGCTTCATCCGTGTTCCGCGCTTCATCGGTATCCTCTACCCGCAACACAAATTGCCCGCCGTGCTTGCGCGCGAATAACCAGCAAAACAACGCCGTGCGTGCGCCACCCACGTGCAGGTAGCCCGTAGGCGAAGGAGCAAATCGAGTCCGTACAGTCATATCCATGCCGCAAGCTAGAAGAAAACCATTCTCCGACACAAGCGGATAATCAACGAGCAAACGCATTAAATGCATTACAAACTCTGGAGTCAGAATAAGCTGGTG
>Ga0208597_1001216_pt1 | contig 9948 bp, 6 predicted proteins | sample LakMenEpi05May12_FD_150673 | JGI IMG/M metagenome (GOLD analysis project Ga0208597, IMG submission 150673) | Freshwater microbial communities from Lake Mendota, WI - 05MAY2012 deep hole epilimnion (SPAdes) | ecosystem: Environmental > Aquatic > Freshwater > Lake > Epilimnion/Euphotic zone ...
AATCCAAAAAATTACCGCTCCGAAATTTGAAATGAACTTCAGAGCTGATGCAATTACTTTAGTTAAGTAAAATAGTAGTTCACAACGTATTAAAGGCGATCTTGTATCGCCTTTTTTTATTTCTAATCATTATGTGACCAAATACGAATGGATTAGATTTTTTTAAAAAAAACTGGAATCAAATTTTCGATAGCTTAAAATAAACTACGAATTATGGTATTAATTAATAAATGAGAGCGTGAATTTGAAAGTAATAAATTAAAAGAATCGAAGAATATTTCAACTTATCGTAATAGAATGAGAAAAAGGAATTTGATAAATAAACCACTTCCTTTTAAAAAATAAATTGGTATTATTTTGATTCAAGAAACAATAATTATATTCGAAAAGGTAATAATCACTTTACCTCCTAAACTTCATAGGTTCAATTCAAATAAAACCAACCCTATTCAATTTACAAGTACTACAATAATTCTCCGCACACCCTTACATCCAATTCTCCCATCAACCTATACTATAACATCTATAGTTCTTTTCAACCCCAAATGACAAGATTAATATTCTATTGCAATCTAAAACTAATGCCTAATTAACTAACAACTAATGCCTATAATTCATTCCCACATCATCACTTTCCCACTATCACAAATACCATTTTCATTAATTAATGCATACTGGTACATGCCTTTAGCAAAAAGAGGCAAAAATATCTTTTCTTGGTTGGATGAAAAAGCATGCTCAAAAACCACACGACCCATTGCATCAAAAACCCTCACTTTTGTTGGGCCTTTTGCAAAAACCTCTAATGCAATTGGAGCACTGCTTGAACCAGGGTTGGATGACACCTTTAAATGCTCCTCAAAAGGAAACTCATCTGGGCAACAAGTAGGGCAGGCCTTTAAGGAGAACGCATCGAAAAAACGGTATTCTCCAGTTCCCCAATCTCCAGGGTTTGGGATGTTATCAATTTTGAGTTCATCCGCTGTGTGAAAGTTTCCAAAGGCAAAGCCTTTTTCACCACCTTGTGCCTTGAAACACGCTTTTACTTGAACCCAATTAATAGAATCCCTAAAAATCTCTTGTTCCGAATATATTTTATACCCAAAATCTGTTAAGTTAGTTACGTCTAAAATAGTATCGTATGTGATGACTACATCAAATGCATTAGAGGAGAACCGAATTAAATCTGCTTTACTCATGTAACACGAAAATTCATAAAGACTGTCTTTTTGCAATTCAGTTGAAAATTTACCTGCTGCATAATCTTCATTTAAACTAAAAATTTTATTATTGTACTCATCCCATTCAATTACTGATAACATTAACCCTAAATAACTATTGCCATTTCTTGGTTGTTGAAAACCTGTAAAACTATTGGGTGCTGAACAATCTACTTTTGAATCTGAAAGTAGAGAGTACACATCCGTAGTCCAATGATGTTCAACAGAATCGATATAAGGTATCCACCAATTGAGCACGTTAGCATGTCTTATTTCATAATAAGATGAATAATCGATGTATTCACCTAACGTTGTTGGAATGTATTTTAAATCTTCTACAGAAGGATTTAAAATTAGATTTTGTTGGCAATGAAGAGTTTTAGAAGTAGTAAAAAACACGCCTAAAAAAAGCACCATCAACAGTGATTTGTTCCACCAATATTTTTTATGTTTCGATGCTTTCATTGTTTGGCTGAAGCTTATTGTTTTAAAAATTAGCATAAATCACTATTCTTTAGCAAAATAACAACTTTTTTTTGGAAAAAAACTAGAATAAGTTCTAAAATTTCACTTCTAGTTAACAGCTTTGTTTTTTTCGTTATTTTTGAAGATAAACAGAAATTTTAAAGGTACACCTATATTAAGCTTTTGATTTTATAGAAACATCTCAAATATCGAAAAACCATGAAAAAACTAATCTATATCTTTTTCTTCTTTATAGTGTTAAGCTGTAAAAAAGACAAAATTACTCCTCCTGCACCAGATCCTTGTATTGGTTTGCAAGAAGTAAGTGCTGATTTTATAATTGAGGAAAAGTCAGCAAGTATGGTTGTAAATACATTAGAAACAGAAACTGATACAGCCTATACTAATAAAACGATAAAATTTACGGCAAAAGAAGAAAATGCAGATTATACTTGGTATATAGGGTCAGAAGTATTGCATACTAAAAGTGTTGAACGCTATTTTGATCAAACACACAATGGACAAACCTATCCGATTACTTTAGTAGTAAAGAAACAAGCCAATGTTAAATGCCATCCGCAAGATGATGGTTACGATAGCATAATCAAAACAATTACTCTGGTAAATAGAAATATATTTAATAACGGTGTGCATGAATCTGTGTTTTTAGCCCCTCAGCCTAATTTTGAAGGAACTTATCGAGTAAAAGAAGTGAATGCTTCTGATAGTATAGAGTTTACATTGGATTTTAGATTTGAACCAAATTTCGCTTACGTTGAAAATGTAACCATTTTATCTGCAGAAGATTCAGTTTTAAATTTTAAAACAGATGATTTTTATTGGAATTACAGGCAAATTAAAATAGTTGATCTTAATAATGCATTACCACTTAATTACCCACAATTACAGCCATTTAGAACTGAACCTTTTGATTTAAAAGTAGATAGCAAAAGAAAAGTGGTAATTAATACTGGAACATTCACATACACAACATTTGAAAAAAAGAAATTGACTTATTACGGGCGAAAAATTAATTAAAAATTTTACCATGAAAAAACTAATCTATATACTTATCTTTTTTTTAGCAGTTAGCTGTAAAAAAGATGATTTCTCCAGTACTGGAGGTTATAATTGCGCCAAAGAAAAACCTGTTTCAGCCGATTTTATGATGGGAGAAATCTATGGGGATGAATTTATAGACTTAGATACTGTAGTGATGGATGTTGATTACAATGATGGAAATCCTGCTAATTTCATTAGAGATACCTATAGAACAGTTCGTTTTAAAGCAAATATAGCAGGCGCAAGTTATGAATGGCAAATTGGAAACAATGGAACTGTAAAAACAAGCAAAGAATTTTCGTTGCTATTTTCCAACCGTGTTGGAACTATACCTGTTCGTCTAATTGTTCACAAAGCGCCTAATAAATATTGTTTCCCAAATGACGATGGCATTGATACTGTTGTGCGATATTTAACTGTGGACAACGTTGAGCCGCATCCGCTCTTTGGCGAATATAAAGGATACAGCCTTTCTAACCCATCTGAACAATTTACTATAAAAATAGACACTACACGTTTCAATCAAATTGGATTTGACCCAAACACAGGTAATTATGTATACCATGATGGTATCTATAACTTGCCAAATGGGAATACGGGTTGGCAGAAATTTGGAGGTGGAACAAATTCTGTAGTATGTGATTTTTATCCTGAACCAGATCAATTGCCGTATGATCATGCATATAGTTGTTTTGGAAATTACAAGTACATATTAGAATCAGACAATTATCCCTTAACTAATAGTGATGAAATGAATTTTAAATATTATACACGTTGTAGGTATTATCCAAAAACCAAAAAAATAATTATTATCTATTGGTACAGAAAATTAATAACCTACAATACTTTTGGTCCTAAAATGGCAGATGTGTTTATTGGTTACAAACAATAATTAAAAAGAAATCATGAAAAATTACTGCTCCTAAATTTGAAATGAACTTCAGAGATGATGCAATTACTTTAGTTAAGTAAAACAATAGTTTACAACGTATTAAAGGCGATCTTGTATCGCCTTTTTTTATTTCTGATAAAGCGGATTTGCTAAATATGTATTGTCAGTGATCGTTTTCAAAAATGCTATTAAATCCAGTTTCTCAGTTGGACTAAAATTAAACCCAGTAGTATTTTCAAAAATTGGATCAACTGTCGCACTTTGTTTTATTCCACTGCTATAATGATCAACAACTTGTGCTAATGTAAAGAATCGACCATCGTGCATGTATGGATAGGTAATTGCAATGTTTCTCAAATTAGGAACACGGAATTTCCCGTTATCGGAAGCGTTTTGAGTGATGTGGCCGCGCCCTAAATCCGTAAACTGATTATCAATTCCATTGTTTCTAAATGAAAAATCTGTTGTTAACGGTTCTGTATGGCAACTTACACAATTGGTTTTAAACAAAGTGTATCCGTTCTCTTCACTTGCTGTAAAAGTTGCTTTTCCAGTATAAACGCGGTCGTATTTTGAATCGGAAGACACCAGCATTCCCATAAATTGCCCCAATGCTTTCAACATATATTGATCTGTTATTACATCAATATTATAGGCTTTTTTGAATTTGTTTTTGTAATTGGTCGAAGCATTTAATTTCGCCACCACATTCGCTATTGTCTCTTTCATTTCCAATTGATTTGTAATTGGCGCAACAGATAAAATTTCAATGTGATTTACACCACCATCCCACATAAAATTTGGATACCATGCCAAATTCGATAATGCTGGTGAGTTACGTTCACCCAATGTTCCGCCAACACCATTGCTGAATTTTATGTTGTGATCTGAAAAACCATGCGCTTGGTCGTGACATTTAGCACAAGAAACTGTATTATTTAGCGATAAAATCGGGTCGTAGAATAGTTGTTTACCTAAATCAAATCTGTCTTGTGTAACTTCATTTCCTACAAACGTATAATTGGGTGCAGGAAAGTGTGCTGGTTTAACAAATGCAAAAGGTGTTACAGTTGGTGTTGTGCTTTCCTTTTTACACGAAAAGAAAACCAAAAAACTAAAACCGATCACTAATAAACTTGAGTACTTCATAAACGATTATTAGTTAAAGTGATCAAAAATAATTGAATTGTAAAATGTTTTAGCCATAACTTTTGCATTATTCCCTGTTGTTGCAATGTTGTTTAAAACACTAACAGAAGGAGAATTATCCCATAAATGCATGGGATTTACTGTGTAATGAACTTCTATTATTTTTCCATTTTTCACAGTTAATGGGATTTGTGTTATAAAGTCAAACGTTCTTTTTGTAACAACATTATCAGGACCTTCAAATCCAGCTAAATGAAAGGAGAAAGACCCAGAGCTTGAATTGTTAGAAATTCCTTCTGCTTTTGTCATAATATAACCCGTACTCCAACTCCAAAACATGTTGTTAGAAATGGCTAACGCGCCTCCTTGAGCACCTGATACATTTCTCAAACTATCAACACCTAACGTATATTCCATAGCTGAATAAGTTCCAATTGGAACATTTGGAATTGCTAGTTCAAACGATGTTGTATCACTTAGGTTTACTAAAAAATAACTTTCTGGATGTGACCACCACGTGCCATCTGCTTTTTTTAACCGAACATTTGTTAAGTAATAGTTGAAAGTTGTAAAAGTTAATGTGTCATTTGTAACAGGGTGAACAAGTGGTATATCCAACAAGAAATTAGTTGAATTATTTGCATTCCAACGGTGGGTTAACATTAATTTCACTGTCCCTGTTTCAGCAACACTTGGATTGTCCTCCTCTTTTTTACACGCAACTAACAGGATTAAAATCGCAGCTAGTAATGTGAAAAGTTTAATATTTTTCATTGAATTTTTTTTAAAAATACACTTTATTTTGAAAGTGCAATTTTCAGTTTTTTACCTTTTATTTTTTCTTGTTGTATAATGCGAAGCAATGTTTTCACTTTTGAGCGTTTCACAGCAACATATGAACTAAAATCTAATACAGTGATGATTCCAATTTCTTCTTTTGCTAATTGTCCTTTTTGACCTAAGAATCCAACAAAATCAATTTTATTAATCTTATCTTTTTTCCCACCACTAAAATACAAAGTAGCCCATTCACTTTCAGTTGGATAAGGTATTTGATCAGGCAATTTATATTCTTGTGTTTTTCTATTTAAATATTCAGGATTCGCCTCAGCTGTATCCATTAATAGGTAAGATGATCCATTTGCTTTCATACGTGCTGTTCTACCATTGCGATGAATAAAGGCTTCTTCGCTATTCGGATATTGAAAATGAACAACATGCTGAATTTCAGGAATATCTAAGCCACGCGAACCCAAATCTGTACAAATTAAGGTATGTGAACTTCCATTTCTGAATTTTATCAATGCACGTTCACGTTCTTCTTGTTCCATTCCACCATGGTAAATAATGCTTTCAAAGTTTCCTTCTTCCAGAAATTCATAAATACTTTGAGTAGCTTCTCTAAAGTTGCAAAACACAATGGTTGGTTCACCGTTAAATGAACACAACAAATCATAGAGTTGTTCAAATTTTGTTGACTTTTTAATCGGATATTTCCAAAATGTAATTGCTGGATCGGAAGATTTATCTAGGTAATTGATTACAGATGGTTCGGTGAAATTTAAAAATTCAGGAAATTCTTTTAATTCCGTTGCTGAAACTAAACTTGTTGCTTTCAATTGTTCCAATTCTTGGTGAATGAATTTCATTTGATCTTCAAATCCAAATTCTAAACATTTGTCGTATTCATCAATAACAAGTTGTTTGACTTCACTTAAATCTAGTGTATTTCGCGTAATATGGTCACAAATTCTTCCAGGAGTTCCAATCAACAAGGCTGGAGCTTCAGATAAACTATTTTGTTCAACACGCATGGAATGTCCACCGTAACAAGTCGTTACTTTGTGTTGTGTTTTAAATGATTTAAATACCGCTTCTATTTGAATGGCCAATTCTCTTGAAGGTGCCAGAATTATTGCTTGAATGTGTGTCGATTTTTCTTTTAATTGGAGCAATAAGGGCAAAAGAAAAGCCACTGTTTTTCCTGAGCCAGTTTGAGATAAGATTAATAAATTAGAAGCATTTTTTGCTTTAACGAGCGTTTCTTTTTGCAAATCATTCAATGCTTCAAAACCGATGTTTTTAAGCGCATTTTCAATAATATCTGTTGGCTTATTCATGGCACAAAGTTACGTTAAATTTGGAGCTTATTTCTATTTTTAGAAAAATGCACGAACTTCCATTCCTCCTGCATGAATCATGGAGGTATTTTCAGATTTTCTACCATTGTATTGAATAGAAATCTGAAGATTTTTTGAAACAGATCGTTGGTAGCCAATATTCCAAGTGTAATTGACGCCTTGTCGCAATGCTTCTAACATTTCAAATCCCAAAGCTGAATTTTCATTGCCCGTGTAGGAGATCATTACTAGTTTTAAGCCGCCTTGTAAACTGCCTTTTTCAGTTTCGTTGTATTTAAAAGTAGCACCAATTTCTCGAACTACGGCAGTTTCTCCGCCTAAAAGTTGGCTGTTCTTTTTTTCTGAAAATCGTCCATCAAGTGTAACCCGAAATTTTGTTGAAGGCTGGTAAATAAAACTAGGTTGAATAAAATAATAGGACAAGGCATAATTTCTTCCAGAAGTGTAATCAGCAAATGCATCTTTTGTTCCGATTTGGGCTTTACTTTCAATTGAAAATATTTTAGCAATGTTCCAACGTAAACTTAGTTCATGATAAACAGCTGCTTTTGAGTCAAAACCGGATGCTAACAATGATTTTGAGGTAAGATTTTGATAGGTGTAATCCGCACCAAAAATTGAAGATGTTCGGTTGAAAAACAAGGTATTTTTGATTGTGCTATTACTTGCTATTAGAGATGTATCTCTTATTTGTGTTGAAAATGGATTGAACGCTTCTACACCATCAAAGACAGTAGTTTTTCGATTGATGCGAACACGTGCCTGATCTGAAAAGTGTGCGACAAATTTCAGCACTCCTTTTTTAGAAGCCCAAATACGTTCTGGTCGCCAATAAATGGATTGATTCAACTCATTTGAATAGGTTTTAGAATATTGATTACTTGGAGTGAATACACGAATGTAGCTTGCTTGATCTGCAAATTGCGCGATTTCAAATTCGTTTAAATCTTTTACACCATCGTTGTTGTAGTCAATCCAAGTGTAAATTCCTTGTCCTGCATTGACTTGTATGTACAAAAACTCTTTTCGAAGTTCTAAGCCTGAGCCAATTTCATAAAATGTATTCCAAGTAAATGCACCTTTTAATAAACGCAATTCGTAATCTATTCTTCCCAACATTGTTTTTTCCGGAGCTTGGTTTAATAAGGCAGTATTTTGAACAGCTAATTCTCTGTAACTCGAAATGAAGGTTAAGTTTTGATTGCGCCATTGGTTTAGTTTTAGCTCTAATCCTGTTGTTCGTGCTTTTGCAACATTTACCAATTTTAGTGTATCAGATCTTAAGTCAAATCGTTCTCGGTAAAAAACTTTGTAGGTATTTTTCAAGGTGTCATTATTGGCAATGTAAAATTGGTAATCAAAAAATTGATAACTAGCCGAATTTAACTGATTGTTTTGTTGAAATCGGTTCAACTCGTGGTCGTCTTGGTAACCAATTTTAATACGTTTAATTGTTTTGGAGAGCGTGACTTTATGCCTAAAAAACTCATTTTTTTGAGTAGTTTGACTTAATAAATAACTTGCATCAACAGTTGAGTTAAACCCATTTTTATTCCATTTGGTTGTTAAATTTGACTTGACACCTGAAAAGTCTTTTCCAATATTGAAATGTTGAAAATTGAATAAGAAATTACCGTTTTTTGCATGTATAAAATCACTACTTATACTTGTAAAAGCCTGATTTCCTCTGTAGTTTTTGTTACGTGTATTCCAATCACGGTCAAACTCAACACTTCTGTATTGTTCAATTGGAGAAAAGGTTGCACTCAGTAGCTCCGTTTCAGCTTTTAAAACTAATTTCCAGGAAGAATTAGAGCGAAAGGGGATCGTTCCTAAAAGTTTTGTAGTGTTTGCATATCCGCCATCATCGCTGCTGTTTTGGGAAGAAAAAGTATTGATGTCATTTTTTGAATAGGCGAGTTCTGTTTCAATACTGAATTTTGAATTAATTGAATAACGAATTCCACTAGAAAAAAGTTGTTTTTGTTTTGGTGTCACTATAATTCGATTTGGAGCATAATCACCTTGTTTAATTCCACCAATCGGAGCAAGCCATTTATATACTTTTCCCAAGGCATTGTAATTGGATATAATGTAGTCACCTTTTCCAGCGCCTACAAATGTAAAACTTGCCCTGTAAACCGCTTGCGAAGGCAAAACAGAAAACACCAAAACGGAATCATATCCCAAGGTATCAACCATTCGATAGAGAAGTTGGTTTTCTAAAAACCCAACAGAATCAATACTTGAAGTTTGAGCTAATTGAAGTGAATCACCTATGTCAGATAACAATTGTTTTTGTGCTGGAGTCAAACTTTGTTGAATGGTTTGATTTTTAGCATCTTGTTCGGAATAGGCGTTCAACCAAAAGTTAACTTTTTTAGAGGAATAACTGGTGGACGATTGAAAGAGCGAACGGGCATAATTTTGGTCACTGTATTGGAATTCAATAACGATTCTGATGTCTTTTGTGATTTGGTGCCGACTGGTAAATATCACTTCGGAAGTATTGTAATTTATGGTATAATCAAATTCTTGACCGCGTTCTAATAATTTCCCATCGATGTAAACGCGTTCTGTTCCCGCTAAAACGATGATAAATGGTTCGTTTTCATTTCCACGCAAACGGTATGGACCTTGATTTCCTTCAATTCCTGGAATAATTTGACGGGCGAATTTACCTTTCGAAAACGCACCACTTGCTTGAGTTGACCAACGGTGCGTTGAATCTTTCCCCCATTGGTAATTGACCGTTAATCCTTGAGCTCTTTTTTTGTAATTTAAGAAATAACCTGTTGGTTTTGTCAGCCAAAAATCCCCAGCAATCAATTTAAATCGTTGGTTGTAAACTTGAATAAACAACTGATCGAATTCTTGTAATTTATTCGTGTTTCCATCAGGTTGAATGGGTAAATTATCATCGGATAAAGAGGCTAGAAGTTTTAAATTTGGACTGATTTCTCCAGATAATTCTAAATTTAAGTTAGAATTTAATCCCAAATTCTGGTTGTTACCAAAG
>Ga0208597_1001218_pt1 | contig 9944 bp, 6 predicted proteins | sample LakMenEpi05May12_FD_150673 | JGI IMG/M metagenome (GOLD analysis project Ga0208597, IMG submission 150673) | Freshwater microbial communities from Lake Mendota, WI - 05MAY2012 deep hole epilimnion (SPAdes) | ecosystem: Environmental > Aquatic > Freshwater > Lake > Epilimnion/Euphotic zone ...
TAAGCCGGTCACCGCGCCGGTCGCCAAGGCGCTGCCGAGCCTCGACGCCAAGGCCCTCGCCGCCGCCAAGCTGAAGGCGGAGCAGGACAAGGCGCTGGCGGCCCAGACCGCCGCCAAGGCGAAAGCCAAGGCTGACGCCGACGCCAAGGCCCTCGCCGCCGCCAAGCTGAAGGCGGAACAGGACAAGGCGCTCGCGGCTCAAGCCGCCGCCAAGGTCAAGGCGGACTCTGACGCCAAGGCGCTCGCCGCCAAGGTGAAGGCCGCGCAGGACAAGGCCAAGGCCGAGAAGGAACAGCTGGCGGCGAAGGCCGTCGCGACCGGCGCTGCGGTGGCCGCCACCACCACCGTGATCAGCCCGCCCACCGCCCCGACGCCCGCGCCCACCGACGATCGTCAAGCCAAGGTCGCCGCCCTGCAGAGCGCCCTCACTCAGCAGGTGGCCAAGGTCGCCGTGCTGAAGGCGCCCTCGCGCTTCACCCCCAACCAGGACGCCGACGTCAGCCTCGTCCTGCCCGCTAATTTCGCCGAGATCGTGCGCAAGGAAGCCGCGAAGCAGGGCCTCACGGACGCCGCCGCCTCGGTGAACCTGAATGCGGTTTTGTCCGGCGACGGCTTCGCCGTGCACCCAGAAGAGCCGGCCTCGCTGCCGCTGAAGGTCGGCCAGCCCACCGAGTTCCACTGGACCGTGTCGGCCCAGCCGGGCGCCAAGGGTCTGCACGCCGATCTCGGCGCTGAACTCGCCGGCGCGGGCGCGGAGAAGATCAGCCTCGGCGCCATCCAACGCAGCGCGGGCGGTCTCAAGTTGACCACCCGGGTGCTGGCCATCGCGCTGCTGGTGCTTATCGCCGCCCTGGTGGTGGCCTGGCTCGCCCGCGGCCGCTCCAGCCCGTCCCGTTCGGCGGCGGCGCGCAAGCAGTCGCGCCTGGCGGTGCAGGGCGCTGAAACCGCGAACTGAACAAGATCGAGCTTAGATTTCGTCAGCCGCTCGGCCCTGCCGGGCAGCTGATGACGTTTCAGGCCTCCGCGCCGCCGAAGCGCTCCGCCCACTCGGCGAGCTGGGCGTCCTCCACCTTGCGGAACAGCACCTCGGGCGTCTGCACCGCGCGGCCCGCGGGCAGCACGCTCCACCAGGCCTCATCCGCCTGCGGCCAGGATTGGGCGACCTGCCCCTGGCCCACCGCGCCGGCGATGGTCGTGGCGGCGGAGGGAATGAAGGGCGCCGACAGCCGGGCGTAGAGAGCCACCAGATTGAGCGCCGTGCGGGTGATCACCGCGGCGCGAGCCGGATCGGTCTTGATGGCGGTCCAGGGCGCGGCCTCGGCCAGATATTCGTTGCCAGCGACCCAGATGGCCCGCAGCGCCTGGGCGGCCTTGCGGATCTCGATGGCCTCCAGCTGCTCGCTCAATTCAGCGATCTGGGCGGAGAGGTTCGCCGCCAGCTTGGCCTCCAGCTCGCCCGGCTCGCCGCCTTCGGGCACGACGCCGCCGAAGCGGCTCTCGGTGAACTTCAAGATGCGGTTGACGAAGTTGCCCAGCACGTCGGCCAGGTCCTTGTTCACCACCGCCTGGAACTGCTCCCAGGTGAAGGCCGAGTCCGAGCCCTCCGGCGCATGGGCCAGGAGATACCAGCGCCAGTAGTCGGCGGGCAGCAGCTCCAGCGCCGCGTCCATGAACACACCGCGCTTCTGCGAGGTGGAGAACTTGCCGCCATACCAGTTGAGCCAGTTGAAGCTCTTCAGCATGTCCACCAGCTTCCACGGCTCGTCGGAGCCGAGAAGGGTGGCCGGGAAGCTCACCGTGTGGAAGGCGACATTGTCCTTGCCCATGAACTCCACGTAGCGCACGTCGTCCGCGCCCGCGTCGGTGCGCCACCAGCGGCGCCAGTCCCCGCCCGTGGCCTTGGCCCACTCTGCGGTGGCGGCGATATATTCGATGGGGGCGTCGAACCAGACGTAGAACACCTTATTTTCGAAGCCCGGCCGGGCGACGCCGTCCTTGGCCACCGGCACGCCCCAGGCGAGGTCGCGGGTGATGCCGCGATCGATCAGTCCCTCATCCAGATGCTTGTAGGCGATAGAGCGGGTCAGGCTCGGCCAGCCTTCACGGCTGTCGATGAAGGCGCGGATGCGCTCCTGCAGCTTGGATTGCAGCAGATAGAGGTGATTGGTGTCGCGCACTTCCAGGTTTCGCGAGCCCGACACTGCCGAATAGGGATTGAGGAGATCCACGGGGTCGAGCAGCGAGCCGCAATTGTCGCACTGATCGCCGCGGGCCTTCTCATAGCCGCACTTGGGGCAGGTCCCCTCCACGTAGCGGTCCGGCAGGAAGCGGCCGTCGTCGATGGAATAGACCATGCGATCGGTGCGTTCTTCGATGAGGCCCTTGGCTTCCAGCACCGCCGCGAAGTGCTGGGTCAGCTCGCGGTTTTCCGCGCTGGAGGAGCGGCCGAACCAGTCCCAGGAGAGGCCGAAGGCGGCGCCGATGGACTTCTGCAGCTCATGCTGCTCGTCGCAATAGGCGCGCACGTCCTGGCCCGCCGCCTGGGCCGCCAGCTCCGCTGGGGTGCCGTGCTCGTCGGTGGCGCAGATGTACAGCACCTCTGAGCCTTGCGCCCGCTGATAGCGCGCATAGAGGTCCGCCGGCAGCATGGACCCCGCCAGATTGCCCAGGTGCTTCACGCCATTGATGTACGGCAGCGCCGAGGTGATGAGGATGCGGCGGGGCATAGACAGGTCCCAGGTGAAGGCGAGGCGCCCGGAAGGATCGAGCGGGGAGCGCATATAAGGCCGACCCGCCGCTTTGCGAAACCCGCTTGGAGCGGTTTCTGCATGGACGGAAGAATTCGCTTAAAAGCACCACGCCTCGATCGAACAAACGCTCCGGAGTCGCCTCCGAGACGCTTTGTTCAGGCGCACCGATCAGGCGAGGGCTTGATCAGACACGAAGGGGTTGGTCTTGCGCTCCTGGCCGAAGGTGGACATGGGGCCGTGCCCGGGCACGAAGGCTACGTTCGGGCCCAGCGGCCATAGCCGCTCGGTGATGGAGCTGATCAGCTGATTGTAGTTCCCGCCCGGAAAATCGGTGCGGCCGATGGAGCCCTTGAACAGCACGTCGCCCACCTGGGCGAAGCCAGCCTCAGGGTGCACGAACACCACATGGCCGGGGGTGTGGCCTGGGCAGTGGCGAACGAGGAACTTCGTCTCACCGAGGGTCACCTCGTCGCCGTCCTCCAGCCAGCGGTCCGGCGTGAAGCTCTCGGCGCCCGCCATACCGTAGCGCGCGGCCGATTGCGGGATCTCGGCGATCAGGCCTTCGTCTCCTCGATGCGGTCCCTCGATGATCGCGCCAGTTTTGGCCTTCAGCGTCGCCGCCGCGCCCGCATGGTCGAGATGGCCGTGGGTGATCCAGATCTTGTCGATGGTCAGCCCATGCTCGGCCGCCGCCTTCAGGATCAGGGGCAGATCGCCGCCGGGATCGATCACCGCCGCCAGCTTGGTCTTGGCGCACCAGACGATGGTGCAGTTCTGCTGCAAAGGGGTCACCGGGGCGACCACGGCGCGGATGGGGGCGTTTGACGGGGCGTTCATGCAATCCTACCTGGGCCAAGCGGGCTCTTTGCGCAAGCCGGTCGCGCATGATCCGGTCTTGCCGTGCGCTCCGCCGGACACAGGTCCTGACAATCGCCAGGGTTAGACAAATTGACTATGGCTTTGCTTGAGGCAGCGCAAGGAATCCCCCAGGACTGGCCGTCATTGCCTCCCGCTGGAGCGCCGTCAGCGCCCGCGCGAACAACAACACCTTGAGGAACTTCGTATGGTCCGTACCGCCATGATTTCGAGCGCCGCCGCCGCCATCGCCCTGATGGCCTCGGGCGCCGCCCAAGCCGCCGACGTCATCGCCGGCAAGGCCGTCTTCACTTCCCAGTGCAGCACCTGCCACGTCGCGGTCAAAGGCGCCAACGCCACCGTCGGCCCGAACCTGTTCGGCGTCGTGGGCCGCAAGGCCGGCTCCACCACCTTCGCCTACTCTCCGGCCATGAAGGCTGCGGGCTTCAAGTGGACCGCCGACAAGCTCACCGCCTACATCACCTCGCCGGCGACCACGGTGCCGGGCAACAAGATGCCCTTCGGCGGCGTGAAGGACGCTGCCAAGGTCGCCAACCTGGTGGCCTATCTGCAGACCGCGAAGTAAGATTCACGTCAGCCGTTTCGTCGGCCGAGACGCCGGCCGTCCCGCCAAGGACGCGCCGGCGTTTTTTGTGCGGCTTTTAGTCGTAATAGTACTTGGTCTTCGCCGCCCAGTCCGACGCCGCATAGCGCGCCTTCAGTAGCTTGAAAGCGCGACGTCCGGAGTGGGCGTGACTGCCGCCGAAATGGCCCACATGCACCAGCCAGTAGAGGGCCTCCGGCGTGCGCGAGTCTTTTGGGTGCGCCATGACATAGGCGAGCATCTCCTCCCAGGCCGACACGGCGCCCTTGGGCAGGTCCAACGGCGGATTGGTCTTGCCCGCGTCGTAATAGGATTGCGGCGTGCGCAAGAAATAGCCTCGCTCGACGGTCGCCGCAGACTGAACCTTGGCGACGAAATCGGGCAAGCGCAGTGGCTGGGCGCCAGCTTCGCACTCGCCAAGGCAGGTGAGGTCGGTCTGGGCGTCAGGCCACCCTTCCTCCGCGCCCTGGCCGTCGCGCTGATAGAGCGATGGCTCCGGAGCAGCGCTGGCGGCGAGCGGATGAGCTTTCGCGAACACGATCCAGTCGGTCCAATAGCCCTGGAACTCGCTCACCGTGCGGCCTTCGGGTCGGGTGTATTCCACCAAATCCGTGCGCAGACCGGGGATCTTGGCCAGGACGAAGAACTCGGCGAAGCGCTTGTCGGGGCCGGGCCGCGCCTTGCGAATAGCAGCGAAATCCGTGGCCATCAGCGGCAAGAGCGCCTCGAGCCGGTTTGAAACGGCGTCAATGGCGGCGGCGTCCTGCAGATCCACCGCGCGGGCGAAGTTGGTGAGGTCAAGATCAAGGCGCAGCCTCGGCGGCAGGCGCGGGTCGGCGGCGGCGCTAATGCGCTGCGCCAATGGCAGCCGATCGAGCACGGCGCGCGCCTCATCGCCCAGGCCCACGGTCCCGTCGCTCCCCTCCCCGTCGAACACGCCGCCCGACTGATAGGAGTCGGTAGACCAATCATCGCGGGCGCAGCGCGCGGCGCCGTCGCCGCTGCACACGCGCTGGCGCAGCGCATGGGCGAGGAAGTCATCAAGGCTGGCCGCGACCTGGCTTCTCGCCCCGAGGAAGAGATTGCGGTCGCTGGTGGACAGATCCGCGCGTGAGAGGAGATGGTCGAGCTGGGCTCGGGTGTCCGCTGCCGAGCGTGAGGTCCAACTCAAACGGATCAGATGGTGCTGCAAGGTGAGCCAGCCTGGATAGGTGGCTTCCACGGCTTCAGCAGCGGCCGAGAGGGCCGGCGCCTCGGTCTCGCCCGGGTTCACCAGGCTGATCGCAGCGAGGAGCCAGGCACGGTCATGGCCCGCATTCCACCGCGCCACGGCATGGGCGAGGGTTTCGCGGCGGTTGGCCTCCGCGGTCCTGGCGGCCTCCAGAGCCGCCTTCAGCCGCCCGGCGCGGGCCTCGGCCATAAAGGTCGCAGAATCCACCGGCGCAGGATCAGCGGCCGGCGCCTGAGGCTGAGGCTGCGGCTGCGGCTGCGGCTCGGGCGGCGCAGGAGGAGTCGGCTCAGGCGGCGCCGGCGGCTTTGGCAAGACGCCCTTCAAGGTGGCGATCCAATCCAGCACCTCGGCTGGCTGTCCCTCATGGGCGACGGCGGAATCGGAGAGATCGGAAAGGTCGCGGAAACGAACGGCGAGATCAGCAGACGCGTCAGGCGCCAGAATCGCGCGCTCCAGGCGTGGCCGAGCGATGTCCGGATGCAGGCGCACCTGCAAGGATTCGCGCATGGGCGTGACCTGGGCGCGGCCATAGGTGTCGGAGGGGCTAGCCGCCAGGCGATCGAGCGCGTGGGCGGCGTCAGCCTCGGCCGCGGGGCTCGGGTGACGGAGGGCTTCGCGCCAAAGCGCCCGAGCGGCGAGATAGGAGGAAAGACCTCGATAGGGTGACGCACGATCGCGGCCCAGCTCGGTGAAGCGTTGCGCCGCTTCCTTGGCGCGCCCCGAGTAGAGGGCGAAGGCCGCGTCCTGATAGGCCCGGTCTGCTTTCAACCAGGCCGGCGCATCGACGGCCAGGGCGGGCAACGTAGCGGCGGCGGAGCTACACGCGGCGAAGACCGCGTCCTGGGTGGCGAGCCAGGCGCGCACATGGGGATCGCTCGCCCCATGATCGCGAATTCGGTCCTTCAGGGTCTGGGTGGCGAAGACGAAGGCGTCGTCGAAGCAGTTCGGAACGCTGACCCCGTCGGCCACGGGCCGTTCGGTGTCGATCCAGGGCCGCGCCAGATCGGGAGCGCCGACGACCAGCTTGCGCGCTTCGATCCAGTTGTCGCGGGCTTGCGGCGGCGCGAAGGGCGAAGTCGCGTCGCAGCAAGGCTTGGAAAGGGCCGCGCCCGCTTCCAGCCCCACGGCGAGGCCGTGCAGCAGACGCCATTTCAGGTAAAGCTCCGGTCGCGGCGTGCGGGCCATGACCACGCCTATGCGCCCGTCCCACACGGCCTTCAGATCTGTGACCGAACCGCCGAATTGGTCCAGATAATGCGGCGCGGGCTCGCCTGGTCCGGAAGCCTGGGCGTTCCCCGCCGCCAGGCCGCACAGGCCCGCCGTTACGGCGAGCGCCCGACGCCATTTGTTGCGTGCCATCCCTCGATCTCCCCCCTCGCCTGCTCGAAATCCCGCGCGGTCCATGAGCGAGGATCGAACAGATACATTCGCCGCCCCGTGGGCGCCCGCATGAGGGGCGCATCCACCGAAATCGCCAAGGCCTTGCGGCATGAATTTTGGGTGAAATCCTCGCCCTGCGCCAGTCTTTCACGGATCGCCGCGCCCTTGGCGCCCATACGAAACAACATGGGCGCGACCTCATCGGCCTCGATGGTTCCGATCCAAGTCTCGGTCTGACACCAGGCGGCGATGGCCGTCATGGAAAGAGCGACGCCGGGCGGCAGAGCGCGCTTCACGTCTGCCATGAGATCGAGCAGCGCCTGCCGCTCCGAGCTTTTCACCTCGAAGTCGATTTGCAGCCGTTGGGCTGGGATGTGCTGGAACAGCGTCAGCACCGCCGCCGACGTGCGCGCCCGAAGCGCCGGGGTCCAGCGCATGGGCGTGGTCCGGCTGACCTGGACATGCACCACCGAGGTCTGCACCTGTCCGGGTCGGGCCTTCAGCGGAAACCGGCGCCCCCGCGTGAACAGCTGCTCGCCGCGCAGCTCGACGAAGCCGCTCAGCGCGGCGATCTCCACCTCCGACGGCAGGAAGCGAAGGTCCTCAGGCCGCTCCCAGGCCCAAACGACGAGTTGATCCGCAGTCGGCGCGGATGCGCTGCTGACAGGGATTGCGACCGCCAAGGCGGCGCAGGCCAAGGACGTTATCCAAACCGCAGCGCGCTTCGCCATCGGGTCCGAGTCCTGGTGCCGGCGGAGAGGATCGAACTCCCGACCTTCGGTTTACAAAACCGCTGCACTACCGCTGTGCTACGCCGGCCCAGGCGCGCTTATGCCCAGGTCGCGGGCGCAGTGCAATCGCCCCGTCAGCGCGTCAAGATCGGGAAGGTCGGGCTGAGCGGGTCGAGCCAGCTCACCAGGCGCGGGAGCGCGCTCGCATCGCCTTCCACCTTGATCCCGCCGCCCGCCGCCAGGCGCTTGGCCGCGAGGTCGCCGCCCATGAACGACATCAAGAGGAAATCCTGCCGCGCCAAGGTGATGGTCGCGTCCGCCGGCCCGCTCGTCGCCCCCTCTTCATGCAGCAGCACGCCATTGCGCACCGTGAGGCGCACCTTCTCCTGACGTTCCGGGAAGACGAGGTCGACCACAACGTGGCCCTCGCCCGCCTTGTCGGCGTTCAGGCGCACCGCCATCAGGTCCATCAGCATGGCGGTGGGCGTGGCGCGGATCATGTCGAGGGAATAGTTGGCGTTGAAGGTCCCCTTCGGCCCGCCCTCCAGGTCCTGCACCGCCGAAAGGTACATGTTGCGCCAGATGGCGTTTTCGGTGGCGTAGCCCATGTGGCGATAGACCTTGGCGAGCTCGGCTTTGGCCGGGGCGTCCTTGGCGTCAGCCATAACAAGGCGCGCGCCGAGCTCGGCCGCCCACTTGAAGTCGCCCTTGCCCTCGGCGGCCTTCATCTCAGTCAGCACCTTCTTGGCCCCGCCCATGGCCGCCACGTAGCGCTGCGACTCTTCCTTGGGCTCGAAGGGGTCGAGGTGGACCGGATTGGCGTCGTACCAGCCCATGTAGCGCTGATAGACCGCCCGGCCGTTGAAGCTCAGCGAGCCATAGTAGCCGCGGTTGAACCACTCCTGGTCCAGCACCTTGGGCAGATGCAGGCGATTGGCGATCTCCGCGCCGGTGAGCCCGGCGTTCATCATGCGCACCGACTGATCGTGCAGGTATTTGTAGGCGTCGCGGTGCTTGGAGAGATAGTCGACGATCACCTCGCGCCCGAACCTGGGCCAGGCGTGGCTGGTGAACAGGATATCGGTCTTGTCGCCGTAGCGGTTCAGCGATTCGGTGAGGTCGTCGGCCCACACCTTGGAGTCGCGCACCAAGGCGCCGCGCGGGGTCAGCACGTTGTGCTGGGAGGCGTTGGCGTTCTCGGCCATGCACAGGGCCCGCAGGTCGGGCAGGTAGACGTTCATTTCCGCCGGCGCCTCGGTGCCCGGCGTCATCTGGAATTCCAGCTTCACCCCGTCCACCGTCAGCGTCTCGCCGGTGTGGGTGATGGTGATGTTGGGCGGCAGGAGGCTGGGCGAGCCCATGGACACCGCCTGGCCGATGCCCGCGCTGACCTGTCCATCGGCGCCCTTGGGCAGATAGAAGCCGAACTGGTAGACGGCCCGACGCGCCATGGCCGTACCGGCGATGATGTTCTCGCTCACCGCGTGTTCGAGGAAGCCCTGCGGCGCGATCACCTTCACCTTGCCGGCGTCGAGGTCGGCCTGATCGACCATGCCCCGCGCGCCGCCGAAATGGTCGGAATGGCTGTGGGTGTAGATGACCGCCACCACCTTGCGCGGGCCAAGCTGCTCATTGACGAGGTCGAGCGCCGCCTTGGCCGTCTCGCGCGCGGTGAGCGTGTCGATGACGATCCAGCCTGTGTCGCCCTGGATGAAGGTGGTGTTGGCGATGTCGAACCCGCGCACCTGCCACACCCGGTCGGTGACCTTGAAGAGGCCGTGCTTGGCGAGCAGGGAGGCTTGCCGCCAAAGGCTGGGGTTCACCGTGGCTGGCGGCTGGCCCTTGAGGAAGTCATAGGCCGAGAGGTCCCACACCACCTTGCCGCTGGCGTCGGTGATTTTGGGGTCCTTGCGGGTGGCGACAAAGCCGCGGCTGGCGAAGTCGAAGTCGCGCTGGTCGCTCCAATTCAGCGGCGCGTCCGCCGCCGTCGCCGAGCAAGGGGCGATCGCCGTCGCAGCGAGCAGGGCGGCGCTCGCGCACATTGCGACCTTCGAAAACCAAGCTTTCCGAGTCATGACGTTTCCCATGCCAGTTTGTTGCGGCGAGCTTGACCGCCTTGACGTGGGCGGGTCAAGCCAGTCCTCGCGGCGCTTCGATGCGCCTGCGCAATCGGCTGAGCCGCTTAGGGCGCCTGGAACTGTGGCATTTATGAATATTCCGCCACGGAACTGTCGCATCTTCGCCAAGGCGGAATTGACAGCGATCCGCAGGCTAGGCCTCATGGCCTATCCTTTAGCTGATCAAATTAACCGGTTTCTATGGCAGGGCTCGCGGCCCAACCCGTCGGCGCGTTCGCCACCGCCCTGGCCCATGGCCAGCGGTTGCTGGCGCGC
>Ga0208597_1001221_pt1 | contig 9933 bp, 4 predicted proteins | sample LakMenEpi05May12_FD_150673 | JGI IMG/M metagenome (GOLD analysis project Ga0208597, IMG submission 150673) | Freshwater microbial communities from Lake Mendota, WI - 05MAY2012 deep hole epilimnion (SPAdes) | ecosystem: Environmental > Aquatic > Freshwater > Lake > Epilimnion/Euphotic zone ...
TGTTGTTAATACCTCTAATGCCATTGTTCTCCGAAAAGGTTAGGTATCTTGTAGCATCTTGATTAAATCCTGCGGTGTATCTAGCGTTAAAGAAATTTCGCAATCTTGTTTTTCCCCAATGAAAAGTTTTTGTTGCTAACTGTGAGTTGATGTCTAGTACCGATTGGTTATATAAGTTGTCTGCAATATATGTCCCAAATTTTGCGCTTAAATTGAAGTAGGTTTCTCTTGAATTATAAAACTGACCGAGTATACTGCCTCCATAATATCTTCTTGTAGAATACTCGGTGTTTTCATATCCATAAAGAGCTGAAATAGAAATTCCAATTGGGATATCTTCTGTTCTACCAAACCCATTTAGAAGCCTTTCTTGAACAAATCTAATTCTAGAATAACCAATGCTGGAAAGAATAAAATTATTATTCCAAAGGGTTGGATAGTCTGTCAAAATTACATTAGGTCTATTAAAAAATGTATTTCGAGTAAATCGTGCGCCAAGAATAATTGAATTTAAAGTTGTCGGTTTTCTAGATTTAAAAGGAATTGCATGACTTATCCAAATATTGCTTTCTGCTTTTTGAAGATTGATTTGATTTGTAGCTTGATTAAATAAATTTTCATCGAGGTCTCTATATGCAAAGGTAAGCCCTCCGGCCCATCTCATATCTTTTCTTATAAATTGTCTTACAAAACCCAATCCTATGGAATTTTCATCTCTATAGTTTCTTGCAAAAAGGTTCATGTCTATAAAGCTTTTTTTGATGAAATTTGGAACCGTATAAGAGATGCCTAAGCCCCAAATTTGGTTGGTATCTTTTTGATTATACAATACTTCAGTCTCAATTTGATGTCCAAGTCCTAGAAAATTGTTATTGTTTATTTTTAATCCAAAATTACTTGTTGAGTTTAAGGTTAAGTCAAATCCATATGGAAATACATCTTGAAGATATATGTACAATTCAATATGTCCATTTGATTTAGCTACTGGTACAAATCTTACGTCGTGAAAAACACCTGAAGTTCTAATAATACGAGCATTTTCTAAGGCCTTATATGCTGAAAAACTTTCCCCATTTTTGAAAAGTAAATATCTATTGGTAATGATTTTATTTTTTGTATTTGTGTGCAATTTGGTCGATAGAAAGGTCTCAAGATTACTACTTTTTTGAAAGGTATCATAGATATTCTCTCCAAAAACATTGAATTTTCGATAAATAATGGTATCAATAATCATATCTTCAAAAGGCATGAGCTCTTCTACCTTCTTTTTAAATTCTACCTCTTCATTATAATTACTGCTCGCATAAATATTTCGAAATAATAAATTATGAATTTCGGATGTAATAATATTTTTATTTAAGGCCTCTTTTGTTTTGATACTAGAGAGACTGTCTTTTCTGTCTAATTTATTGAGTTGCCTGTCATCGTTTTGAGAAAAAGAAGTGAAAACTTGAGTACATAAGTAAAAAAATAAAATACGTTTATAGAATAACATTGGAAACATGAGTTTAAATTGCATCCAAAATTAGTGATAAATGTTAATTGTTTAGCCAAAAAAATAGATTTTATGTTTTTTTATAAAAATTGGCATTCTTTTTTCGTTCGATAAATCAATTTTTTATACTTTTGCTCGTTAAGAAAAAAAAATATTTTATGAATTTTCAAAAATTGGATAAAATCTTAGGTTGGTTGGTGTTTTTTATAGCATTAGCTACCTATACGATTACTATGGAAAAGACAGGAAGTCTTTGGGATTGTGGTGAATTTTTAAGTTGTACTTATAAACTACAAGTAGCGCATCCTCCAGGAGCTCCCTTTTTTATGCTTGTCGGCAAAATTTTCTCTCTTTTTGCAATGGGTGATGTATCCAAAGTCGCCATGTCTATAAACTTTTTAAGTGCTTTGAGTACTGCCTTTTGTAGTTTATTTTTCTTTTGGAGTAGTACCATGATTTTGCGTTGGACATTTGCAAAAGGCGAAGAGATGTCAAATTCAGTATCAACCTTAATTTTAGGCTCTTCATTTTTAGCGGCATTAGCAGCTACATTTTTGGATTCTATGTGGTTCAATGCTTTGGAAGGAGAGGTATATGCATTTTCAGTGTTCTTTATGGCATTCAACGTATGGGCTATATTGAAATGGAAAGAGGATGAAAGCAAAAAACGCGATATGTGGTTGTTGTTGATTGCATTATTGACGGGTATGAGTATTGGAGTGCATTTACTTTCATTGCTGGTGTTTCCTATGATTGGATTGGTTATTTATTTAGATAAATTCAAGTTTTCGTGGGTAGGTGTTCTAATATCTTTTGTCGTATCGCTTATTATGATCGTTTTCGTAATGAACATTGTATTGGTAAAAACACCTGATCTCTTAGGCTCCTTAGATTTATTATTTGTTAATACAATGGGATTACCTTTTTATTCTGGAGCTATTTTTGGAGTATTATTGATAATTGGTTTATTTTATTACTTAATCAAAAAATCGGCTGAAAATCCTAGTTTCCTTAAATGGAACGAATATAAATTCAAGTTTTCTTTAAATACCGTATTTTTATTTGTTGCATTTATATATTTAGGCTTTACCAGTTATTTTATGGTTGTAATTCGTGCCAATGCAAACACACCTATCAATATGAATGTGCCTAATAATTTCAAAACATTGAAATCTTATATCGCTCGTGAGCAATATGGCGAGCGTCCTTTATTGAGTGGGCCAAGCTATTCGGATGTATATGAAATAGTTGATTTTAAAACATTGAGTACTAATTATGAGAAAAATGAAAAAACTGGAAAATATGACGAAGTAGGAGAAAATAGATCTTATGTATATGATCCTAAAGTAAAGAAAATTTTCCCAAGATTGGGGCACGAAGGAGATGATAAAAAACAATTTTATAGATTGTGGTTAACTCCTTCTTTTGATGTAGTAGATAGAGCTTCAGGCGAAGTAATCCAAAATTTCCCTGCAGGAAATGGAAGTGCTGAACAAGCAGAGCAATTTGCGCAACAAAAAAATACAACGGCACAGCCTGGACAATTTGTAGTGAAAGATCATGTAACATTGATAGATAATATTAAATTTTTCATTAATTACCAATGTGGTTTTATGTATTTCCGTTATTTGTTCTGGAATTTTGCAGGTAGAACGGATGACTTGCAAGGTCATGGCGCTAATGAAAAAGGTCGTTGGATTTCGGGAATAGGTTTTGTAGATAATTTGTTAGGAGATTTTTGGGGTAATGCTGAGCTAGATATGGCAGGACGTCCCGATGTATTGTCGCAAAATAAAGGATACAATGTTTTTTATATGATTCCATTATTGCTTTGTTTCCTAGGAATTTATTATAATTATAAAACCAATAAAGAAGTTTTTGGAATTTTATTAATGTTGTTTTTTGCTACGGGTATTATGCAAATTTTATTCCACAATCAGCCTCCAATAGAGCCAAGAGAAAGGGATTATGTAACAGCTCCTTCTTTTTGGGCGTTTGCATTATGGATGCCATTTGGAGCATATTTTATTTATAGTTTGCTTAAAGATGCATTGAAAGGATCTGCGGTCTATGTAGCCTTATTGGTCTTGGCAGTGGCACCATTTTTAATGGGCTCAAGAGGATGGGACGACCATAATAGAGGCAATAGAACCTCTACGTTGGCTTTTGCTAAAAATGTATTGAATTCATGTCCAAAAAATGCTATTTTATTTGCTTATGGCGATAATGATACCTATCCATTGTGGTATGCACAAGAAATTGAAGGCATTCGTACCGATGTGAGAGTTGTAAACACGAGCTTGATAGAAGCCGCACCCTACATTTCTCAATTATATTTGCCTATGAATGATAGCAAATCATTTGATATCTCTATTCCGTATGAAAAAATTCAAGGGGATAAGAGACAAATGGTTCGGTTTAATAGCACGCCATTGGCTAATGATACACTCAGTTTGGATCAAATTGTAGATTTTATTTTAAGTGAGGATCCCAATACAAAAGTAACATACAATAATGGTCAAAGCGAAAATTTCTTACCAACTCAACATGCTTATATTGATATTGATAAAGCTAGAGCTGTTAAAAGTGGATTGGTAACGGCAGAAGAAGCCGCTACTATGCCAAGTAGAATTAATATTGAATTGCCATCTCAATTGAGCAAAGGTGCGATGTTGCAATTACATTTGATCGCTCACAATATGTATGAAAGACCTGTTTGTTTCGCATTGAATTCAGGCCCATCTGCAGAAATAGGGATTAAACCTTATTTGCAAAATGAAGGTATGATATATAAATTTACTCCAGCGGCTAAAGTTACTATTCCAGGCTTGGATGCCATGAATGTAGAAAAAACCTATCAAATTGTCAAAAATTTTGATTATGGTAAAATCAAAAATGGTATTTATATAGATGAAAATACATATAAAAGTTATTCAAATTTTAAGCAAACCATAGCTTCGCTTGCATTGCAATTTGCGGTTCAAGGTAAAAATGATACGGCTAGTAAATTATTGACTGATATGTATAAGAATATACCTGTAACGGCTATTCCTCTTGATAATTCGGATATGTTGGCGTTACAAGCGGCTATTTTTGCAAATGATAAGAAAAATATTGATTTCTTAAAAGAAGGATTATTTAAAAATGCTTCTTCTATTTTGGATTGGTTGACAAATGATAAAAATCTAAAATCTATCACACCTTATCAAGAAGAAGTTAGAAATAATTTTTCAATGTTGAATTCATTGAAAGAAATGCTTGGAAGAACTAACGATCAAGCATTTATTGCTAAAGTAGATAAGAAAATGAAGGAAATTGAAGTGAAATTACAGTCAAGATTCTAGGTTTTTATTAAAATTTAAAAATTATTCAAAGAGAACACTTCGGTGTTCTCTTTTTTGTATAGTATTTTAACACAATGTGGGTTGAATATGATGTGTAATATGCTACTTTTGACCCTGAATTAAAAAACAGAAGAACATGTCGTATAGAATCAAAAGTCATCAGGAATATTTAGACGCTTATAAGAAAAGTAAAGAGACTCCCGAGTTGTTTTGGGATGAAATTGCTTCGAATTTTCAATGGAGAAAAAAATGGGATAAAACCTTGGAATGGAACTTTAAAGAGCCTAATATTAAATGGTTCTTGGGTGGTAAATTAAATATTACCGAAAACTGCTTGGATAGACATTTGGAGAAAGATGGCGATAAAGTAGCTCTGATATGGGAGGCTAATGATATAGACGAACCTAGCAAAAAATATACCTATCGTGAATTGTATCATGAAGTATGTAAAATGGCGAATGTGCTCAAAAATATGGGCGTTAAAAAAGGAGTTAGAGTATGTATTTATCTACCTATGATTCCCGAATTATCTTTTGCGGTATTGGCCTGTGCTCGAATTGGCGCTATTCATAGCGTGGTATTTGCAGGATTTTCAGCTAGTGCTATTGCCGATAGATTGATTGATGCGCAAGCTGAATTTATTATTACTTCCGATGGTATGAGTCGTGGACCTAAAGCTATGGCTATCAAAGAAATTGTAGATACCGCTGCCGAAAATATAGAAAATGTAAAGAAGATTTTGGTCGTAAATCGATTGAATATGAAACCAAATATGAAATCGGGAAGGGATTTTTGGTATCATGAATTGGTAAAAGGCGTTTCCAACGAATGCGAAGCAGAAGAAATGGATAGCGAAGATATGTTGTTTATTTTATATACATCGGGCAGTACGGGTAAACCCAAAGGCGTTGTGCATACTTGTGGTGGATATATGGTGTATAGCGCCTATACATTTGCCAATGTATTTCAATATGAATCAGATGAAATTTTCTGGTGTACTGCTGATGTGGGATGGGTTACAGGACATAGTTATATCATTTATGGTCCTTTGGCTAATGGTGCTACAACGTTGATGTTTGAAGGAATACCTACGTATCCCGAAGTGGATAGATTCTGGGCTGTGGTAGATAAGCATAAAGTAAATTCGTTTTATACTGCGCCAACGGCTATTCGAAGTTTAATGGCTTATGGTTCCGAACCTGTAGATAAGCACGATTTGAGTAGTCTGAAAAAATTGGGTAGTGTGGGTGAGCCTATCAATGAAGAGGCTTTCCATTGGTTTCAAGAGCATGTAGGAAAAGGCACTTGCCCTGTTGTAGATACATGGTGGCAAACAGAGACAGGAGGGATATTGATAACTACTTTAGCAGGTGTCAATGAAGCCAAACCTAGCTATGCTGGATATCCAATGCCGGGCGTGCATCCTAGTTTGGTAACTCCAGAAGGATTGCCTATTGAAGGAAATGACGTAGAAGGGTATTTGTGTATTGATTTTCCATGGCCTTCAATTTTAAGAACTACGTATGGCGACCATGAAAGATGTAGAATCAATTATTTTGCTACGTATCAAAATAAATATTTTACGGGCGATGGTGCTTACAGAGATCCCAATGGATTGTATAGAATTATCGGTAGGGTAGATGATGTAATCAATGTTTCGGGGCACCGTTTTGGTACCGCAGAAATTGAAAATGCTATTGATGAAAATGAAGCCGTAATTGAATGTGCCGTAGTAGGTTATCCGCATGACATCAAAGGACAAGGGATTTATGCATATGTAATTCTTGAAAGTCATCATGAAGCATCGGATGAAATCCGTAAATCTATTATTGAAACGGTAGTTAAAGTCATAGGATCAATTGCTAAACCGGATAAAATCCAATTTGTACCCGGATTGCCCAAAACACGAAGTGGAAAAATTATGCGTAGAATTCTAAGAAAAGTAGCCGAAGGCGATACGTCCAATCTTGGAGATACCACTACCTTAATTGACCCAACTATTGTAGATAAAATAAAAGAAGGGATCCTATAATTAGGGAATAGTGATTAGGGAAGTAATTAGGGAATAGTGATTGGTGATTTGAATATATTGGTTGCTAATTATTTGCTACTGTTTAACTCAAAAGCGTTCAAAATTAGAGAAATAGTCAAATGGTCATTCCGAACTTATGTGAGGAATCTAAAGAAATATAGAATATGATTTTTATATACGAATGCTTTTTCAATACTAAGTTTCTTTCCATATTTTTTCTAATATCATTATATTTGCACGCTAACTATACTTCAATTGGAATTAGAAAATAAAAATGCTTTGTTGCCTTTGCCTTATGTAGAACAAGATATCTACAAATGGGGCTTGTACCAATTATCCCTTCACAAAGATGAATTTTTAAATGAAGTAGTAGAATCTGTTATTGATAAAATAAAAGGACAGTATCCTACGAATAAAGTATTGTATGAAGAGTTGGCGAGTGCCTTGTATCAAGAGCGCATTAGATTGTCTACAAGTAGATGGAAGTCCGATCCAAAAGATGATAAAGATTTCTGGAATAATATTAAAGGTGCTTTAATCAAGATAAAAAAGAATAAAAATTGGGAGCAGGAAGAAGAAAAAAACATCCATTCTGTCCTCAAAAAAATTCTATATCGCTATGCTTATGAGATTGTAGGAAATTTCAATCCATCCGTTTTTGCTTCTGTGCAGAAAGTATTACCTTATATTTTCTCTTTTTTCCTAAAAAGTAAAGTGAGCAACAGCCAAAAATCATTTTGGAGTTTGAAAAAACCGTTTTTTGATAAATTTCAAATTACAGGTGATTTTGACTTGATAAGAGAATTGTCAAAAATAGGTAGTGTCATAGTTGTGCCCACGCATTGTAGCAATGTAGATTCTCCTATTATTGGATGGGCTTTGAATGCTATAGGACTAGAAGCCGTAACTTATGGTGCGGGTGTCAATCTATTTGGTACGCAGCCATTGTCATACTTAATGGGCAACTTAGGCGCATATAAAATTGACCGAAGAAAAAAGAATAAAATCTATCTTGAAATACTTAAAAATTATTCACAAACTGCCATTCAGCGCAATACGCCCAGTCTGTTTTATCCCGGAGGGACGCGCAGTAGAAGTGGTTCGATAGAGAATAAGTTGAAACTAGGACTCTTGAGTACGGCTGTAGAAGCTCAGCAAAATAATTTTTTGAACAATGGCAAAAAGATTTTTGTCATACCAGCTGTATTAAATTATCACTTCAATATCGAGGCTACTTCGCTTATCAATCAGCATTTGAAAGAGCTGGGAAAAGAAAAGTATGTTTCCGAAAATTTTGAATATTCTACTACTTATAAAATGTTGCGAACCTTCAAACAATTGATGAGTTCAAATTCGGAACTGATCGTTTCTTTTGGCAAGCCTATGGATGTGATAGGTCATAGGGTAAATCATCTAGGCGAAAGTATCAGCCCCAACGGCAGTATTTTTGATATAAAAGGCTATTTTGAAATAGAAAATAAAATTGTATTCGACGAACAGCGAAATTTTGAATATACCAAAATCCTAGGCGATAAAATCATAACCAGCTATTATCAAAATAATACCGTTTTGAGTTCCAATATTGTGTCGTTTGTTATGTTTGAATTGACGCAGCGCAAGCACAAAAACCTCAATTTATTTGAATTATTGCTTTTACCAAAAGAAGATAGAACCATCGATTATTCCATATTCATCGAGTCGTTGAAAAAAGTGAAAGCACAAATTTTAGCGCTCCACCAACAGGAAAAAATCAAAATTTCCGAAAAAATTGAAGAATCTATCGAATCTATTTTACAGCACGCCATTGACAATATTAGCCTCCTCAATTCCAAAAAAATCATTTATTTGGATTCGGATGGCAATTTGAATAGCGAAGACCTCAGATTATTGCTTTTTTATCACAATAGATTAAAAGGATACGGACTTGAAAAATACTTATAATATCAATAAACCTATCGGAATCCTTGGGGTAGGCAGTTTTGGGACGGTTTTAGCCAATATCATTGCCGAAAAATATAACGTGCTAGTTTATGCACGAAAATCCTCCTCGTTGCATGATATCAATCAGCTAAAATTCCATCGTGGAATCGTCATTCATCCCAATGTAACCGCTACCGATGACATTAGCCACATAGCGCACCAATGCGATATTATATTTCCCGTAGTGCCTTCGTATGCCTTTCGTGCGGTAATTCAAGAGATAGAACCCTTTTTGACGTCCAATCATATCTTAATTCACGGCACCAAAGGATTTGATGTTGTCAAAGATATTGACAATCCCGAAGAAAAAATTTATCCCTCGGATATACTCACTATGAGCGAATTGATTGAAAATCAAACGCCTGTGTATAGAGTTGGCTGTATGTCGGGCCCCAACTTATCCAAAGAAATAGCCTCGCACCAACCTGCCGCTACCGTAGTGGCTAGCAAGTTCAAGGAAGTGATACAAATAGGGACGCAAGTGCTTCATAATGAACGTTTTCAAGTTTTTGGAAGCTACGATATCAAAGGAATAGAATTGGCGGGAATTTTCAAAAATTATATCGCCATAGCCGCAGGAGCTAGTTCGGGAATAGGATTGGGCGAAAATGTCAAAGCACTTCTTATCACACGAGGCATCGCCGAAATGATAGAAATAGGTAAATTCCTGAATGTAGATGCCAAATCATTTTTAGGATTGGCGGGAATTGGTGACCTAGTAGCCACTTGCAACAGTCCATTGAGTCGAAATTATACCGTGGGCTATCGTATAGCCAAAGGCGAAAAATTAGAAGACGTAATAGCATCTATGAATGAAGCCGCCGAAGGGATAAACACCGTCAAAGTTATCAAAAATCTCTCTGAAACAATGAATATCTCCGCGCCCTTGGTGCATATTATTCACAAAGTGATTTTTGAAAATTATCCACTAGAACAAGGTATCAAAATATTGATGCGCCTCAATGCAGGCTTTGACGTAAGTTTTTAGAATTTTACTCATCCAGGACACCCAACCCGTCATTCCAGAAAATTTTCGCAAGCTTCCCCTTGAATTTCAAATGGAGTGTAACTGAAAATTTATC
>Ga0208597_1001222_pt1 | contig 9933 bp, 9 predicted proteins | sample LakMenEpi05May12_FD_150673 | JGI IMG/M metagenome (GOLD analysis project Ga0208597, IMG submission 150673) | Freshwater microbial communities from Lake Mendota, WI - 05MAY2012 deep hole epilimnion (SPAdes) | ecosystem: Environmental > Aquatic > Freshwater > Lake > Epilimnion/Euphotic zone ...
ATTAATTGGAATGTATACGGTAACAAGTGTCCAAGAAAATGCGATTAGAAAAATCTTTAATCCTTTTATTTGCCTAAGCCTGAATACACTGTTTTTATTAGATTTAAGAGGCAAATTATATGCAATTGCAATAATAGCAGCCATCGCAAATTGAGCGATGGTGTTTTTATTTAAAAATGATGCGATGTATAATAAGATCAAAAAGGTAAAGCCAAAAAATAATTTTTTAAAAGTAAAAAAGGATTTATTTTTTTGATTTAAATCATAGGAAAAGCTTTCAGCCAAGCTGTAGCTAAATGGAGTTGCAATAGTTACGAATAATAATATATAGGGGTTAATTGGAATATTGAAAAGTTGATAGCTTAACCAAGTTTGTGCTAGCGCGGCAATAGCAATAATTATTTTATATTTTTTTAAATGAACCAATAGGCTTTCGCTGGTCATCGCTAAGCTCTTTTTAATTCAAAAATAGTGATCTCTGGTAAAATGCCAATTCTGCCTGGATAACCCAAAAATCCATAACCAACATTTACATATAATTTTTGATGCGCTTGTTGGTATAATCCAGACCATTCGGGGTAAACAAATTGAGCAGGGCTCCATTGATAATCACCAAATTCAAAACCAAACTGCATGCCATGCGTATGCCCAGCAAACATCATATCAATATTTGGATAATCTTTAATTACCTGTTCGCGCCAATGGCTGGGGTCGTGAGAAAGTAATAATTGAATTTCTTCTGCTTCTAGCCCTTTGCTGGCTAAATCTAACCTGCCTTTTTTAGGAAATCTACTAGAGGAGCTCCAATTTTCGACACCAATAAGCGCAATAGATTCTGAACCAATGTTAAGGTGCCTATGTTCGTTTCTTAATAAATTCCAACCTAATTGTTCATGAACTTTTACTAAATCTTTTAAGTTTTGTTTTTTTGCTGTATCGCTTGGCCATTTTTTGTAATCTCCATAATCATGGTTTCCGAATATAGCGTATACTCCCATGGGTGCTTTTAATTTATCGAATACATTCATATAGTCCGACATCTCTTTTGTTTGATCGTTGACTAAATCTCCCGTAAAGAAAATAACATCACATTTCTCGGCATTTAACAGATCAACACCACCTTGTACGGCTATTTTATTATCAAAACTTCCGGCGTGAATATCTGAAATTTGACCAATGGTAATACCATCAAATGCAGGAGGCAAATTGTCAATATATATTTTTCTTCTTTTGATTTTATAATCATATACGTTATTAGATAAAATCCCGAAGTTCAAGCCTACAAAGGGTAAGCCGGCCATAAGAATACCTGCTTTGCTTAAAAATTCCGACCTCGGTATGGTATTACTTGCTAGGGTTTGTGAAGGTTTTTCTGCTGTGATTATTTCTTTATTTCTTTTGCTGAAAATCCAAGTACTCCATCTTTTTATGTCATCTATTAATAAAAATGGAACAACAAATAGCTTGCTAAAATAATGAATGAAAAACCAAACAAATAAAAATGTTCTTAATCCTCTATTAATCGAAAAATAGATACCTAAAAAAACACCAGCAATTGTTAACGCTACTATTAGCCAATAAGCTACTTGAATGTTGCTGTTACGTTTTGTGCGTAATTTATTAAAAGTTGTTTTGATTGCCTCCCACACGTAAAAGTCTAGCCCAATTAAAAAAACGCAGACAATCAGTAAGCCAAAAATTCTATTCTCCATTTATTTTTACGAAATAATACTTTTGTTTTGCTTTAAGTATTTGGAATGCTAAATTTACAATATATCAATTGTATTGCCATGCGTAATTTTAAATCTTTTACTTTTTTCTTGTGTTTTGTTTTGATGCATAAATTTAATTCGCTTCAGGCCCAAGATACTCGTCAATCTATTTTGAAGGTCTTAGCAGATCAAAGAATTGCTTGGAATCAGGGAGATTTACAAACTTATATGGAGGGTTATTGGCATTCCGATTCTTTAGTTTTTATCGGAAAGAATGGTCCAAAATATGGATGGGATAATACCTTAGCGAATTATAAGAAATCATACCCTGATATAAATGCAATGGGCTATTTAGATTTTGCTAATTTAAAAATCACATTATTGCATAAAAACTTTGCGTATGTTAGTGGTTCATGGAAGCTTACTCGAGCAAAAGACGAATTAAAAGGTTATTTTACCTTGCTATTTAAAAAAGTAAAAGGAAAATGGGTTATTGTTTCAGATCATTCTAGTTAAGATGAAATTACATAAAAAAAATATTTTTTATGTTTTAGCAATGCTCTATGTTTTGCTAACCTATTTTTGTCGTACCAATATTTTTTTTGGAGATATGGTGCAATTTGCCTCACGACACCCACATTTTTTTTTAGCAAACAAATTCCAAACCATATTTCTTCCTAATTATTTAGATAGCGGGCATCCGCCGCTATTTGGTATATACATTGCTTTTGCTTGGTTGCTGTTCGGTAAATCTTTATTGGTTTCGCATGTTGCCATGTTGCCTTTTTTACTCCTCATTGCCTACCAAGTTCCTCAGTTATTGAGTCGTTGGTTGAGTGGTTATGCGTTGTTGTTTAGTTCTTTGTTAGTATTTTTAGAGCCAACTTTATTGGCACAAGCCACTTTGGTTTCGCCCGACATTGTTTTAATGGCCATTTTTATTACGGGTATTAATTTATATTTAAACAAAAAGTATAAGACACTCGCGCTTGTTTTAATTCCATTAGGATTAATTTCTTTAAGGGGAATGATGGTTTTATTTGCAAGTTTTTGCGCCATTATTTTGAATAATACTTTTGCACAAAGAAAATTTAATCGTCATTACTTTTTTTCTACGGCTCTGGTTTTTTTGCCTTCTGTAGCGATAGCAGCAATATGGTTGTGGCTACATTATCAGCATACCGGTTGGATTGGCTTCCATTCAGATTCGCCCTGGGCAAGTTCATTTCAACAGGTATCCTTTGCTCAGATGTTCAAAAATGCGCTACTTTTTATTTGGAGACTTATTGATTTTGGTCGCATCACTGTTTGGTTATTGGCATTATTTCTATTGTTTAAATTAAAATTTGCTAAACAATCGAATCTAAAATTCAGTATCAGTATCATGGTATTTATTTTAGTGTTTGCCGCAAATACATTATTTGCAGATGGCTTAGTCGGACACCGCTATTTTTTACCAATTTATTTTTTAACCCTGGTTTTTGTATTAAAAAACATCCCATTTGCTTTTCCTAAAAAAAGTATGTCTGCTTTTGTATTGTTATTTATTTCGTTTTTAATAGGAGGCTCTTTTGTGTATCCAAGTAAAATAGCAATGGGTTGGGATGCAACACCAGCCCATCTTCCCTATTATTCGTTAAGAAAAGATGCCATTACTTATTTAAATAATAATAACATTCCGCTGCAAACTGTTGCTAGCGGCTTTCCAAATTTAGATACGAGAGAAATTTTAGAATTAAATGGCGATAGCAGTCATTTTAATTCCTATTCTGATACTACATTAAAATATATTTTATATTCAAATGTGTTTAATTACCCTGATAGCTTGATAGATAAAATAGCAAACACACAGGTAATTTATTATCAAAAAAAAGGCTCCGTATATATTGGAATTTATACTATTGCTAAATAGTTTTTATAAATTATGGAATAGCACAATGTTTAATTGATTTCGGTAATTGGTGCTTAATGATTGATTTAGCAAACAAATTTCGAGCTTTAAATTTTTGTTTTGTTGGTAGCCAATTCCTATGGCAAATCTATTTCTGTCAAATAGTTCGCCGGTATTTTTTAAAAACAACTCGTTACTTGAACTAAAATACCATGTCTTAGGGTCCATTTTATCTCTGCTAATGGGGTAATTTATCGATAAAAACCCCCTTAACCTTAGCTGTTGCCCAGCAGCAAGAAATCTTTGTTCTAGTCGCCATCTATTAAGCAACACCGCTTTTTTGTATTTGAATTTGTATAAGTATTGCTCAAAAATCCTGTTTTCTTGGCTAGCCTTTTTAAAATCTGTATTATCAATATAATCTTCGTTATAGATATAAGCAAAACCTATACTCATGATATGGTTATTATTTGCTAAAGGGTAACCTATATTTCCGCGTAATAATAATTGTTGAATATCGCCAATGGCATTGTAATTTCTTAAATGAATTTCGCCTGTTGAAATTAATTTGTATGGCAAATTTACCGTACCATTATACACCATCCAATTACCAAATTTTGCTGGTTGAGCATGGGTTAATTGGCAAGTAAATACAAAAACAATAAATAGGCATTTAAAAATCGAAATCTTCATTTTATTTATTTGCCAAAGCTATTTTTACACTTACAATATAATTTAATACCGCGTTTTTTTCTTCAGTTGTGATATTGGCTTTGATTGCCATATCGTCTATTATATGTCCCCATTGTGAATTATTAAAATCATTAATATCTCGTGCTTCATGACAATTAATGCATGCGCCTTTAGTATATAATTTAAATCCATGATTTAATAATTCCATACTAGCATTTGAATTACTTTTTTGAATAATAGCAAGTGCAGTTTCATCTGGTGGATATAGCTTAACAGCAGGTTTAGGGTAAGGCAAACCGATATTTCCAGAAAAGTTATTATCAGTATTTATGTTTTGAATGGCTTGCTTTTGGATAGGTGTTTTTGCTATTTCTTGCACTGGTTTTTTTACCGTACAAGCGAACATCAATAACATTAAACCCAAAACGCTCGAGCGTAATATTTTTTTCATAATTGCTTAATTAATTTTGTATAAAATAATTTTACTAGGACTAGCATCGCTTTCGAAAGAGGCGATTTGAATATTTACTAAATAGGTATCGTCTACTATTTCTTCTTTTACATATACCATTTCTGTGATAGTGCAATCATATCTAGGATTAGTTGGGTAATCCCAATAAGCATGATGCGCAGCGAGTGCGCCTTCATCTTCTTCTCGATCTACCGAAGGTAAATCGATGATTAAATGTTTAATGCCTTTTAATCTTATAGCTGCAGCTAGTTTTGGGTCAAAATAACAAGGGTTATTACCCGAATAATTCGCAGTTAGTTTATTATTCGAATTAGGTAAGGTGCGAATGATCAAGGCTTCTGTTCCTTCAGGAATTTGTGTTAAATCAACAATTTGTTCATCGATGAGGTAATCACCATTTGCTATTTTTTTAGGACTTACAGAAATAAGCAATCCTAAAAAATGAAACTTTTTTAAACATTGATTAATGGTGATGCGCTCTTTACTTATATGTCCCAGGCATTCGGTATGTGTACCATTGCCATGCGCGTTCAGCATTAGGTTTTCACAATTAGCCGAACCGCCTAAGGCTACAGAACCAATAAAGTTGCCAACCCGAATAGGTTCAAACTTAGGTGCGGGTATATGAAATGCCAAAGGACCTTCTTTGGGGTTTAATGGAATAGAAATATCTATTGGCTCGTTGAGGCTAACAAATTTTTCTTCAGAGATATAAACCTTATTTAGTTCCATTTTTAATTTTTAAAAAAACAATTCAGCAGCAATTTTATCTGCCATTAATTTTCCGTTATGGGTAATATTTAATTTATGGTTGGCAAGGCTTAGCCATTTATTTTTTATTTTTTCTTCTGCTTTTTGTAAAAGTAAAATTTTATTTGCAGAGCCAAAAGCATCCTCGAAATAATTTAAGTCTGCTCCCCAAATTGTTCTTAAAGAAAGCATTAAATATTCATTCATCCTATTTTCTAAAGATAATATTTCTATGGTAGATGGAATAATGTCTCTTCTTATTTGATCAATATACTGATGGTTATTTGCTATATTCCATTCTCTTGTACTTTGGTTAAAAGAATGAGCCGAAGGCCCAATACCTAAGTAGGAATGGCCTTTCCAATAGGCCGTATTATGTTTTGCATAATGCCCCTCTTTACAGAAATTAGAAATTTCGTAATGTATAAATTGATTATCTTCCATTACAGATTGTAGTATTTCAAACTGATAGGCAGTTTTTTCTTCCACTAAAGGTTTTTGTTTTCCATTATTAATAAAGCTGGCCAATGCTGTTTTTTCTTCTACTGTTAAAGCGTAAGAAGAAATATGTGGAATATCATGAGCCAGTGCAATGGCTATATTTTCTTGCCATTCTTTATCACTTAACTCAGGAAGGCCATATATTAAATCCACACTTAAATTTTCTATGCCAATGTCTTGCGCTCTTTTAATGCATGACTTTGCATCTGCAGAATTATGCGCCCTATTCATCCAAATTAAATCGCGGTCTATAAAAGATTGTATGCCTATGCTGAGTCTATTAATTCCCATCTGCACATAGGCTTTCAATTTCTCCTTATTTAAATCATCTGGATTGGCTTCGAGGGTTATTTCTGCAGCATTGTTTACTTCAAAATTATTCAGAATATATTGGAGTATTTGTGCGATGTCTTTTGCTGGTAAAATAGAGGGGCTTCCTCCACCAAAATAAATACTATCAACGGCTGCATCACCCAAATAATTTCGACGAATTTGCAACTCTAATAATAAAGCCGCTACTAATTCGTCTTTATGCTTCAGTTGCGTGCTAAAGTGAAAGTCGCAATAATGACATGCTTGTTTGCAAAAAGGAATATGAATATAGATACCAGCCATGCCACTAATTTCCGTAAATTTAATTAATTTTAACTAATGAATTTTCGGAGGTATTCTTTATTAATTTTATTATTCATCATGCCATTGTTTGCTATAGCTCAAAATGGCTATACGCTAAGATTACATACCCTTCAATCGAATGGGCAGTCTATAATAGAAACCAATCAATTTCCTGATACTATTCAAAGAGCCGCTTTTATCAACCAAAAGTTGCAATACTATTTTGCACAAGGTTATGTATACGCAGCGATCATTCAGGTAAATGACAGTGCAACGTTTAAAACGGCGAGCATTCAACTGCAAGAAAAATATTATTGGAACAGTTTACAACTAAGTAAGCAAGCAGCACAATTTTTAACAAGTTTTGAGCCGCAAATTCAAACCTTAGCAACACAAGCAATAGATCCTTTAAAAATTGAGTTATTGTTTGATAAAATTTTAACTTATACCGAAAACAATGGTTATCCATTGGCTAGTTTACAATTTGATTCCATAAAAATTAGCAATCAAAGTATTGATGCAACTATAAACTTAATAACTGGAAACTTAATTAAAATTGACAGCGTGACCGTTTCTGATCCAACAGTTATTAGCCCTGTTTTTTTAGCGGCATATATTGGGCTTAAGAATGGCTCTTTTTATAATCAAAGAAAAATAAATTTAATCAGCGAAAGAATCAATCAATTAGATTTTTTGACATTAAAATATAATCCAATAATAGTACAAGGCGAGGATAAAATAAAATTAGTTATTTCGCCCGAACGAAGAAATCAAAACCAAGCAGATGGTTTAGTTGGATTGATTCCTAGCGCCAATGGTAAAGCTAATTTTATAGGACAATTTCATTTAAATTTAAAAAATGTTTTTAAAAGAGGGGAGTTAATTGATTTTAATTTCAAAGGCCAGCCAAATAATACCAGAGACTTAAATTTAAAATTTAATTACGATTATTTGTTAGGCTCATTTATTAGTACAGAACTGCTCTTTTCTATCAGAAGACAGGATACTAGTTTTGTAACGGTTACGCAAAACTATGCTTTCCCCTATTATTTTTCTACAAAAAATTATTTAAAGTTTTTTTATAGCAATCAACAAACAAGTTTAATTTCTACAAAGAGTTTTGCTAATCTTAATACCTTGCCAATTTTTGCAGATGTAAATAACCAACAATATGGCATAGGGTTTAAATATCTACATTATATAAATGAATTTTACCCCAAGAAGGGCTATCATATTACTGCCAGTATTGCATTTGGAAATAGAACGATTATTCGCAATAGTCAAGTGCAACAAAATCTTTATGACAGTATTAATTTACAATCCATTCAATTTAATGCAAATTTAGCTGCAGCCTTGTATCTGCCATTAGCAAAGCGGTCTGTCTTATATTGGGGAACACAATTCCAGCATATTGCGGCTACTAATTTATTTCAAAATGAATTGATCCGATATGGAGGACTCCAAAGTTTGAGGGGATTTAATGAAGAATCTCTTTATGCAGCAACATTTGCTTTGTTCAATTTCGAGTATCGATTTTTGTTAGATTCAAAAACTTTTATGCATTTATTTTTTGACCAAGCTATTGCAAAGAATCCAATGGCTACCCAAACTAAAATTACACAGCCATTTGGCTTTGGACTTGGTTTAAATATAGCAAGTAAAACGGGTGTATTTTCTGTTACTTATGCATTGGGTAAAACTAATAGTGCACCAATTAATTATTCGAACGGAAAAATTCATTTTGGCGTTATTAATTATTTTTAAGCATTCAAAATCATTGTTGTATATTTGAGGCACCGAAATCTCCTAAATAAAATCGATGTACCAAAGGTTAATTGTTTTCTTGTGTTTAATGCTATTCGCGTTTAATTCGCTACATGCCCAAGATTCAATCAGTAAGGCTAACTTAGCGCAACAGCCTTTAGCGAACGCCCCTTTTCAAAAAATCGATAGCATTCAAATTCAACTCACTTATTTTCAAACAAAACCTGGCTTAACAGATTTTAATTACCAGTCTTTAGCTATAAAGCAAATCCATTTTTCTGATACCAATAATTACATTGCCAGAAAAGGGTCTAAAGATTGGTTGAGTTTTTTGTTAATTGGAATTATTATTCTTTTCGCCTTTGTTAATACAGGCCATGGTAAAATAATCGTTTCAATCTTTCAGGCTTATTGGAGTAATAGATTGATTTCTCAATTTAATCGTGATGATAATTTTTTCAAACTGAGAACTTCTGCATTCTTTTTATTGATTTTTTTATTTGTGCTTTCTTTGTTAATTTTTAATGCAAGTCCTTTTTATGCAACTGCAATAAAATTTAAAGGGATTGCATTATATGCCAGGATCTTTTTTTTAGTAACCAGCTATTATTTGCTTAAATACCTATTGCTGAAAATGGCGGCAAGCTTGTTTGCAATCAAAAAAATGATAGCAGCACATTTATCAATTATGGCTATTTCTAATTTTGTATATGTGATGGCGATCTTGCCAATATTGCTTTTTTATCAATTTTTGCCTAAAGCTTCACATCAGAATTTAATTTATTTGATGATATTTTTATGGGTTTTAAATGCCATATACAAGTATTTACGAAGTGGGGCCTACGTTTCAAGTAATTTTAGGTTTCCTAAATTTTATTTATTTATCTATCTTTGCACCTTGGAATTAATGCCGCTACTACTTATTTATAAAATAATAATGGGTTTTAGGTATTAAGCAATACAGTTTGTTTTAGATAAATGGAAAAGAAAATTAAAGTTAAAAGCATTCTTGTTACACAGCCTAAACCTGAAACAGATAAATCTCCATTTTACGATTTAGCAAAAAAGTTAAATCTTAAAATTGATTTCAGATCTTTTATTCATGTAGAAGGAATTCCTGCAAAAGATTTTCGTAAAGAAAAAATTAGTCCGCTAGATTTTACCGCTGTTATTTTTACTAGTAGAAATGCAATAGATCATTACTTTAGAATATGTGAAGAAATGAAAATTGAAGTACCAGCCGAGATGAAATATTTTTGTATTACAGAGGCTGTAGCCCTTTATATGCAGAAGTATGTGCAGTATCGCAAAAGAAAAATTTCGATTGGTAAACAAACAACTGCCGATTTAATTGAACTACTTAAAAAGCATAAAACCGAAAAGTTTTTTTACCCATGTACAGATGTTTATACCGATAGCATCCCGGTCTTTTTAAAAGACAATGGCTATGATTTTTCGGCAGCGGTAATTTATAAAACCGTTTGTAGCGATTTATCTGATTTAGCAGAAGTGAACTACGATATGATCGTATTTTT